>Ga0126373_10000813_pt1 | contig 21186 bp, 17 predicted proteins | sample PanSoiMetPlot_11_FD_92545 | JGI IMG/M metagenome (GOLD analysis project Ga0126373, IMG submission 92545) | Tropical forest soil microbial communities from Panama - MetaG Plot_11 | ecosystem: Environmental > Terrestrial > Soil > Tropical forest > Bulk soil | place: Panama | collected 2016-02-17 | reverse complement strand
TGCAAAATTATTGCCGTAGATCTCGACCAACGTGTCGGGTGCGACGGCAGAGAAACCGTCGAACCCTGAGGCGCTAACGACCAAGCTGATGGAAGGGGGCGGCGGTGGCGGCGGTGCGCTTTGAAAGACCCTCGTGTCGGTATGCACGTACTGCCTGCGGTACAAAAATGGCGTTATCCAAGAGGACGAGGTGATGGACATTCACAGTCTCCCGAAGGTCAAGATGCCCAACCGGGATGGATTTTCGCTTCCCCCAGCGTGAAGACACGGGATGCCGAGGCTTCAGAGCCATCGTTGATCCTACCAGCGCCATCCAGCCGTTCACAGCGCGCATCTTTTTTGCACTGCTAGTCACCAAAAGGGGACCTGCGTTGCAGTCATTGAGACGGGAGTCGTTGCAACAACGCGCAAAAGAACAAATGACGTTTCCTTTTTTATGGGGCTGACAAAATACCGCGGCGCTCGAAATCAAATCATCGCATTTAAGTTAGCGATTCTTCTCAGGCACGGCCTCGTGATAGACTTGCTACGGTCAAATTCCACTGGAGAGGAACAAACTGTGCAAGGCGTGCTCGCCGCGGTACGAGTCGCACCGCAAACGACTGAGATCCGCGAATTTCCGATGCCGGAGATCGCCTCCGACTGTGCTCTGCTGAAGATGGAAGTGGCTGGGATCTGCGGAACTGATGTGAAGTTTTACAGTGAACCGCCCATGAGCGCGCCCGTGATCATGGGGCACGAGAATATCGGCTATATCGAGAAGGCGGGCAGCGAATTTACCAAGAGAAAGGGATTCCGCGAAGGCGATCTCGTATTCCTGGAGCACTACGTCTCCTGCGGCAAATGCCACTGGTGCCATCAGGGCCAATATCGCCACTGCGAGAATACCGATTGGCGCTATAACCCCAACGCGATCCGCTACGGCTACACTCCCGCCGACGTCGCGCCTCATCTATGGGGAGGATTTGCGCAATACGTGTACCTCCCGTGGAACGCAGTCCTGCATCATGTACCGAAGAGCGTGACGCCGGAGTTGGCCGGACTGGCTACTCCGATGTCGAACGGGATCGAGTGGTCGTTGTTCGACGGCGGTGTGGGATACGACTCGACGGTGCTGATTCAGGGCCCGGGCCAGCAGGGCTTAAGCCAGACGGTCATTTGCAAGCAGGTCGGCGCGTCCCTGATCATCGTAACCGGAACATCTGGGGACCGAGCCCGGCTGGAGGTTGCGAAAGCTCTAGGCGCTGACTGCGTGATCGATATAAATAATGAGGATCCTCTCGCTCGAGTCAAGGAGATCACTGGTGGCAAGGGCGTGGATGTCGTGCTCGATTGCACCGCCGGCGGCGGGACGGCTCCCATACTGCTCGGCATTGAGGCTCTCAAACGGCGCGGGGGAACGATGGTCGTCCAGGGGGAGATGGAGTACTTCCCAAATTTCCCGATTAACCGGCTTACCGTGAAAGCGATCACGATCAAGAGCGCCCGTGGACATAGCTTCCGGGCGTGCGAACTCGCGCTCGAGCAGCTTGCGTCCAAGCGCTTTCCGCTCGAAAAGGTCACGACGCACAAGTTCGGACTCACCGAGGTGGACCTCGCAATTCGGTCCGTCGGCGGCCGAGGAGCGCCGGACGTGATCCATGCGTCGCTCATGCCTTGGAGCTGACTCGGGATGTCCAGTCTCAAGTTGAAGACCGTCACTCGCACGCAGGGAAATAACAGAGCCCTGAAGGAAGGTACGGTAAGGCCTCGAACAAGCGATCTGGAGTTTATCGAAGTAGATCCGCTCATCAGCGCCTTCCGCAGCATGGTGCGCGATCTGGAATTCGACGTCTGCGAGATGGCGCTGACTACCTACATCACAGCTCGCGATCACGGTAAGCGCTTTTCTGCCTTGCCGATCTTCCTGGTGCGAGCGTTTCATCATGGCGCGATCGTGTACAACACGCAATCCGGCATCACGGGTCCGAAGGACCTGGAGGGAAAAAAAGTCGGCGTGAATCGCGGCTACACGGTGACCACTGGCCTGTGGGCGCGTGCGATCTTGCAGCATTACTACGGCGTCGATCTGAATTCGATCACATGGGTGCTATCGGGCGATGAGCATGTCGCCGAGTACCGGCCGCCCTCCAATGTCATTTCAATGGAGAAGGGGAAACAACTGGGAGATCTAGTAAAGTCGGGAGAACTTCCCGCAGCGGTGGGCCTCGAGGTCGAAGCGGAGAACGTGAAGCCTCTCATTCCTCACGCGGCGGAGCAGGGGTTTGAAGCTCTTCGCCGGTGCGGCCATTATCCGATCAACCATTTGATTGTCGTTAAGGACCAGCTTCTTGAGACGTACCCAGATCTGGCGGAGGATATCTTCCATGCATTCGCCAAATCGAAACGCGAGTACGTGCGGCGGCTGCAAGCCGGCGAGATTCGGAACCCAACCTCCGTCGACACGATGCACAGCCGCGTGATGGAGATCACCGGACGCGACCCGCTGCCTTATGGAATCGCGCCGAACCGGCAGACTCTGGATGAAATCATCCAATACGCGCACGAGCAGCGAATCCTTCAACGGACAGAGACTGTGGAAGAATTGTTCCCGCCAAGCACGCACGGCCTCGTTGGATAATGCCCACAGCGAACATCGCCGGCATCATCACGCATTACGAGGTCCTAGGTGCTGGACCGCCTTTGTTGATGTTCTCGCCCGGCGGCTTCGACGCCCACCGGCGGCAGTGGACCACCTTGGGCGTGTACCAACGCACAAAGATGCTGGACTATCTGTGCCGCAGCTATCAATGCATTATCTTCGACCGGCGCGAATGCGGTGAATCGGGAGGGCGTGTCGAGCGCGTGACCTGGTCCCATTTCGCGTCGCAAGGCAAAGGTCTTTTGGGGCATCTCGGGATTGAGCGCGCACATCTGATGGGCGGCTGCATGGGTTGCGGACCGGCACTGGTGTTTGCAGTCGCCTGGCCGAGCGCCGTGCTCAGCATGATTTTGAATTGGCCGGTAGGAGGTGCGAGGTATCGCATCAATGCGCATGCGCGCTTCGCAGAGCATCTCGCGTTCGTACAGCAGTTCGGCCTGGAACAGGTTGTCCGCCTTGTAAAAGAGGAAGGCAACACATTTAACAAAGATCCGAGAGGCGGGCCATGGGCGTCCGTTCTGCGGCACGATCGTGCGTTCGCCGATGCCTTCGTAAAGCAAAACGTCGAACACTACAAGCTCATCGTCGCTGGAACGGCGCGGACGCTGTTCGATCGCGACACCGCGCCGGGTGCCGAACCCGAAGACCTGATGCGGCTCGACACTCGGGCCTTGATCGTCCCCGGCCACGACGTCTCGCATGCGACCTCGGCGGCAAGGTATCTCGAAGAGTGCCTCCCTTGCTCGGAGTATTGGGATGTACCCATTGAGCAGCAGAGTGAGGAAACTGTTCCCACCCGGCTATTGCAATTCCTCGACGCTACTGTCTCGTAGTAATGCGCCACACGTGGTTGATTCCAAGCCGGTCGAGCACTCCATCACTGTCGCGCCTCAACTGACGGCTGTGAGGCGCCGTTACAGAGCGCGTTTTCGATCGAGAGATCAAACGGAATTTCGTGGCCTGGCCTGCTTGTGGCCAGGTCCAATCCCGATATAATCGGGATCGGGATAAGCGTGGCAGCTCATATGACACGACGAGCCTTCTCCGGTATCGCTGTGGCTTCGCTCGCGGCAACGTTGCGTGCGGACTCCGGATATCCCTTGCGAAACATCGATTTCATCATTCCCAAAGCGCCAGGTGGCGGCTTCGACTCGCTGGTGCGGATCATTTCGCCACCGTTCGAGAGGGCTCTGCCGCACAAAGTCAGCGTTGTGCCGGATAACATTCCTGCCGGCGGCGGCGGCAAGGGCGTAAGCCAGCTTTACCGGTCGAAGCCGGACGGCTACACGCTCGGGGCGGTCGATATTCCAGGGACATTCATCCTTCAGGCGCGACAAGGAGGCGGCGGCTTCGATCTCCAAAAAATGGTCTGGCTCTGTTCTCTGGGCAAGCCGGAGTATATGTGTCTCGCGGTGGGCCAGAATTCTCCTGTTAAGAACTTCGCCGATCTGAAAAAACTCGCGGAAAAGCGCACACTCAAGTTCACTTCGTCAGGACCTGAGGGGACAGCGTATGCTGCTACCTTGGTGGGAACTGCACTGCTTGGATTGAAGGCGCAACTCATCACCGGATACAAGGGGTCGAGCGACTTCGTGGTCGGCGCCATTCGCGGAGACGGCGATGCCGTGATCGCTCCGGTCTCGTCGGTTCTTCCGTTAATAAAGGCCAACTCGATGCGCGTGCTCGCCAGCTTCGAGCCTCACACCAGGTTTCCCCAGACACCCGATGCGACTACCCTGGGCCAGCCCGACTTGACAAAGATTCTCCTGGAGAGAATCGTGGCTGCCCCTCCTGGGCTTCCCGCAGAGATCAAAGCGCTCCTCGCGGCGGCTCTGTCGAAAGCTCTCGCCAACCCTCAAGCGGTAAGTCTCGCAAAAAAGCTCGATATCGAACTAGTGCCAAATACCCCGGATCAGGCCACAGCTCGCATACGCGAGAGCGGCGATTTTTTCAAGAAGTGGAAGAAGTACTTCGTCGCCTGAAGTGATCTAGAACAGCTCGGGGAAGTGGAAAGTCAGCACCGCGTTTAATCGCTTGTCGGAAACCATCATGTTTCCGTGCGCGACGTCGAGGGCAATCCCTCGCGGCATGCGCAGAATCCCTTTCGGGCCGCCGATCGTCCATTTGGGTGGAACATCGCCGTTGTCGTCGATGCTCCACACCCCGACATAGGCTTCATCGGAGGAAAGCTCGGCAAAAGGTCCGGTACCTCGCACGCTGACGATGATTTCCCGTTTGGGCGGATAGACGGCGAGCGGACCTCCGAATCCGTTCAGGTGGCTCTTTGGACCACCGATGACCGCCTTCGGTTTCGTATTGCCCGAATCGGTGCGATTAAAAATCAGGAGGCGCGTCTGATGGCGGCCCGCTTCGCCACCCACGAGCAGCAAACCGTGAACAGGGTCCACTGCGAGCACGTTGTCGCCGGAAAGCATCGTGTCGGGGCCTTTCAAAATCCGGATCGGCGCAACATCGCCCTGCGCGCCACGCGAGAAGACGAGAACACCAGCGTCGCGTGTCGGCACAAAGATCTCGTTGTGCACGACGTCGACCTCGACGTGCTCCGGCGCATCGAGCTGCGTATGAGGGCCCTGGATGATCCGGACCGGCGGTGACTCGCCGTCGACGTCGCCGCGATACGTCAGGATCGCCTGGGCAAACTGCTGAGGAACCGTGAATTCGTCGTGAATCGGATCGTACACAATGCCGTGCATCGTCCGGCCGAGCATGCTGCCCTGGCCTTCGACTTTTCGAACCGGTTTCGCTCCTCCGTCCGCCAGCCTGGCGAAGATCGCAATCTGCGGATGGGCCACTCAATTCGGAACCAGCAGTTGCTGCCGCTTGGTGTCATAGGCGATGGGGTGCGGGTTGCCCATACCCGGCACGGCGTCTGTTTCTTTCGCGCTCCGGATCACGCGCAGCGGCGCGGTGTCGCCGCTGGCTCGCGGATTGTAAACAGTAGAAGTATGGTTGCCGAAGTTGGCGACCCACAGTTCCTGGTTCTTCTCGTCAAAAAAAACGCCTGTGGGATTGCTGACCAGGCTCTTCGGACCGTTGAGAACACGCAACGGAGCCACATCGCCGTTGGCTGATGCGTCGAAGACCAGAATCGAGCTGCCGCCGTCGTTGGCGACAAAGAGCTCATTTCGTGCGGTATCCAGCGCCAACCCGGTCGGCCAATCGAATTGTGTCTTCGGTCCCTGGATCGTGCGAAGAGGCGCCGCATCGCCCTTTGCATCCTCCGCATAGACAGTGATCGACGGCGGTACAAACCGCCCAGATCCGGGGACGGCATCATCGCGGTTGAGTGGGAATCCATCTCCATCGCGCTTACTCGCGCGTTTCTGCTGCCGCTGCGCCACGTCATGCGTCGAACCGTGGTTCGTAATGTACAGGAGTTTCTTCTTCGTATCGATCGCGAGCCCATGCGGATCGGCGAGGCCCGTATGGCTGCCCTGGACCACGCGGATCGGAGCCTCGGAACCGGCGGCCGATTTGTTATAGACGACCAGCGCGTTATCGTGCTGGACGCTGAGAAATAGCTCCTTCGCCTGCTCGTCCACGGCGATTCCGAAAGTTCCATGAGGCGTATGCAGCTCACGGTCCGGTTTCACATCGCCAACTGCCTGCCTGGAAAAAATCACAAGCGTATCGACGGTGTCGTTGTTGACGGCATATATGTCGCCATTGACGGGATCGATGTAAAGGCCGCATTGGAACTCGATTCTTGTGTTTAAGCCGCCAATGATCCTTTTAGGGTCAGAGACAGAGGTTGGCCGCGTGTTCGTGTTGCGATCGTAGATGAGGACGTTAAAACGGTTCTCGTCCGTCAGGACAACTTCATTGTGAGATGTGTCCACCGCAACGGCGCTGTAGGCGGCATCGGGGTCGCGAATCATGCGCTCGGGCTGCCGCTGCGACAAATCTCGCGGTTGCTGATTGTCATCGGAACTCGCGTTCTCGACGGCTCGTTGCGCCTGAAACGCCACCCGCAACTGGATTTTGCCGGACCAGGCGGGCAACTGTGTGGCGACGGGTGAGTCGGTGCACAGTTCATCGGATTCGAGGTCGTAGCCGATCAGGTGTGCACGGTAAAGCGCAGTTGGGCAGATACAGAGCGAGGCGAGTGTCAACCCCTGCACCGTCAGTCGCAGCCTGCGATTCAATTTTTCGCGTGCCGGTGCTTTTTCTTCCTCCGGCATGATATCCGATAGAATCTTAACATGCTAAAGACACGGCGACGCCGGCTGAACGTGTTCATCGCCACGTGCAGTCTGGGTCTCGGTATCGGTCTGTTCGCTCAGTCACAGCAGAAAGACGTAGCGACCCTCGATAAAATGGAGGCCGCCGGTAAGAGTCAGCGGGAGATCGCCCAGTACGTATTCGATACACACGGATGCAAAAGCTGCCATGTCGCCGGGCAGGATGGAAAGCTCGGATTCACTGAGAAGGGCAAACAGATCAGCAAGGGCTTCGAAGGATGCATTTCGATGCTTACCGCGATGAATTTGATCGCTCAGGTATCGGACGATCAGCGCACGCCCGATCAACGCAAGAAAGCGGCGCGGTTTGAAGAGTTCGGATGCACCTACTGCCACAAAATCACGCCGGGGAAGACGGGCCTGACGGAAGTGGGCGCGAAGCTGTCGCACATGCATCTTGGCTGTGTTCAGGTTGAGCAGCAGGTAGCCGCCAAGCGCTGATTCATGCTCCATTTGTGGTTGGCCGGTTTCGAAAGCCTGTTGCAGGGCCGAGAGCTGATGTACTTAGCCCTGGGGATGTTGATTGGCCTCTTTTTCGGCGCGATTCCGGGGCTCGGAGGCGGCGCGGCCCTTGCACTAATCGCTCCCCTGACTTACGGGCTTGAACCATTCACGGCCTTGGCGCTCGCAGGCGGCGTGATGGGCGCGGTGCCGATGGGGGGGTCCATCAGTGCGATTCTATTGAATGCACCCGGTACGGCCCCGAGCGCTGCAACTTGCCTTGACGGTTATCCTCTGGCTCAGCAGGGGAAAGCGGGACTGGCTTTGGGCGCAGCGGCCAGCGCGAATGCCATCGGGGGAATCATCGGGACCGTATCGGTTCTGGCGGTCCTGCCAATCGCAAAACAGCTCGTGCTATTGTTTGGTCCCCCGGAACTGTTTTTGCTGGCGGTGCTCGGTCTGGTAATTGTCTCCACGTCCACCCGGGGGAAATTCTTGCGCGGTCTCATGACTGGGTGCTTGGGTCTGCTGATTTCCTTTATCGGCTATAACGAGATCACCGGCGTCCTGCGTTTCACCGGCGGAAACCAGTATCTGTGGGATGGCGTGCACCTGGTTCCCGCGCTGATCGGCTTGTTCGCGGTGGCCGAGATGATTCAACTCTCGATCGCCGGCGGCACCATCGCAAAGGGTTCCGGCGCATTGAAAATCACCAGCATGACTAGCGGGCTCATGGCAACCTTCGACCACTGGCCGACGGTGCTGCGCGGCTCGCTGATCGGGACTGTCATTGGGGCGATCCCGGGCGTAGGTGGAACAGTGGCATCGTTTCTCTCCTACAGCTTGACCGCGCGCGCGTCAAAGAACCCGGAATCGTTCGGCACGGGAAACATCGAAGGCGTGATCGCGCCGGAAGCCGCGATAAATGCGAAAGACGGCAGTTGCCTGATTCCAACATTGGCGTTTGGAATTCCGGGTGGGATCGAGATGGCGGTGTTTCTCGGCCTTCTTGTGCTGCACGGGCTGCAGCCGGGACCGCTGATGTTGATCGATCATCAAGTCGAAATTTACGGACTGATCTGGGCGCTCACCGGCGCTTGTATTCTTGGCTCGTCCGTAGGTCTCTTGCTGGCTCGCCCTCTGGCGCGGTTGACTCTGATCGATGCTCAGGTCCTTGTTCCGGTGGTAACCGCGGTAGCGCTGCTCGGTTCCTGGGCGGTCGATCGCAGCATTGAGAACGTGGTGGTCACTGCGGTGTTCGGCATTTTGGGCTATTTGATGATTCGGTTCGATTATCCTCGCCTGACGCTGGTGGTCGCGATGGTGCTCGGAGCTACGGCGGAGCGTAACTTCCGTCAGACTGCCATGATGGACGACGGTGGTTTGTCGATTTACCTCCATCGCACCCCGTCCCTGGTTCTGCTGATCGGGATTGCCGTTCTGCTCATGAGTCCGCTCATTCGCCGCTTTTTCAGCCGCGAGCGGACCGGCGCAAGTGTCCCTGAGATTGCGCGATGAAGAGTCTCTTTGGGAGGCCAGTCTCGGATTATCTGATGAGCGCCGGATTCGCGGCTGCTGCCGTGGCATTCATTGCGACTGCCTCGAGTTATTCGCCAGATGCTCGGGCATTCCCAATGGCGAGCGCGTTCGTGCTGCTCGCTCTCAGCGGGCTTGATCTAGCCGGATTGACGAATACGGCGGCCGGAAGAGCCATTCGAGGATTATTGAATCCCGCAATCAAGGCGGATTCAAATCCGGGACCAGTTTCGAGACAGGCTGCCGCCGTGCTTTCTCTTGCTGGTCTCGTTGCCGGACTCGTCCTGCTCGGAATCGAAATCGGCGTCCCGCTCTACCTGTTAACATCCCTGCGCTTCCGCGCGCGACGGTCGTGGATCTCGTCCATTGCAGTCACAGCGGGAGTGAGTGCCCTCATGTGGCTGCTGTTTGTCAGCGCACTCCGTCTGGATCTCTACCGAGGGGTTCTGTTTGCTCGCTGACCAACTTCCGCCCCAGGGGGGAGGCTGTCCTTCCTATTTGATCGCGCTTGCAGAAATCGCGCTGGCGACGGGTTGCGAGGAGTTCCCTATATGATCCAGCCGAAATGACCGCCCTAGCCGTAAGGCCAGTGTTGTCGAATCGTTCTGCTAGAATCACTGGGGAAACGCCATGCACGATCTCTTGAAACCGCACTGGCACGAGCCCGACGGACTTAAACACGCCGGGTTCGGAAGGTTCACCCGAGTCAAAACTCCCTACGATCTGTTCATGGAAAGCGAAGGCATACCTGTTTTCCGCGATATCGGGATCAAGAACGTTCGCAACCTCCCGCTCGAGCCGTGGCGACGCATGGGTGGCATAGCGAGCTTCATCCAGTTGATCGGGACAGAAAGCAAGTGGGGGTCGTTCGTCATCGAGGTTCCCGGCCGCGGCGCGCTGAATCCGGTTCACCATATGTACGAGCAGATCTTCCTGGTGATCGAAGGGCGGGGATCGACCGAAGTGTGGCTCGAAGGTGATTCAACGCGGCACGTTTTTGAGTGGCAGGCGGGTTCGTTGTTTTCGATTCCGTTTAATGCGTGGTATCGCATCGTCAACGCAAGTTCGAGCCCAGCTCTCCTGCTCGGAGGAAACACGGCGCCGAACGTCATGAATCTCGTCAACAACGTCGACGCGATTTTCAATTGTCCGTACCAGTTCCGGGATCGTTTCGATAGCGCTGATGATTTTTACGAACCCAAAGAGTACATCGAACCGGACCCGGTGCGCGGTCTTGCGATGCGCCGGACCAATTTTATTCCGGACATCGTGAACTGCGAGCTGCCTCTTGACAACCGTCGTTCCCCCGGTTATCGCCGCATCCAGCCGTTCATGACCGAGAACACGTTCTATCTATGGATCGGCGAGCATGAAACCGGTCGCTACTCGAAAGCTCACGCGCACACTTCAGCCGCAGTCTTGATTTGTTTGAAGGGGAAGGGCTACACATATACATGGCCCGAAAAACTCGGGCTGACGCCATGGAAGGACGGCCACGCGGATCGGATCCGCAGAGTCGATTATGAGCCCGGCGGAATCGTTTCGGCAGCCCCGGGCGGAGCGCGCTGGTTTCATCAGCATTTCGGTGTTTCCAAACAGGCGTTCCGGCTGACGGCGTGGTTTGGACCGAACGAGCCCGGCCGCGAACCGGGACCCGCCGGCGAAAAGCTCACCGACGCCAACGCTATCGACGTGGATCTGGGCGGCAACGCGATTCCTTATTTCATGGAAGATCCGTTCATTCGTGCCGAATACGCAGCGAACCTCGAGCGGGAATGCGCCACAAACCGGATGGCTCCGGAATGGTACTCGTCCGGTGTGCGGACCGGTGCCACTGTAGAGTGAGTTTTACGGAGTGACTTCGCAAGCCGGCGAGCGGATCTTTTTTTCGAGCTCCGGCCGCACTCTGGCCGAAGAAGATCGGATTGCGGTACTTACTACGGGCGTCGACGTCGGCTCGTCGACTTCGCATCTCGTGTTCTCGCGGATCGTACTGGAACGGCTGGACAGCCGGTATGTAGTCGTCTCGCGCGATACGCTGTACGAATCAGAAATCCTCCTCACCCCGTATTCCGAAGGAGGCACGATCGATGCCGAGACCCTTGGAGCGTTCATTGATCGCCAATATCGCAATGCCGGGATTGATCCCGGGAAAATCGACACCGGGGCGTTGATCTTGACGGGGGTCGCAGTGGAAAGAAGCAATGCCCGCGCGATCGGCGATCTGTTTTCACATCAGGCTGGCAAGATGGTCGCGGTCACCGCGGGCGATCGTCTCGAGGCGATTATGGCTGCCCATGGTTCGGGAGCAGTTGCTCGTTCGCTGCGAGAGCAAGCGGCGGTTCTCAACATCGATATCGGCGGTGGCACCACCAAGATCGCCATGTGTGCGGATGGAAAGATCGTCGCCCAGACAGCGCTCGACGCCGGGGCGCGACTGGTGTGTCTTGACGATAGCGGTCGCATCCGCCGGATTGAAGCCGCAGCGTGCTTTTATGCGAAGGATGCGGGATTCGACTTGCGAATCGGGGACAAATTGAATCTTTCGCGCCGCCAGCGATTGGCCGATCTCATGGCCGACGGAATCATGGCTGCCATTCAAGGCAATTCACCAGACGCGGCCGGCACGTCTCTGCTACGCACGGGAGCGCTCAGTACGTCGACCAAGCCGCAACAGGTCGTCATTTCCGGAGGCGTCGCTGAATACTTTTATGGGCGCGAGCGAAACGCCTTCGGGGATCTCGGACGCGAACTTGCTGGAGCTCTGCGCGCGCGGCTCGAAGCCGAAGGGATTTCGATCGAGCCCCCGGACCAGGCGATTCGCGCCACCGTAGTCGGCGCAGCGCAGTACACGACTCAAGTCAGTGGCAGCACAATCTATGTCTCGCCGATGAGCCAGCTCCCTTTGCGCAACGTGCCCGTGATCGCACCCGATTTCAGCCTTGAATGCGAGCCGATCGACTCCTCTCGCGTGGCGTCCGCGATCCGAAGCGCAAGAGCATGCTTCGATTTAATTGACGGCAATCAGCCAGTGGCGATCTTTACGCCCTGGCGAGGGTCGGCGACATTTGAACGGCTTGATGCGCTCTGCCGGGGAATCGTTGAAGGCTTGGATGACCTTCTTTCGAGAGGGCATCCCATCATTCTGGCGGGCGACGGCGATGTCGGTGGCCTGCTCGGCGCTCATTTCCGAGAAGAGCTGCAACTCGACTGTCCCGTCGTTTCGATCGATAATCTCGATCTGCGTGAGTTTGATTACATCGATATCGGACAGATGCTGGAGTATTCGGGAGCCGTACCGGTCGTAATCAAGTCGCTGGTGTTTCCTGTCCGGCTGGAACGACGCGGCTGAGCTCGTGTTACCGTTTTGCTGTGGGAACGGATCTGAATCCGGATCACATTGTCAGAGTAATTGACTGCTCCCCCAAGACGGTGGCAGGCATTGTGGATCAGATCGAGATTTCGACGACCTTCGAGCACTTCGTTTATCGGGAAGCGGAACTCGACGCGCTCTGGTCGCTTACCGGTTTTTTGCTCCAGTACGAAAAAGACGCGAACGAGCGTGCGGCGATTGCGGAATTGAATCGCGCCGTTCATCGCGCTCACGACCTGCTAGGGGAGCGCCGCGTCGCGGAAGCGATCGAGTCGTTGAGGCCTTACACCCACGAACACGGAGAAGACCGCGCGACATTATGATCTCTTCGGTCGGAATAGCTTAACGTCCTGCCATCATCAGTTCGCGCGCGCCCTCGGCCAATTCCACATCGCGCTTCAAGACGAGCGACGCCGACCGCACCCAATAAACATCGCCATGCGCGGCGGCGTACGGCTCCTGACCTGCTTGGAGAGCAGCGATCTCCTGTAGCAGCAGGCGCCGTGTCGCGATGATTGCGGTATCGCTCGTGCCAAGACGCTCTCGCGTCCGATCGACGCGCGGACCCATGCTCTCTTGCAGAGCCATGTCCTGCGCGGCGAATCCGTGGATGCCGCTCATGCTCGTGGTCCGCTGGAGGCCACGATCGATCAGATAATTGTTCGTTCTGTTGCGCAAGGGCCGGAACGTGCCCGGGTCGACGGTGGCGTGGACGAACGTGTCGCTGCGAATCTCTTCCCACTCGCTTTCCGAGAGCGGCCGCTCCGGGTTCCATGAAATGGTCCAGACCCAGCACGTGTCGTCGTCGCGCGGCACCCAGCAGTGGCCGTGGAGCGAAAGCCCTTTCTGCGAAGGGATCATGGTATGGCTGGGAAGCAGAAACTGAGTGAGGCGCCAATAATATGTATCTTCTTCGGCGTTTCGCCGCGCCGCGATGATCAGGCCGTAATCGGTCTTCTGCACCGTGAAGTGGGGGGCTCGGTCGAGTAGATGATATCGGGCTCGCAGATTCGAGCTGTTGCGAACCTGTGAGACATACGCTTCAGTCATGCGAAACGCATCGACCGAAGCATGCAGATAATTCGAATGACTTGAATCGATGCCGCCTTCAAGCGACTGCAGATAATTAGTTTCCTGAAGGCGTTTGGAGACGTAGCGATGACTCTCCGGCACGAGGGCCCATTCGAGCTTCGGCAACTCCGGCCTCCGATCGGCCGGCCCCATATACACCCAGACGAGCCCCCCGTACTCCTCGGTAGGATATGACGTAATGCGGACCTTGCTCTTAAACTTGTACTCCGGGGGTTCGCTGGGAATGTCCACGCATGCGCCGGTGACGTCGAATTTCCAGCCGTGATAGACGCAACGAATTCCGCATTCCTCGTTTCTGCCCCAGAAAAGGCTGGCGCGGCGGTGCGGGCAGAATTCATCGACGACGCCGACCCGGCCCTCGGTATCGCGAAAGGCGATAAGATCCTCGGCAAGAATCCTGATACGAACCGGCGGACAATCCGGACCTGGAAGTTCGGAGCCCAGGAGCGCGGGCAGCCAATACTGGCGAAAATAGCGGCCGCCAAGCGTGTCCGGATTAGTCTCCGTGAGCAGCCGGTTCTCTTCATGAGTCAGCATTTATTCCGAAGTATAGTGCACGGTCGCCGAAGATGCACGCACACAATGACAATGCGTCGGTGCCCGCCGCTTTATAATCGGAGAACTTGACCATCAGATTGAAAATCGCGGTTGGCGAATACCCACACACCGCGGCGGTTCGCAACGGATCGATTCCCATCGAAGGCGTCGATCCGGAATTTGTGACCGTCCAACCGCAGATTGCTGCGTTCCGCCGCATGGTCCGGCATCTCGAGTTCGACGTATGCGAGCTCGCGCCCACCACTTACATCATCGCCAGGGCTTACGAAGCGGCGTTCAAGGCGCTGCCGATTTTCCTGATGCGGCGGTTCCACCACGCTGGCCTGCTGGTCCGCCCTGACGCTGGAATCAAGAAACCCAACGACCTCGAAGGCAAGAAGGTGGGAGTGCGCGCTTATTCCGTCACGACCGGCGTCTGGACCAGAGGGATCCTGGCCAACGAATTCGGCCTGGACTGCTCGAAAGTCGCCTGGGTCGTAGATGATGAAGAACACGTGACGCATCTTCAACTGCCGCCGAACGTCATCCGCACGACGGACGGTCAATCCCTGGCGCACATGATGGCCAATGGTGAACTCGCCGCCGGTTTTCAAGGGAACGCGGGCATCGGCCGTTCCGGCTCTCCGCTGGCCGACTGGAAAACCGAGGAAGTGACATATCCAGATCTATTTCCGAACGCCGCGGAACTCGAAGCCGAGTGGTTCGACCGCACTCGCATCTACCCGACGCATGGAACAATTGTCGTGAAGGATTCGCTACTCGCCGTTTATCCCTGGATCGGCAAGTCGATTTTTGAAGCGTTCTCGAGGGCGAAGAACCAATGGCTGGAGCGGCTAGATGCCAACGGCCCGCCGGAGAACAAGAGATATTCGGCGTTATGCAAGATTGTCGGCGACGACCCACTTCCCTACGGCCTCGCACCGAATCTCACGACGATCAAAGCGCTCGAGGAGTTTGCGTTTCAGCAAGGCCTCACGCCCGGGCGTATTTCAGTGGATGAGTTGTTCGTCGATCCAGAGAAATGAAAAATGATCATCGATTGTCACGGCCACTTCACGACTGTACCGAAAACGCTGCACGCCTGGCGCAAGCGACAGCTTGATTCGATCAACGATCCCGCCAACGCGCCGGAGAAATCGGACCTGGTCATGACCGACGAGGAAATCCGCTCCGCAATCGAAGGAGGTCAGTTGAAGCAGCAGCGGGAGCGCGGCGGCGATCTGACCCTCTTCTCGCCGATCGCGAGCCAGATGGCGCACCACTTAGGAAACGAGCAGACCAGCCTGGTCTGGGCGGAAATCTGCAACGACATGATCCACAGCGTCTGCGGCCTGTTTCCCGAAAATTTCATGGGTGTCTGCCAGCTTCCGCAATCGCCGGGTGTGTCCCCGGCGAATTGCATTCCGGAGCTTCGGCGCTGCGTGGAAGAACTCGGATTCGTCGGCTGTAATTTGAACCCCGATCCAACGGGCGGATATTGGACCGACCCGCCGCTGACGGACCGCTATTGGTATCCGCTCTACGAAGAGATGGTCAGGTTGAACGTGCCCGCGATGGTGCACGTCAGTTCGTCTTGCAATCCGTGCTTTCACGCGACCGGCGCGCACTACCTCAACGCCGATACCACGGCGTTCGTCCAATTTCTGATGTCGGACCTCTTTCAGGACTTCCCTACGCTCCGCTTTGTGATCCCGCACGGCGGCGGTGCGGTGCCGTACCATTGGGGGCGCTATCGCGGTCTCTCGCTCGAACAGCGTCAAAGAGCCGTAGAGGGTCTGCTGGATAATGTTTTCTTCGATACTTGTGTCTACCATCAGCCGGGGATCGAATTTATGACGCGGGTCATTCCTGTCGACAACATCCTGTTCGGCTCCGAAATGATCGGCGCGGTGAAGGGACGCGATCCGAACACAGGTCAGTACTTCGACGACACGAAGCGATACTTAGACGCGTGCCCGCATTTGACCAGCGAGGACCGGCATAAAATTTTCGAGGCGAACGCCAGGAGGGTTTATCCGCGGCTCGAGGCGCGGTTGATAGCGCACGAAACAAATCGCGCCGAAGCCAGGTAATCATGGAAAACCGTTTGAACAACATCATCCGAGCCTGGGAGGCCGGCAGACCGGCGGTGGGCTGCTTCGCGCCAGCCGACCGTCAGACTGCCGTCGATTTGAGCACCGCGCCCTACGATGGGCTCGTGTTCGAGATGGAACACAATCCATGGGATGTCTTGGGCCTGCAAGATTCGCTCCAATATCTTCTCAATCGGAAGCAGATTGCCACCTCCGGCTCGCTAGCACCGACCGTAACACCCATGGTTCGGATTCCTTCAAACGGAGTGGAAAAGAACCAGTCCTTCGCGAAGCAGGCATTGGACCGCGGCGTTTATGGAGTCGTCTGGCCGCACATCTACGACGCCGACCAGGCGTACAATGCCGTCGCGGCGTGCCGCTATCCGCGGCCGAAAAGTGCGGCCCTCTACGAGCCTGCTGGAGTTCGCGGCGACGGTCCCACAGCCGCATGCCGGTATTGGGGACTTGCGCAGCAGGAGTACTACGCAAGGGCCGACGTGTGGCCACTAAATCCCCAAGGGGAGATCCTCGTTGTCGTCATGATCGAGAGCATGCGGGGTGTCGCCAATCTCGACAAGATTCTCGATGTGCCTGGCGTCGGTTGCGTCTTGATCGGCGAGGGCGATCTCAGCCAGGATTTGGGATACCCCCGCCAGTACGATCATCCTGAAGTCGAAAGCGCGATGAAGCACATCCTGGCCACCTGCAAGAAGCACGGCGTAGAGGTTGGCCATCCTCACGTCACGTCGAGTAATGTGGAGCGCGTTTTAGCCGAGGGCTACCGGCTGATCCTTTCCGCGCCGGTTCGCAGTTACGGCGCAGCCCAAAAAGCGCTGGAAATCGGCGTGAAACAAAGCGCGACCAGCGATATTCTGCCTTGACACATATACTTCACTTTTATACCTTTATGTAGACTCCGAGTGGGGAAATCATCGGCTTCAAGGAGCTTTTCAAATGCGAGTCTTGGAGAACGTGTGGTCAAATGTTTCGAAATCAGGTCTCCGGGTCGTACGGGCGGCATGCGTAATCATATTGGGCGCGGCCTTGGCGTGGTCGCAGGTGGAAGGAACCATCTTCGGGCTCGTTCAAGATTCCTCCGGCGCGGCCATGCCGAGCGTCTCCGTGCGGATCACCAATTTAGAGACGGGCCTGACACGCTCTGTCGTTACGGATGAGCGAGGCAGCTACCGCGCTCCCTCCCTGCCGGTGGGCCGATATGAGGTCCGAGCCGAGCGCGAAGGCTTCCGCACCGCAATTCAAACCGGCATTTCCCTGGTGGTGGGGCAAGAGGCGGCGGTGAACCTTACTCTGGCGGTCGGCGATACGAACCAGCAGGTTACTGTAACTTCCGAAGCTCCCCTCGTGGAGACTTCCACCACGCCTGCATCCGGTCTGGTCCGCGAGCAGCAGGTCAAGGATCTACCCCTGAACGGGCGCAGTTTCGACAATCTGATCACGTTGAATCCGAGCACAGCCAACACGACTTCGAATCGTTCGACGACCAGTACCGGTGGCGGGCAGGGCAACAATTTCTCCGTTTCCGGAAATCGCGAAGATTACAATCTTTTCCTGCTGAACGGTATCGAGTACACCGGAGTGTCGACGGCCGACGTGATCCCTGGAGGCGTCAGCGGACAACTCTTAGGTGTCGACGCAGTGCGGGAGTTCAACGTTGTGGAGAATACCTACGGCGTGGAATATGGCAAGCGGCCAGGGGGCCAGATAAGCCTGGTATCGATGTCGGGCGGCAATGGATTCCACGGCACGATGTTCGAGTTTCTGCGCAACAGTTCCCTCGATGCGCGGAACTTCTTCGACCAGACGCCAGGACCACCGCCCTTCAAGCGCAATCAGTTCGGCGGCTCGGCGGGCGGCCCCATTCGCAAGGACCGCACGTTTATTTTTGGCAGCTACGAGGGATTCCGGCAGCGGCTCGGGTTGAGCGACGTCACCGTGGTCCCGGACAACAACGCGCGGCAGGGACTTTTGCTCCAACCCAACGGCTCCCTAAAAAATATCGGTCTGGCGCCCGGCATTGCGCCGTACTTCCAGCTGTGGCCGGTTCCGAATGGCCCCGAACTAGGGGGCGGCGCGGCGCTGGCGTATAGCGCCCCGGTGCAAGCCGTTCGCGAGGACTTTGGTAATCTCCGCGTCGATCACATGTTTTCCACCAAGGATTCCTTGTTCGGCGTATATACAGTCGACGACGGTCATAGCATGACGCCGGGCAATAATCCGCTGCAGCAGAAGCTCACGCTTCAGCGCACGACCATTGCGAGCGTGGAAGAGACGCACCTGTTCTCAGCGGGGCTCTTAAACACCTTGCGCGCCGGATTTTCCCGCGCAGCTCTGAATCTCAATACCGCTCCCGCGGTCAGCAACCCGAATCTGGTTTTCGTGCAGGGGCAGCCCGTTGGATCCATAACCATCGCAAGCGTGGGCCTCGGCAGCAGCGGAGCCTTCGACGGAGGTGGCAGTCAAGGTTCGCAGCAGGTCGAGGTCGTCGCCCGCAATCTGTTCACTTATGCCGACGACGTTTCGTGGATTGTGGGGAGACATCAACTAAAGTTGGGTGGGTGGGCGCAGCGCGTGCAGTCCAATGACAACGCCGCCGACCAGCGCAGCGGCATCGTGCAGTTTGTCGATCTTCAAAGTTTCATGCAAGGCAAGACGACATCGATTACCGCGACGCTCAGCCCTTTGGAAATCGGCTGGCGGCAGTGGGCCGGCGCGTGGTACGCGCAGGATACGATGGCGGTTCGTCCCAATCTGACGGTGACGCTCGGCGTGCGGCAGGAGTTCAACAATGGATGGAACTCCGCTGGCAAAACCGCTTCCAACTTCGTCTTCGGACCGGGCGGCGTCCTCGAGACGCAGCCGGTCGTTGGCAATTCGGTTTACAGCGAAAACAATGCGCGATTCCTGTTTGGGCCGCGTGCGGGCATAGCGTGGTCGCCCTTTGGACCCAAGAGCCGGACTGTAATCCATGTTGGCGCGGGAATTTACTATGAGCAGTTGGATTACATGGGGGCCTGCTGCGACTCCTCTCCGATCGGCACCTATAATTTCAAGGTGACCGTTTCGAACGCAACTTTTCCGACACTGCTTGCGCCCGGAGCACCGATCCCAGGTGCCAAGGTCGCACCATCCGGCGTCGACCCGAATTTGCGAATGCCGGCGGTGCAGCAATACAGTTTTCGCGTCGAACAGGGCATCAGGACCAACACCGTATTGCGGATCGGTTACGTGGGCGAGCGTGGAACCCATCTGCTCAGCACGTCGGACGTGAATACGGCATTTCCGGAACTGCTGCCGACCGGTCCGTTTTATCCGCCGAAATCGCCCCGGCGAAATCCGAACTTGGGAAATTCGCGATACGAGCTGTCCAACGGAATCAGCAACTACAACGCTCTTCAGGTGGATCTGGACCACCGCTTCAGCCACGGCCTGCAGTTCCGTTTTAACTACACGTTTGCGAAGAGCCTGGATACACACTCCTCGTCGTTTCTCGCGAATGAGGGTGTGGGCGGAACCACCACGACGATGTTTCCGGAAAACCCGAAGCTGGATTGGGGACGCTCCAATTTCGGCGTGGCGGATCGCGTGAGCGCGAATCTAAGCTATGAGCTGCCGTTCGGTAAGGGCAAGGCGTTCCTGCCGAACGCGAGCGGCCTCGCGAACATTTTCGTGGGTGGATGGCAGCTGAATTCAATCATAAGCGCGCAGACCGGCTTCCCATTCACGCCTTTGGTCGGCTTCAATCAGTCGGGGAGCGGCGACACGCGAGCACCGGATCGGGTTTCGCTCAATCCCAATTTTTCCGGCCCGATCATTGTGGGCAAGCAGACCGAATGGTTCAACCCGAGCGCATTTCTGCTTCCTGGCGCCGGTACCTATGGGAACGCCGGGCGCGACATCCTAGAAGGGCCCGGTTTACTAAGCGTGGATGCCTCGATGTTCAAGAATTTCCGTCTGGTAGAACGCGCCAACCTGCAATTCCGCGCGGAGTTCTTTAATCTGATCAACCATGCAAATCTTGGGATGCCGCTAATCGGAACATTTACGTCCACTGGCCAGATTTCGCCAAGCGCGGGCCTGATTAACTACACGGCAACTTTCTCGCGCCAGCTCCAGTTCGGGTTGAAGTTGAATTGGTGATGACCGAATTGACTTCAAGCGTCATTCGTTCGCGCGACACGCGGCTGGGCGCGAGGTCGCGCTCACGGTTCTGGCGCCGGCATTCGCGCAAGATTGCTGGCGGCGCGCGGAGGCGCGGGCGGCGGCGCTGAACCATCCGAGCTCGTGGGTGCGCACTCGGTTCTGCCCGGCGTCGTTATTCAGCACGCCCGGAAGGGACGAGCTTCATTTATGATGTGACCGCGTTTCATTCGGATTTGTGGAGGGCGCGTGAAGAGTGTAGTCTTCTTTTTTCTTGCTATGTCTACCGTTGCTGCACAGAACGGGCTGCGGGCACGGGATTTGGCGGTGCCGCTCGAGGGTACTATGGGAGCGCTGAAACGCCATCGTTGACGTTCCCGGCGTGGAGGTCGGGCATAAGACGCTGATCGAAGGCGATTCCGTGCGGACCGGGGTCACGGCAGTGTGGCCGCGCGGGAAGGCGTCGAATGATCCGGTGTTCGGCGGGTTCTTCGCGCAGAACGGCGACATGACCGGAACGCACTGTTTGGAGGAATCGGGGTTCCTAGACGGGCCGGTGCTGATCACCAACACCCATAGCGTCGGCGTGGTGCGGGACGCGTACTTAGCGTGGCTGGTGAGGAATGGGGGAAACCTGGGACGAACAGCTTCGACGGAGGATTTTACACGTATCCTGTCGTGGCCGAAACCTACGACGGGCTGCTCAACGATATCAATGGGTTTCACGTGAAGCCCGAGCACGTGTGGAGCGCGCTGGAGTCGGCGTCGAGTGGGCGCGTATCCGAGGGGAACGTGGGCGGCGGGACAGGGATGGTGTGCTACGGGTTCAAGGGCGGGATCGGGACGTCGTCGCGGAAGACGGGGTCCTACACAGTAGGGGTGCTCGTGCAGTGCAACTGCGGCAGCACGCGTCAATTGCGGATCGGCGGGCTGCCGATGGGAGAGGAGCTGTTGGCGGGGGTGCGGGAGGACCCGAAGGAGGAACGAGGCTCGATCATCATCGTGGTGGCGACCGATGCGCCGCTCCTGCCCCACCAGACGAAGCGGCTGGCG
>Ga0126373_10000811_pt1 | contig 21215 bp, 13 predicted proteins | sample PanSoiMetPlot_11_FD_92545 | JGI IMG/M metagenome (GOLD analysis project Ga0126373, IMG submission 92545) | Tropical forest soil microbial communities from Panama - MetaG Plot_11 | ecosystem: Environmental > Terrestrial > Soil > Tropical forest > Bulk soil | place: Panama | collected 2016-02-17 | reverse complement strand
CGGACACAGCATCGTCGATGTCGGAGAAAAAAATATGGAGGGCCGCCACGTCGGCCTTGACTTTTATGACCTTCTCATAGAAGTGAAATAGCTGTCTCGCGCCCGCAACCTTTCGATAATCTGATGGACACAATCTTTGAATGCGGTTGGAATCGAAATGTTGTCACACTTATGACCTGTCCTTTCGGGGCAGGTCAACCCCATACGCGCGGTCGTTGCCCTCCTTAACGGCGAAGAAGGTTACGATTGTGCCGGGGAGGCCGAAGATGAAAGCCAAGATCCGCCAAATCTTGCTGCTGTTGTTTTGTGCCCGCATGCCCGCGTAACTGACGTTCGCTAACACCCACAGGCCTGAAATGCCCGTATTCGTAACCTGAATCTCCTGACTTGTCGTCCCTTGCGCCAAAGCAACAGACGCGCATGAAGCCCACCCAAACAAGAGAATCGACACATTGCGGTACATATTCGTCTTGCGGATGCAAACCTCCCTGTCCCACGAGGTTGAATCCCACCTGGGATAAGGCGTTAATTATGCCTCAAAGGACCTATTGTCCTTGAATAAAGGCGTCAAGTCGCTGGTCGGGCCAAGGGTGTCGAGAATGCGGGCGTGAGATAGCCAAACGTCGGCGCTCTGCGTCATACGGTCTTGCTACCCGAGGTACCGCGGTCCTTACGTCGTTGAATGAGGAATCGCGTTCCGGTTTGCAGCTCTGCCAGTCCTGTGCCGATGCGGCAAGGACGAGAAAAGATATACAAACAAGCAAGCAAGTCAGCGAAAGGAAAATCATTTTTTACCCGGGGTTGAAGACTGATATCAGGATTCAACAATGGCTTTGGTTGCGGCAGAGATGATCGACTAAACTCTTCACACTTAGGTACGTCCCCATCCTGTGCCTGCGCGTCGCCCCAGCGATATCGCCGCAAGCGGTTTCGTTCCGCTTGTACTGCATCGCTAGGAAGATCATGGCAATTCCAATCAGGCTCAGAACGAATGAAAAAGCAACGGAGTCGCGAAAATGTGTGTACGCTTCGTTGCTCAGGTACAGGAAAATACCGATAGCTCCAAAAATGACAAACACTTTGCGTTTTAGCAACAGGGAAGTGCCGACTAGCGCAATATGAATGAGCAAGTAGCCGAATTTCGACCACTCACTATGGCTCTCCATGAGGGATGGCCCACCGGTGAAGGCTAGCAGACCGAACAGATAGCCCCAAAGGAGAAATCCAAATCGCTCATGCCTTCCAGGCTATAAGAGATCAGCAACATTACGAGACCAAAGATCGCGGACACGATGCACAATTGGCGAAAAGTCTACGAGGCTTTTCTGAATACAAGGCCGGTGAGGTCCATAGACATGTACCACAATGCGTAGGGCGCCGGCGCTGTAAGAAACGGAACTTGAAATAGCGCAGTGCCACGAGCGCAGCGAGAACCGTCCCGACCTCCATTCCGGCCCAACTCGCATTGATGAGCGGATGAAAGTGCGTATACGACCCGGATCGAGTTGTGGCCACAAATGTAACTGGCGCTCTACGCCGTACACGCGAACGGTGTCATGCACACCGCGATAGTGATCAGGAGTCCATCTGGAACTCGGTACATCGACTTGCGCCAAACACGTGATCCCGCCAGGACGACTAACCCGGCGTGAATGAGTGGAATGGCCGTCAGCTGCCATCCCAAGAACCGATCCCAACTATGGATAATAAACCATCCCATCGCGCTGATTACTAGCAGGGCGCCCAAAAAAGTAGCCAACATGTGCAGGTTCGAAATGTCCTTCCACGCCTCGTGTAGAGTCCAACTTGTTCCAGAGCAACGTTGATTGATCGGGAGTGAAACCTAACTCCACCATTGCGGATCAAGCTGCGATTGGTCGATTTTCATTCGGCGTAGCATCCCTCGATTGCGATCCGCCAGATCGGCCGGACTATAGTGGCCAACGAGACTCCCTACAAGTTACGAATAGAGATTGGGCGATTCGAGCGCCAGGTGCGGGCCATATTTCATATGGCGTTCGAGACTGTCGCTAACAGGATTCGCCAAATACGTGACCTCAGTCCCGGACGAAAGACGTTTCGACTCGATGAGGAGCTAACGAGAAAATTTTAGTTTGCATTGGTTGGAGACTGGCGTAGGTAATCTGTTGCGGCCCTTTCGAACGAGCCCTTGACAACTAAAAGAGTACGGATTGGGGGCGGGCTGTAAACTTCCTGCTGCTTTCGCTAGAATGTCATCGCACGAAAGGAGCATTATGGCGAAGAAAAAGATTGATCCACTGAACAAGAAACAGTACGGCGCCGTGTCCGCTATGCTCACGGTTTCCGACATTCCGGCCGCAGTGAACTTCTATCAAAAGGCTCTGGGTTTTTCGAAACGTGGCATCATGAATGGTCCCGACGGAAAGCCGATTCATGCCGAACTCACGCTGCGCGACACAACGCTCATGCTTGGACCTGAGGCTGCAGCGTTGGGAAAGCGCACTGCCAAAAGTGTCGGAGCTTCCCCTGCAGGGCTCTACCTCTACGTGGAGAATGTCGATAAGGTTGTCGACAAAGCGACGAAACTCGGCGCTACTAGCCAAGGGCCAGTAATGGATATGTTTTGGGGCGATCGCTGCGGCACTATTGTCGATCCCGATGGCTATATTTGGATGATCGGTACTCACCAGGCCGAACCCACGCCAAAAGAAATGAAGCAGGGAATGCGTGAGATGATGAAGCAACAGCCAGCGGTCATAGGTACGGCAGCGTCAGCGTGATGTGCATTGGGGAGAAGATGTCGCAGTCAAACATCGATCTCATACGCTTCCTCTACGATGCTTTTGATCGCAGGGGCCAAGCAGCAGTTGCCGCCGCGATGGATCCCGAAGTAGAGTTTCGCCAGACCGAGCACCTACCGTGGGGAGGCTATTACAAAGCTTCCCCGACGGTGTCCAACCAATTTTTCAGCAAACTGCTTGCTCGTATCGAGTCGAAAGTAGACGTGGAGCGCATGTGGGAGGCTGGGAATGCGGCATGGTGTGCCGTGCCCGTGGTCGATTTCGGGATTCTGGTAAGGCGTTCGACGTCTCCATCGCACACATGTGGACGATCCGCAATCGAAAAGTTGTGAGCTTTGAGTCTTTTATCGACACGCCGGAAATGATCCTAGGGTGGTGCAGGGAAGAGGGCCGGAATGTATCTGTCTGCACGCCTGTGCTCAGGCCCGACCATTGTATGAATCACTTGGCTTCGATCGTCCACCGAAATGCGCCTAAAACTGTAGCGTAGAGAAAGGCGCAACATAAACACGCCCTCCTCACGCTTCCAGTTCGCGATATTGGCAGAGAATATCGGTCTGTGGTGGCAGTCACTCCCGTCTTTCGCAGTATCGCTACCAGCTGTCGAAGGATCCGCAACTATAGAGGCACGATAAAAAATCTGCCAATGACTAGAGACCGTACGCCGTTTTAGCAGTGCTCCCAAACAACTGATCACGCTCGAAAGGCGAAAGGGATTCGGTCGCTCGTTCGACGACACCGATCCATCTCATGTAATTGCACGCGACCAATGCCACCGGCCAGTCGGATCCAAACATCAGGCGTCTGGGGCCAAAGCATTCCAGAACAACGTCGATGAATGGCTGCAGATCTCTGTCTGTCCAATAGTTCCAGTGAGCTTCGGTGACCAGTCCTGATAGTTTGCAATAAACATTCTCTCGGCGGGCAAGTTCCTGCATGCGCTCTCGCCAAGGAGAAAGAAGACGGTCCTTGATCCTTGGTTTGGCGATGTGGTCGATAATGAATATTTGTCTTGGATGGCGTCCTACGAATTCGATTACCTGCGGAAGGTGACGTTCGAAGATCAAAATGTCGTAGCGCAATCCAAAATCCTTTAGCCGAGCGATCCCTCGATTGAAGTCATCACGTAGAACGTAGAAATCATCAGGCTCGTCGTGGAGGACATGCCGCACCGCTCTGAGCTTCCCATTGGCCGAATACTTTTCCAGGTGGAATGTAACCCCAGGATCGATCAGTGGAACCCAGCCCACGACTCCATACATGAAGTCATGGCGGGACGCGAGGTCCAGCAGCCACTCGGTTTCGAGCAGATTCTGCCTCGCTTGTACTGTCATGACTCCGTTGATTTGCCCGGCTTGCATAACTTGCTCAAGTTCGGGCACTAGAAAGTCTCGGCGGATCGAGTCCATACCTTCAAGCATCCACGGGTAATCCGTTTCGGAGTATTTCCAGAGGTGATGGTGCGAGTCGATCCGCTCTGTCATGGTGGTCGGATTAATTGTTTTCCGGACGCCCCAAGATCCAGCCACGGTTTTTAATGCTGGCCAGAATTGCCTGCACGTTGCCCAGCAAAACCTTATCCATCGGTTCCGCAATCCATTTCACATTCTTTTCCATATTTCCTGGGTTTGCAGTGCCGACCAGGGTGGTATGGATTTCAGGATCGCCCACAGAAAACTGCATAGCTAATTTTGCGATGTCTGTTCCATGGGCGCGACAGTATGTCGCAGCCTCTGCGCAAGCCTTTCTTACGTCTTCGGGTGCGGGATGCCATGCCGGCAACTCGTGGTTTGTAAGTAGACCCTGAGAGACTGGGGAAGCATTGATAACCCCTATACCCTTCTGTCGTAAGCAGGGGAGCAGACTGATCAGGGTTGTATCATTCAGGGCGTAGTGGTTGTAAGAGAGAATCGTGTCCACCTCTGTTCGAGAAAGGATAATGCTGAAAATTCTTAAGGGGTAGCCTGTGACACCAACGAAGCGCGCCTTCCCTTGCTTTTGAATTTGCCGGAGGGCAGGTATCGTTTCGTTAATAACCTGATTCAGGTCTCCGTACTCATTGTCATGTGACTGGATGATATCCACGTAATCGACTCCCAATCGCCTCAGGCTTTCATCAATGCTCTGCATACATCGCTTAGCCGAGAAATCGAATTCGGCATCGCCATAGCGTCCCACCTTTGTCGCCAGATAATAACGATCGCGCGGGACTCCTTTGAGGGCTTTGCCGAGCACCTCTTCCGCCTTAGTGTAGCCGTAGAAAGGAGACACATCGATGAAGTTGATGCCCAGTTCAAGAGCAATGTGGACAGTGCGGATCGCCACCGATTCATCAACTGGTTTGAAAACACCGCCCAGGGACGATGCCCCGAAACTTAAAGCTGAGATCTTCAGTCCCGTTTTTCCTAGTATGCGATATTCCACAACATGCTCCTTGCGTCGTGTTCAGCCGGACTTCTCACCGAAAGATGTAATAGAGAACCACCATGGTGCCCAGCAGTGCTCCAGCAGCGATTCTTGGTACAGATGAAGTGGATGCGGAGTCCCCAAGAATGATAGTGATCGGATTTTTCCAGGTGAGGCTCTCGATCTCTACCGGCTCGGGGGCAGGCGTGATCCAGCTAACAACAACGTATAAGATGCTGCACAGGCAGAACACCCACCATGCCTGCATCAGGAACGGAATTCCAAGTTTATGGCTGATGATCTTTTCCGTGCCAAACACTGGCAAATCGAGTACGAACGATAAAGCACCAATCAGAAAACCAAAGACTAGCGTAAACAAGGCAGCTTGTTTGGTTCCACGGCGCCAGAAGACTCCAAACAGGAATACCGCAGTAATTGGAGGAGCAAGATCGGCTGCAATAACGTTAATCGCCTCAAAGATGCTGGAGTACCTGCCGCCCTGCGTGGACCATAGTATGGCGAGCAGCATGACGACCACCGAGCTGACGCGTCCGACAGTCACCTGGGTCCGATCTGAGGTTTGCGGCCAGAGTCGTTTGACAATATCCACTGCAACCAGCGTTCCGGAGCTGTTGAGTGCAGCCGACACTGCACTAAGGAGAGCGGCGAGGACGGCTGCCGAGATCAATCCTTTGAGCCCGGTGGGCAACAATTGATTAATCAGAACCGGGAGCGTCTGGTTGCTGGAGGTGCCGATCTGATCTCTAAACAGAACATAGGCAATCACGCCGGGCAAGACCAGGAAGAACACCGGCAGAATCTTGAGGAATCCCGCTAGCAACGGGCCAAGTTGCGCGTCGCACTCGGACCTCGCGCCAAGCACACGCTGGACAATCGTCTGGTCCGTACACCAGTACCAAACGCCAAGAATCGGATATCCGAGGAAAACTGCGTACCAGTTGAGGCCCACTTGGCTGTGCCATTGCAGCATCTGCAGTTGGTCAGGCTTTGTGGCGGAGACAAACTGCCCGAAGGTGTGAATACCGTGTTGTGGGAGTGCACGGAAGGCAAACACAGTGATAATGCAAGCCCCGAAGAGGAGAAACGCAGTGTTGAAAGTCTCAGTTATAACGACCGCTTTCAGACCGCCCAGGACGGTGTAGATAGAAACTACCACTGAGACAATCAAGATTGAAGTAACCACGCTAATCCCGAAGAACTGCTGAAATACTGCAGCCCCGGCATAGATGCTCATTCCAATGTGTATGAACAGCGCAGCAACGATTGCCATGAAGGCAAGGAAAGAGCGACAAACGTGGCTGTAGCGACGTTCGAGAAACTCGGGCAATGTCGAGATCCGGCTGCGGAAGTAAAAGGGCGCAAAGACCAGAGAGAGCAGGATCAGGGTGAAGGCAGCCATCCACTCGAAATTTCCCCAGACGAGGCCCTCGTTATATCCAGACGCCGTGAGCCCAACCAGATGGATAGTCGAGATATTACTCGCGAAAAGTGCGGCTCCCACGATCCCCCACGGAAGAGAACGACCGGCGAGGAAGAAGACTTGTCCAGTCACTGTTTGTTTTCGAGTAGAAAAAATGCCAATAGCCAAAATCGTTATGATGTAGCCAGCAATGATTGCCAAGTCGAGGATCGGAATTCGCAATTTCCCCCCTTAGAACTGTCAGGATAGATCAGGCTCTACACGTCCGAATCATCCAACTCGACGACCGCCTTGACTAGATTTGTTTTGCCTGGAAGATCCTTCAGTCGATGCGGGACTTCGGTCAGCGCCATTCGATCGGTGATCCAAGGAGTCGTATCGAACCGACCGTCCTCGATCATGCGAATGATGCGGGGGAATTGGCCACAGCTATTGCGACTCGCATAGATCGTGGCCTCGCGTCGGTGGAACAAGCCATCGTTTATAGCGACAGGATCCTTGGTGAGTCCCACGAACACCAGCCGTCCAGTGGGTGCTACGTGTCGCAAGCTTGCGCTCATCGATTCTGCACCGCCGGTAGCGTCAAAGACCACGTCAGCAAGCTGATCGTCCGCTCGGGAGAGAGCTTCTGCGCCCAGCATTTCGGCGAACTTACGCCGCCACGGGTTGAGCTCTACGACTTGTACTCCAGCTCCGGCAATCTTGGCGAACTGGATAACGGCTAGCCCGATGGGACCAGCTCCGACGACTAGTGTACTTTCGCCTTCCATCAAGCCGCTTCTGCTAACGGCATGAGCTCCGATCCCTAGGGTTTCGATCAACGCCAGTTGGTCAAGCGAAAGATAATTGGACTTATGAAGAAGATCAATACGCACCGCTAAAAAACCCTGCATGCCACCGTCAACATGAACCCCATAAAGCCGAAGCTGCTCACAGCAATTAGTATGACCTTGAAGACACGCCCTACAGCAACCGCAGTATATGTAAGGATCGATAGCGCATTTGTCCCCGAGCTGGAGGCCGTTTGTATCGTGGGAGATGTCAACGATCTCGCCCGCTAGTTCATGCCCCAGTACGCGAGGGTAGGTGTAGATGGGATGACGTCCCGCAAGCGCATGGAAGTCGCTGCCGCAGACCCCAACTCGTCGCATGCGAACCAAGGCCTCTCCGGGCGCTAATGGGGGGCGTTCTACTTGGCGTTCGACCAGTTCGCCCGGCGCTCTCAATAAGATCTGCCTCATCCTTGCGTCCTTCATACTGCCGGCTTTGGCCAGGCGCTACCTAGTATTGGTTCAACCAAATGAGCCGCGACGGCATTATATGGGTCAAAAATGCTATGCGTCAAGGAAATCAACAAAGTTAAAAGGGAAGGCCAGCAACGAAGCTCAAACTTCGGGACAAATAAGATGGAAGGTATTTCCAGAGCGTGGTAATTGCTGTACCAATTCTAAGGTTGTCGTTTTAGAATGGATTCGGGAGCGTGTCTACTATATCCCGTAACTGGACTGCGAACTATAATCTGGAAAGCGATCATGGGTACTTCAGTGCAAACTCGCCGCAAGCCGCCAGCCGATACCCGGGTCACTGCTAAACTCATCGGGAACATCAAGCGTCTTATTGCGACCGGAGCTGTAGTACCAGGTGCAAAGTTCCCGCCTGAGCGAGAACTGGCCAAAGAGTTCGGGGTAAACCGGGCATCTCTCCGTCAGGCTCTGAAAGTACTCGAGATCATGGGGGTACTGACCCAAAGAGTGGGTGATGGAACCTATCTCAGCGCAAGTGCAGAGTTAATTCTAAAGGAACCGCTCGACTTCCTGATCCTCTTGGACGATCTATCGCACCACGAATTGATGGAGACGCGAATGATCGTCGAGCCGGAGCTTGCGGCGCGTGCCGCTGAAAGAGCAACTACTGAGGATTTTGTAAGCCTTCGTCGTGCTATTGCTGCCATGGAAAACTGCCGTACCAATCAGGAGCGATTGGAAGCGGATCTTGCATTTCATCAATGCATTTTCCGCGCCAGTGGAAACCGCATCTGCCATTTACTGTTTAATGTGATTCACCGCAGCGTGTTAACCAGCATGTCGCAACTCTCCACACGGGTGCCGCTTGACCGGCCGCTCAAATTCCACAAGCGGATTTACGCGGCTATTCAGCAGCGTAATCCGGAAGAGGCCCGCCGCCAGATGCTGGAACATATTGCCGATACAAAAGGCCTACTTGCTTCAAATGCGAAGTAGTCGGGCGGGGTAATGATCGCGGGGTGACTACCTTAATTTCTGCATTGCGAACTCCAGCCTGGTAGGCTTCACAGAGTCCATTTGCAGCCACACCACAAGATCACTACCCTCAAGCGTAGGAACAAAGCCGTAGCGGAAGGCTGAGCCGCGAGCAACTGGCTTCCCGTCAATGCGGAGTCTTGGTTCCGAAGCGCCCCAGTTCTTAATCACAAACGCAGGGTTTATTAACGGGGATTCAGAACTTGCTTGAAGCACGAGCGTCATTTGCGGACTGACGGCAGCAGTTTGACGAGCGATCACAAACGCCCGCTGCGTCTGATCGTAGCCCTGACTCTGGAATCCAGTGCCAGCTAGTTCGATGACGGGTGCAGAGAGCCAGGACTTTGCCAGCGGAACGAGTTCGGATGCAGATTTCGTTGTCAACCCATGTAACAGGATTTTGGTCATCGTATTGTCGGTTTTGGCATACGGATCCCAATAAATATGTGACAACGATGAATGCGATGGACGGTCCGGCGCCACCGCGGAGATGCCGCTCGATCTCACCTGCGCCACCGGCCAATGGTTCCACCACTCGAACATTGAGTAGGTCACTTCTCCCGTATAGGCCATGACGGACGAGTTTATCGGCGAGACGATCTGAAACGGTTTCCAATTAGACTTGAGATTCACCACCTGAATGTTGGGATTTTGCGGCTTTTCCATTTTTTTTGGCGGGGGACCATTTTCCCAGGAATAGGTCGTTGTTTCGCCCTTCATGTTGCCAACAGTCAGCGCACCAGGTCGTATGTTATCTTCAGGCCGCGTGCCAGCCCCGTTGATAACGATAGTTTCTTGGAACTCGTGCCACTTCTTGAAGTTCGAGGTCCAAAGAACCTGTTTGCGAACCGCCACGCCATCCGGGTAGATGGTGAAATACTCATCGGCCCAGTCGGTCCAACCCGTGTTCGGATCTGGGTTCGCGCAGGCGTAATTCACGACTTCGCAAAGCCCATATCGCCAGTGAACGACCGCCCGCGCATCCGTGTTCTCAAGGATGCGGACGCGGGAATAGCGATTCTGCTTGTCCGACATGGGTTCGCAGTCTTCGCCTCCCGGGCAATCGATTTCGCCGCCCGTTTCCAGGAATTCGTCGGTGTACCATTTGTTATTTTCGGTGACCCAGTCACCACCATAGTTTGTGCCTTGCCAGAACACCATCCGAATAGGAGCCTGATCGAACCGCACCACGACATCGGAATTTGGAGCGACGCGACGCTGCGCATCCCAGATGTCGTCATATTTCAGCGTCGTGTAGAAAGCGCCGAATCGTCCGATCCCGGGCGGACCAGACGGGAGAACCGGCCAGGGCAGCACATTCCCGCTTGGTGGGTGCATATCAGTATATGCTTTCGCGATCTCTTCCGCGGACAAGCTTCGGGCGTAGATGCGGATTTCATCGAGAATCCCGTCAAATGAATAGCGAATAGGAATTTTGGGGTGGATCCACTGCGCGGGAAGAATCGGATTGCGAGTCCTGCCGATGACGAGATCTTCCCGATCGGCTGGGCTCAGAGACCCCTGCAGAGAAAACTGTCCGACAGGCTTTCCATCCAAATAGATTGCCATGCCCTTTGCGGGATCGTAACTACCGGCGATGTGAGCCCACTTTTTTAGCGGTAGCTCAGAACTCGAAACCAAGGACCACCATTGACCGTTCACTGCAACCTTCAATCCAAAGTGTCCGAAACAATCGATTCCAAAAGAGTAACCGGCTTGTTCTTCTCTCCGGTGCTCCACAATCGGAACCCAGTTCCACGGATACGTGTTGACTGCCACCCATGCATCCAGTGTAAGTCCGGCGGTCGTTTGTGGGACACCCTTGTACCCGCGGGTGATTACGGTCGTTTCTCCATCAAATTGGAGCCCACCTCCTGATACGCCGACCACCCGTTTGAATAAGCCACCGATAGTGTCCTCCGTACCGCTGACCGAATCGCGCGCGACCGGTCCGGTGACTTCGTTGAATGACCATGCCGCTGCAGGGCCGCTACTCTGTGCGAGCACCAAAGGTGAAAGACTAATCAGAAGGGAAACCGCTGCCAGAAGGGCTCGTTTCATGCCGACCTCGAGGCGAACGAATCTCATAAATGGCTGATCCAATCGTCGGAAGTTTATTCAGGCACTCTCCTGCTGTCAACACCTGGCTAGCGTTGATAGTGGTTGGCAGTTTATTTGTGAGAGAACAAAATTGCGGATCGCAGCTGGCTCTTGACTTGTCAGACGGCTGATGTAGGATTTGGTTCGTCCATTTAAACTCTTATGCAGCGACGACACTTTTTGAAACTGAGCGGCAGCGCGGCGCTTGCGGCTGCCACTGTTACTCGTGGATCCAGTGAAATTCTGAAAACCTTAACAGACCTACCAGCGGAAACAGGCACATTTTACGTCTCGTCTCAGGGTAATGACGAAAATGTCGGCAGCGCAGCTTCACCATTTGCCACTCTGCGGAGAGCCCAGCGGGCAGTTCGGGAAGTAAAAAGGGGCACCGCGCCAATCAAAGTTGTGGTTTCCGAAGGAACCTACTATCTTGAAATGCCTTTGACCTTCCTTCCTGAAGATTCCGGGACTAATACCGCACCAGTTGTGTTTGCTGCCTCAGCTGGCCACCGTGTGACCATGAGCGGCGGGCGGAGGCTCGCTTGCGACTGGACGCCCTATAGGGGCGGCATCATGATGAGCGAAGTTCCACCAGGACTCACCTTCACGCAACTGTTTGTTAACGGCAGAAGACAAATACGTGCCCGCTATCCGAACTACGACCCATCTCTCCCTGGCAAGTCGGGATACATCCAGGCTGCGGGGCCCATCCCCGCCGGCACGCCGAACCCGTTCGCCGGTGCGGATGAAGACATGACGTTTTCGACCCAAGCTCCAAGAGGCATCCGGTTCGACCCTTCGACTCTTTCCAAACGGAAGTGGTCAAACCTGCGAGACGCTGAAATTCATATATTCCAGGCTGCGTATTGGGGCAATCTGCAGTGGAGAATCAGCGGCATCGATTTCGCTACGAACTCGATCTGGTTTGGGGATGGTGGTCAACAAATCGGGGCTAAATGGAGCAAGAAACCCGCAGTTCTCAACCAGAAATCCCTGTTCTTTATCGACAATGTATTCGAGGAATTGGATGCACCCGGCGAGTGGTTTCTCGACATCAGGAAAAACATCCTCTACTACTACCCCGAACGAGAGACCGATTTGCGGACTGCTGTTGTCGAAGTCCCTGTCCTCGAACACGTTGTTCGGTTTAGCGGCACACAGGAAAGTCCCGTTCATGACATTTCGCTGCAAGGTTTTCGGATCGCCCACACAACGACCACTTACCTGAAGTCCTATGACGTTCCATCTTTAAGCGATTGGGCGATTCACCGCGGCGGTGCTGTCTTCGTAGAAGGAACCCGCAACTGCTTCGTCGAGGCCTGCTGGTTTGACGCGGTCGGCGGAAATGCTGTGTTCGTTAACAATTACAACCGTGGATTTTCGGTGTCCGGTTGCAAGGTCACGGAGGCCGGCGACAGCGCAATCTGCTTCGTCGGCGACCTCGAAAAGACTGTTGGCACACAGTGTGCATTTCCGTATGAGTGTCAGGCAAATAACAACCTTATTTACGATTGTGGGTTCTTCGGCAAGCAGATCGCTGGTGTGTACATCTCGCGGGCAAAGCGAATCACCGCCAGTCACAACCTGATGTACAATCTGCCCCGCGCTGCCATCTGCATCGGGGACGGTACTTGGGGCGGCCATGTGGTCGAATATAACGAAACTCACGACACTGTTCGAGAAACCAGTGACCATGGCCCCTTCAACGCGTGGGGCCGCGATCGTGGATGGACTCTGGCGCAATCTCACGGGCCATACACCGCGGACCGCAGCCTTGATGCCTGGGAAGCTTTAGTCGATGCCATGGAACCTATCATCGTTCGCCACAACTTCTTCAATGAGAAATCGGGCTGGGGTCTTGATCTCGATGATGGCGCTTCAAACTACGAAATCTACAACAACATCTCCATCGGTGGCGTCAGCATGAAATTGCGCGAAGGAGCGTATCGTAAGGTTTTCAACAACATTTGGTACTTAGCCAAGGGTGCCCCCTGCTTCCATGTGGGAAATAACGACAATCACGATCAGTACTTCAACAACATCACTGTGATGGACCCGGGAAACATGAAGTGGCCCGATGGCTGGCCATGGTGGCCGCAGATGATGTATTCCGTAATTGCCCCGCCCGCTGTCGGACGGTGGTTCGAAAAAGTTGATAACAACTGCCTCTATTGCATAGGGGAGGAATTCCAAGCTGTGGTCGATCAGTTGCGGTCGGAAGCCGGGAAACGCAACCCTCAGCGCTACGATCTTGCACAGTGGCAGAAGCTCGGATTTGATCAGAATTCTGTTTTTGCTAACCCACTTTTTGTTGACCCCGAGAATCGAGACTTCCGCGTTCGTCCAGAATCACCAGCCCTGAAAGTTGGCTTCAAGAACTTCGAAATGGGCAAGTGGGGATTGACCGACAAATTCCCTGAGCGGTGGCGTGAGCCGACAAGCTAAAACTCAATGAGGAACTCATGAGAAAACCCGTATTTGCAATGTTATTCACCACGGTAGCCCTATTAGCCGCAGTAGTTTTTGCCAGAACAGAAACCGCGCATGTACGGCGCATCGGCATGGTAATCGGAATCAAACCTGACCAGATCAGTGCCTATGAGGCTCTGCACTCCACATCCAACCCTGGGGTTCGTGATCTGCTGCAGAAATACCACATACGAAACTTCTCAATCTTCATTCACCAAATTGATAACGGAAAGTACTACCTGTTCGGTTATTACGAATACACCGGGCAGGATTACGACGGCGACATGGCGAAGTTGGCAACTGAACCGCGCAACCAGAAATGGCTTTCTGTAACAGGTCCAATGCAGGCCCCTCTTCCCGGAGAGCGGTCCTGGGCGATGATAAAGGAGGTGTATCACAATCCTTAGTCGACGAAGGCCAGCATTCACCGATTTCAAGCGATCTCTGCGCTCGATCCAGGAGAGACTCAGCCACGTAGAGGTCTCGTCCGGCCTGCTTTACGATCAACGTGTCAGCGTCACCTTCGTAATCCTCCCGATGGAAAGTGCGGGGGTCCATGGAAGTCAGGTTCACTTGCCGGCAGGTGTGTTGATCAACCTCTGATGCGAGGGTGATCGAATATCGCGGCTCAACTGTGCCGTCGCAGAGCCGTCGTCCCGCAAAACTGACGTGCGTAAGGTGAGCTGCCACGCATTAGGTTCTGCTGCGTGACACCAGCTCCCGAGTCTTTTCCGGTGGGGCATAACCATAACGCTTGATCAAAGTGCCGTGCGTCTCCGACAGACTCGTCAATTGGGGGATGTAAATGAGGAGGGCACGTGGTCGCCCATGATCGCGGGTTACGACAGAGGTAAACGAGACTCTTCGGGATGGCACGAAATCTGCGGCCGCTTCAAACAGGCAATGAGTACGAGTCTCAATTCGGCCAATGACATTTTCGATGATTGCTAGTGCTCCGAGCCAGTGTGTGACGTGGATGAGTTCCAGCCTGGACACGCCGAGGAGGAAGTATGTCGGCCCGCCGGTAATCTCTTTCACGCGCGCAACATGGATTAAGTCGATGCACAAGGCCGCCCAGGCAGCAGGAAGCTAGAGTTACCAAATCACGCAGCCAAGACCGTATTTCATGACATCTCCTGCGGAAGCAGATTAGCGACGCCGGACCGAGCGCAACCATCCCGTCAGTCGTCCTAGGCGGAGGTGCCGCTCCTTTTTATTGGATGAACCATAGAACTCCTTCAATGCTAGGAGTAACGTGGGCGATTCGGCAATCGAACCGCGTGCCGCAACCTCGAAAAGGCCTCATGAAATTTGGGAAAACCACTCTTAACACTTGAACCGAACCAAAAGGCTTGACAGTGGAAACTGCGTAGTGCTAGCGTGTCGGCTCGTAATTGGCTGGATCAATTGGCGTGTGTTGGTCACGGCTAAACCTGCAGGAGGACGAGGAGGATGATTTTATGAATCTTAGAGGTTTCGGCTTCTTCAGAATCCTGATTTCGGTAATGTTCGGCATGGTGGTCGGTGTAGGCCTGTCCGGCACGGCAGCAGCTCAAGCCGGGACCGCTGCAGCCGCCCTGAATGGCACGGTCCGAGATCCCTCGGGGGCGGTAGTGCCGGGTGCAACGATCACCCTCACCAATAGCAAGACCGGTTTCAAGCAAGTGACTCAAAGCAATTCCACCGGCAACTACTCTCTGGTTAACATCACTCCGGGGAATTACACAGCTACGGTTTTGAAAGACGGTTTTTCAACCGGCAAGTCACCCGACTTCGAACTCGCGGTGAATCAGACATCCACCCTTAACTTCGACTTACGAGTTGGCAGCAGCACCAGCGAGGTAGAGGTTTCTGCTGGCGCAGTGCAGATCGAAACATCTACCGCCGAACTTGGCACTGTGATCGGGACTGGCGCGGTCAATTCCTTGCCGCTGAATGGGCGCAATTTCACCGAGCTACTGCTGCTAGGACCTGGAATCAGTCCCCAGAATAGCTCAGCCGGCTTCGACGGGATTGGTGATCCGATCGGGACGGTTGTCCTTCCGGCAATAAACGGACAGAACAACCGTAGCAATATGTACTTACTGGACGGCATTAACAACTACGGTTCCATTCGGGACACCTATGCTGTACAGCCCACGCTAGATGACATCCAAGAGTTTAAGGTTCAGTCCCACAACGACGAGGCGCAGTTCGGACAAGTCCTCGGCGGGATTGTAAACATTGTCACGAAGTCGGGAACGAACCAGTTCCACGGTGGCGCTTGGGAATTCCTGCGAAACGATGCGCTGGATGCGGCAAACTATTTCCACCCAAACAAGACTCCGTTGAAGCAAAACCAGTTTGGTGGAGCGATTGGTGGCCCAGTGACTTTGCCGCACTATGATGGGCACAACAAGACGTTCTTCTATGTCTCCTACGAAGGATTCCGCAACCACACCGCATCGAATAACTTCTTTCGGACTCCAACTCCCGCACAATTGAACGGCGACTTCAGCAATCTCGACAGTCAAGGCGTGCAACTTTACAACCCATTCAGCAACAATGGTTCGAGCGTCCAACCTTTTATGTGCTCTGTCAATGGGAACCCGCTCCCAGCCCCGGGCAATATTCAGGCAGCTGGGACTCCCTGCAACAAGATTCCGTCCAGCATGATCAACTCCACGACGGTTAATTTTGCTAAGACGTTCTACCCGGCTCCGGTCACCGTACCCGGTTTCCCACAATGGAATGGTATCGATACGACGCCAAATATTGTCCGGCAGGATCAGGTTTCCGTTCGTTTCGACCAACAGATCGGCACGAAAGATCGCTTTTTCGTTCGCTGGACGGCAGCATGGGAGCCAATTACCGGCTCCGGAGGCTATCCGACTCTCCGCATCAATACTAAAGATAGCAACTATAACATCGCAGTGAACTGGGCTCACACCTTTGGTTCGACGTCAGTGCTAGAGCTTGCTTTTGGTCGTGTCTCAGCAGAGAACGACCGAACACCAAATTTCACGAATATACCGTCGGACTTCTTCCAGAACTCTGGATTTGCTAGCTACTTTTACAACCACGGGAAGTTTGGTGGCCTCCGCGTGCCGTCGGTTCAGGTTGGCGAAAACTACATCTCCGGCACCAATTATGTTGGAAAGCTGCATTATTCGAATATCTGGGAATACCGCGGCGATTACTCCAAAACTGTGGGACGGCATAACCTCCGCACAGGCGGGAGCTTGGCCACCTATGGATGGGAACAGCCATTCTACGGCTCCGAAGCAGACTTTGCTCAGGCGGAGACACAGGATGCTAATTTCGACGCGAATACCGGCGATGCCATGGCTTCCTTCGTGCTCGGTGTTCCAGATTACGCCGAAGTGGACAATGTGTATTCACTGCTCCATGGCGGAAAGGTCATTGGAGGCTATTTCCAGGATCAGTGGAGGGTTACCGATAAACTCACAATCAATTGGGGCCTACGTTACGACCTCACTGTTAATCCCCGCGAAGGCAAGGCTTCCAACGGAAGCAACATCACTGGCGACTTCAACTTCAGCAATGGAACCTACATCCTTCAGAACTCTGCTCCGGCCTGTTCCCCAACCCAGGGAGCACCGTGCATCCCCGGTGGCACTCTGCCCGCAAATGTAACGGCCGCGAAAAACGGAAAGATCATCCACGATGACTACGGCAACATTCAGCCGAGAATTGGTTTTGCCTATCGCCTGACAACGAGAACAGTCGTGCATGGTGGATATGGCAGGTTCTTCGACAATTGGGCGGGTCTAACTGAGAATCAGTCAAACTACACTCAGCTCTGGCCAAATGTGGCGTTCGTAGGAGCACCCGGTGGCTTCAATCTCTTCGGACCACCCACCGGGCTGGTTAGTGATCCTTTCAACTTCGGAAACAACGCGATCATTCAGCCAGCGCCGTCGCCGTTCTCACCTCTGAATTCTAGTCCTTATACTGACCCCAACCTCAAGAACGGGCATTCGGATCAGTGGAATTTCGGATTCCAGCGAGATCTGGCTCCGGGGGCTATCGCAACCATCAACTACGTAGGCTCGCGTAACGGAGACATCGCCACCAGCGTGACAGCAAATGCCGCGTCCACGCCTGGGGGGGCCGTTCCTTATCCGTACGTTCAGTTCCAGACGGGGTACACGAGGAGCATCTCGTCTACCGACTACAACGCTCTGCAAATTTCCTCACAATTCAAGTTGCATTCAGGTTTCATTTCCACGCTTGCATACACGTGGTCGAAGGCGCTCACTACCGGTTGTGACGGCTACAACTCCGGCTGCATAATCCAAAATCCGTACAATTTGAGAATGGATCGGGGTCCGGCGGCTCACGATCTTACCCACATCTTCTCTGGCAGCTTCGTATTTCCGCTTCCGTTCGGCGCAGGAAGACGATTCAGCACAGGCAGCAGCTTTCTGAATCACATCATCGGTAACTGGCAACTGAACGGAATCCTTACCTTAGATAGTGGGCCTCGCTATAGCATCTTCACTGATAATTCAATTTCCAACATTGAAAACTTTAACGGTGTCGAACTAGCCAATCTGGTTGGAAATCCTTACTCAAGCGGTCCCGGCTACACTGCTAACAAACTCAATCCGATTAACCCGGCAGCATTCGCCAACCCCGCTCCAGGAATGTTTGGGGATTCGGGACGAAACACTTTGCGGGCCGATTGGGGCAGAAACTTGGATGTTTCATTGTTCCGGTCTTTCTCCATATCCGAGTCCAAAAGATTTGAGTTCCGAGCCGAAGCTTTCAACTCGACCAATACGCCGGTAATGGGGACTCCCGACAACTTTCTTCCAGACGGTCCCGGATTTTTTGGCGTCGTCTCTTCCACCGCAAACACAGAACGCCAAATGCAGATTGGATTGAAGTTTTACTTCTGAGCTGAGGGGGCTCTTGAACTGTGGGATGCCCCATTGCCTAGGCCTGAGCTAAAGAACGATTGACCGAGACTCACTCCGAACTCAGAGTGTACGCCAACCGGGCTCGAGCTGTTTCTCATATTGAAAGTTTTCAGAGCTGGTTGCAAAGTATGAATCAGCAATGGGCCACCTACCAGTTCCGTGCTTCTCGTGGGTCTGCTCTACCGAGGTTCTTTGTACAACCACGAAGCTGAAGCTCGCTTGACGTCCTCGGTCGGCGACTCTGAATCAGTTGTCTTCAAAGGGGACGCAATGTTACCAAAGACCCTGAAGTCTTTATTGTTTGCGCTGGTTCTTGGCTTTTTCATTTCGAATTCATCAGTCATCCTTGCGAGCTCCGATTCCGATGCTCCCACTGCATCCGAACCTCCCGAAGCAATCGACCAAGTTTGGAAACGGGCAAGCAGCAAGTATGATTCTGAACGCGCGGCCATCTTGGAACAGGTAATTAAGGGTATCCAGCAAGGGCCATTTCGTGCTGACTGGCAATCACTGCGCCAATACGACGTTCCCGAGTGGTACAGGGACGCGAAGTTTGGAATTTTCATTCATTGGGGTGTCTACTCCGTTCCTGCCTTCGGTAGCGAGTGGTACCCGCGTGACATGTACCGGCGCGATTCCGAAGAGTACAAGCACCACATCGTCACCTATGCCCCGGTCGATAAGTTTGGATACAAGGATTTCATTCCGATGTTCAAGGCAGAGCACTTCGATCCTGACGCATGGGCCCGCTTGTTTAACGAGTCGGGAGCGAAGTACGTAGTCCCTGTGTTCGAGCATCATGATGGTTTTGCCATGTATGACAGCGGACTGTCGGACTGGACCGCCGCAAAGATGGGCCCGCACCGAGATTTGGCTGGGGATCTTGCTAGAGCAGTGCGAGCATCAGGGTTGCATCTGGGCGCGTCTTTTCATCGTGTCGAACACAATTTCTTCTTCGATACCGGCCGCAACATTGAATCCGACGTCAACAATCCGGAATACGCATCCTTTTACGGTCCCGCCCACAAGAGGCTGGAGAACCAAGAACGTACTCCCTTGGGAAACGACTTCACGTTTGTGTCCCCCGCCTGGGCAGATGACTGGCTTGCCCGTTCAGCCGAGATTGTGGAGAAGTACCATCCAGATCTCATGTGGTTCGATTGGTGGATCGGGCAACCTTCGTTTCGTGAAGCGCTTACTCGCTTCGCGGCATTCTATTACAACAGCTCGTTAAAATATTCCGGCAACCCCGGTGTAATTAATTACAAATACTTCGCGATGGAGGAACACTCAGCAGTCCTTGACCTGGAGCGCGGGCAATTGGCGGGCATCCGCTCCCTTCCTTGGCAGACCGATACATCCATTGGCAATAAATCCTGGGGGTACATCGAGAACGATACCTTCAAATCGGCGGAGTTCGTCATTCACCAACTTGTCGACATCGTTAGCAAAAACGGAAATCTGCTTCTGAACATTGGCCCGCGCTCAGACGGCACGATTCCCGAGGAGGTCAAGCGAGTACTTCTGAATGTTGGAGTATGGCTAAAGACGAATGGAGAGGCGATATACGGAACTCGCCCATGGAAAGTGTACGGCGAAGGTCCTACCAAGGTTGCTGCAGGAGCCTTTCACGATACCGATACCCAATCCTATAGCGCGCAGGACTTTCGCTTTACCGCGAAGAACGGCATTCTGTATGCAATCGAATTTGGATGGCCATCAAACCATGAGGCGGTCATCCATACGCTGAACAACGAGACTCTTGGTGCCGGGAGGCAGGTCCAATCGATTCAACTGCTCGGTTCGGAAGGGAATTTGTCTTTCGAGCGGCTGGCGGACGGCCTACATATCCGCCTCCCGGAGCAACCGGCCGGCAAGTATGCCCACGTTATTCGCGTCAACTTCTGGAACCCTCGATAAGCAACGACAATACCTACGCGTCTTCAGAAGGGAAGACTAATCCCCTTCCGTGGAACAGGCATAAGAGCGTGAACCTGGTATTGAGGTCGGGTTCGGGCAGCGTCAGCAGCCTGGCGGATCTTGGCCGAATCCAGTTTCCGCACTGCGGGTTACGACTTGTCTGATCGGTTCTTCTATGTCGAAGGAAATCTGCTGGCCTTGCCCTCGTATTGGGGGATGCGGTTTTGGAGGCCAAAAATCGGGTTCGAGGCCAAAAAAACCCAGAGCACTACACAACGAAAGTGCTGGCAGGGCATGATGCAATCCGCAAAACCGTTGAATTCGTTTTGGAATCGAAAGGCATCTGATGTTTGATGATCGACAAGACACCCAGGTATGCGGCAGATAAAGGAAGTGAAAGTAAATGGCAGGGTGTGGAAGAATTTTTGTGGGGAGCGCGAAATCATTGAATGGAAGCCGACCATGAACTGATATGAGGTCGTAGTTCGGTCTCGCTTCACCCTGCACCTTTATGGTGAAGCTCAGGGTGCTGGTTGTATTTACAAACAGTCCCCTGCTGCAGGTATTTTTGTAGCGCTATTCCTGGTCGAAGAAATATCCGCATACTCAGGTTGGACTGGGCCCCGCTAAGACGCCAAAATCAAGGTTGCTGCTAACGCCGCGAGCTTCTCATCCTGCGTCCAAGGCGGGCCGAGCCGCTTACCCAAACTCGAAATCTGTCGCTTTAGCTGATTTGCTCTGTTTCCAAATGTCTTTTTGGCCTGTTCCCCAAGCTCTCGTTCTGATAAAGGCGTCACTAAGAGTCCAGCCTCTTCGCAGGCCTTTCGAACGACCCTTCGGAAGAACTCACCTTCTGCGGCGTGAATAAGCGCATGCGACGCGAGGATCTTCT
>Ga0126373_10000810_pt1 | contig 21237 bp, 10 predicted proteins | sample PanSoiMetPlot_11_FD_92545 | JGI IMG/M metagenome (GOLD analysis project Ga0126373, IMG submission 92545) | Tropical forest soil microbial communities from Panama - MetaG Plot_11 | ecosystem: Environmental > Terrestrial > Soil > Tropical forest > Bulk soil | place: Panama | collected 2016-02-17 | reverse complement strand
GCTGGTCTCGAAGGCGCCGGCTACGGCATGGGTGTTGCCGTGGGCGATTACGACAACGACGGCTTCGAGGATCTCTACGTTACTGCTTACGGCGGCAACAAGCTCTACCACAACAATGGCGACGGGACGTTCACCGACGTTACCGAGAAAGCTGGCGTTGCCGGCTCTGGCTGGTCGACCTCTGCTGCTTGGGTCGATTTAGACAATGACGGCTTGCTCGATCTTGTTGTACTCCGCTACCTGCAGTGGGATTTCGACGACCTATGGTGCGGCGAGCACAAAGAAGGCTACCGCGCTTACTGTCATCCGGACGTCTTCAAGCCCATTTCGCCGCTCGTCTATCACAACGACGGCAATGGCCATTTCACCGAGGTCTCGCAAAAAGTCGGTCTCTCAAAACCCGGTAAGGGCCTAGGTATCGCTCTCGCCGATTACGACCGAGACGGCCGCATCGACCTCTTCGTTGCCAACGATTCTATGGTGGAATTCCTCTATCACAACAAAGGCGACGGAACCTTTGAAGAGGTGGGCCTGGTCTCCGAAGTCGCGGTCGACGGCGACGGCCGAACTTTCGCCGGAATGGGGGTCGATTTCGCCGACTATAATAATGACGGATGGCCGGATCTGATCGTTACGGACCTCGCAAACCAGCGCTACGCGCTATACCAAAACAACCGCGACTCCACGTTCACCTACGACAGTTTCACTTCCGGCATTGCCCGCCTGACCCTGCCACATTCCGGATGGGGGGTCCGCTTCCTCGACTACGACAACGATGGTTGGAAGGATCTTCTTATCGCCCAGGGCCACGATCTGGACACCGTCGAGCTCAGCTATCCCAATCTTCGCTACCGCGAACCCCTGCTTCTTCTGCGCAATACCGGTAAAGAGTTCGTCGACGTCTCTTCCGGTTCGGGCGCCGTCTTTAGCCAACCCTGGCTCGGCCGCGGCATGGCCATCGGCGACATCGACAACGATGGTCGCCTCGACGCCGTCGTTACCACCAACGATGGACCGACCCACATCCTGCACAACGAGACGCCCACGCAAAATCACTGGCTCACGCTGAAGCTCGTCGGCCACAAGAGCAATCGCGACGCCCTCGGTGCCGAAGTCAAGCTCGTCACCGCCAAAGGCCTGCAGTGCGCCACTGTCTCGACCGCTGGCAGCTATTTGTCTTCTAGCGACAAACGGGTTCACTTCGGCCTAGGCTCCGAAACCGTCGCCCAATCCATCGAGATTCGCTGGCCGAGTGGCATCCAGCAATCTTTGAAGAATGTCAGTGTCGACCGAGTCCTCCAGGTCGACGAACCTGCGGCCGGCGCTTCCCTAAAATGAACTCTGGCCGCGCGCTACGCCGTTTCCCGCCTCTGGTTCTCTTTGCCGGAGTGCTCCTAGGCATTCTGGCGTTTGCACAATTTGCTCTCAGCCAACAATCCGCGCAAACTACACCGGACAAGCCCCAAAATATTCCGCTTCCTCGTCCTTCCGGCATGGCCACCGGGGGCATCCACGCACCCATGAAGGACTCCCACTCGCGCCCCATCACTGCCGGCGGCTTCGTCGACGACGCTCCCGTCGTCTTCGTCGACATCACTCATCAGGCCGGCATCGACAAATTTCACCAGCGTTCCGGCTCACCGGAAAAATCCACCATCATCGACGCTCCAGGATCCGGAGTCGCGCTTCTCGATTACGACAACGACGGCTGGCTCGACATTTATCTGCTTAACGGATCGACAGTTGCCGCCGTCAAAGGTGCCGAGCCACCGCCCCGCGCTATGCTCCTTCACAACAACCATGACGGCACGTTCACCGACGTCACCGAAAAAGCCGGTGTCGCGAACGGGCGCTGGGGCTTCGGCGTTGCCGTCGCCGATTACGACAACGACGGCTGGCCCGACATCTACGTCTCGAACTACGGCAAAAACCGGCTCTATCACAACAATCGCGACGGCACGTTTACCGACGTTGCCGAAAAAGCCGGCGTCGCACTCGGCGGCTGGTCGACCGGGGCAACTTGGGGTGATTACGACCGCGACGGCTTGCTCGACCTCTTCGTTCCCGGCTATGTTCACTACGATCTCGACCATCCCATCCTGGCGGGGAAGGGCGGCGTCCCCGAAGGCGCCTGCCAATACCGCGGCGTCGATGTTTTCTGCGGTCCGATGGGCCTGCTTGGCGAACCCGACCATCTCTTTCACAACAATGGCGACGGCACTTTCACGGACGTCAGCCTCAGAGCCGGCGTCGCCGATCACGAAGGCCGTTACGGCTTTGCTTCCGTCTTCGCGGACATCGATGATGACGGCTGGCCCGATCTCATGGTCGCCAACGACTCCGCGCCGAACTATCTCTACCGCAATCGCCACGACGGCACGTTTGAAGACATCAGCTACATGAGCGGCTTCGCGCTCAATGAAGAAGGCCGCGCGCAGGCTTCCATGGGCATTGCCCTCGGCGACTACAATCGCGACGGCCGTCTCGACCTGTTCATCACGACGTTCTCCGACGATTACAAAACGCTTTATCGCAACGACGGCGACTCGAGCTTCACCGATGTCTCCTTCAAGGCTGGCCTCGGCAGCCCGACGATTCCTTTCCTTGGCTGGGGCACCGGCTTCCTTGATTACGACAATGACGGCCTTCTTGATCTCTTCATCGCCAACGGTCACGTCTATCCCATCGCCGACAAACGCGACTGGGGTACCACTTGGGCCGAGCGCCCCCAGCTATTTCGCAATCTTGACGGCGCCAAGTTTCAGGAAGTTCCTCCCGCCACCGGCAGCGGCCTTGCTTCCGTCGTCTGCGCACGCGGCGCCGCTTTTGGCGACCTCTTCAACGACGGCCGCATCGATGTGGTCCTCAACAACCTTGATTCGACTCCCACACTTCTTCGCAACGTCGTCCACAACTCCAACCACTGGGTCACCTTGAAGCTCGTAGGACAAACATTCCTGTCAGCGCCTTCTTCTTCCTCGGTAGCGCCTGCCGACCGTGGCGGGCGTCTTTCTTCATCGTCCGAGAAACCCACTCAACGTTCCTCTCGCGACGCCATCGGCGCGAAAGTCTCCCTCACCGCTGGCGGCGTCCGCCAGCGCGCCGACGTCTCGAGCGGCGGCAGTTATGCCTCCACTTCTGACCTGCGTCTCCACTTCGGCCTCGGCTCCGCCTCCAAAGTCGACAAGCTCGAAATCTTTTGGCCCGGCGGCTTGCGCGAAGAAGTCACCCTCCCCTGCATCGACTGCGTCGTACAAATCGTTGAAGGAAAAGGCGCTGTGACTATCGCTCCGAACCCGAAATGAGAGGCCGTGCATGTCCGCACTTGCTCTGAGCGCGTTGGGAAACAGAGACGCGCGTCCACGTCCATTCTGACCCGCAGAGCTGCCGAGTGATCTTTTTCTGCAGCTTGAGCGATCTGTCGCTAGCCCACGAAACGAGAGGGTTCGTTTCAGTGTCCGGGGCCTCTTGCCCCTGCAGCCTTTGTAACGTCCGGATAACTGTTACCTAGGCAAGGGAATACTCCCCATTATCCCCCTCTTCTTTCATCCATTTAGGTGGGAACGTGGAGATGACACACCGGGGCATTGACTCCCGCCACCGTCTGTCCAAGACTGCGCGCAAAGTTTGGTGACGCTGCGAGGGGTGTCCATCTCTTTTGTCGGTGTGGGGTTAAGTTCTGTTGGGCTTGGATTTCGTTCGGATGCGCCAATCATTGACCTTATTGAGGGGGCGAGTGATGAAGATTCTCTCCAAGTTCCGCATTCCCATTTCCCGTCTGGCGTCGCGCTATTGGCCAACAAGCGTCTTGGCAATTAGTCTTTCGTTGTTCCTCCTGCCAGCCAATTTGCATGGCCAAGCGGTGAGCAGAATTAACGGCGAGGTGACTGACCAAGCTGGTGCTGTAGTTCCTGACGCGAAGGTCACCGTCACCAACGTGGACACGAACGTGTCCCAGACAACCGTTACAACATCGGCGGGGACGTATCTAGTCATTGACCTGATCCCCGGCACGTACGCCGTTAAGGTGGAAAAAACCGGTTTCAAAACCTTCCTTAGCAAGAATGTTAGCGTTGTGGGTGGGGCGACGTCTACTGTCAACGCCGCGCTCGATCCGGGAACCGTTACAGAAACCGTTGAAGTTATAGCCCCCGCGGTTACGTTGCAGACGGAGCAACCGGAGATCGGTACGACGATTAACGAGACGCTCACGCAAGATCTTCCTCAGCTGGTTAGCGGCAGCAATCGCCAGATTGACAACTTTATCTTTTTGGTGCCCGGCGTTACGGGCAATGGATTCAGCCACCGGATCAATGGCGGGGTGGACCAGCAAACGGAAGTCATGTTCAATGGCGTTCCCGAGGCCTTCTCGGAGACCGCCGGCTTCACCTTCTGGAATCAGCCCCCTTACGACTCAATTAAGGATGCGGATATTCTAACGGGCACGTTTTCTGCGCAGTATGGTCTTGGCCAAGGCGTCGAGCAGTATCACACCAAGTCGGGAACCAACGCCATTCACGGCGATGGCTTTTTTCTTTTCAGAGACGACAAGTACCTTGGCGCTCCTGGCGCCTTTTATGATGTGAATCCAAACAACGCTGGAGTGCTTGACCAACCTAACCAGGACATTGAAAGCAATTGGGGCGGCTCTTTCGGCGGACCCGTTTTCATTCCGAGACTCTACGACGGGCGAAACAAGACGTTTTGGTTTTTTAGCTACGACCGGTACAGGAAGTCCGTCGGGCAAGGTCCCATCACGCTCCCCACACAGGCGGAACTTTCGGGTGATTTTAGCGGCTTGGTTAACCCCAATAATAACAACACCCCCATACCCATTTTCGTTCCCATTTCTTGGGCTTCCAACCCGTCGCTGATTCCGTCAGGTTGCACCATCCCTGGGTTCGCCACACCGCAGGCCGCGGCGGGAAAGCAGTTCCCCGGTAACAAAATTCCCACCAATTGCTTCAGCACGGTGTCCGCCGGCCTGCTTAAGCAGTTCCCGCTCCCCACGCCAACCAGCTCGGCGGTAGTCAGCAACTACGTCCCCACGAGTGTTCCGCTAAACCTGCAGACCGCCCTGAGCGTCAATATCGACCACAACTTGACCTCCAAGCAAGCCATTCATGGCCTTTACTGGCGACAAAAGTACCCGCAGCCGTCTAACCCCGACTGGGTCAATAGTCCCCTGGATAACCAGTTCATTAATACGGTTCTGGGACGCGGCGTAGGTATCACGTACTCCAACGCACTCAGTTCCAGGCTCGTGTTAACAGGGGGGTTCTTGTATGTTTGGCAGGGCAATGACTTTCTCCCGACACACCTGCTCTCGGGCACTTTCGCCGGCGCCCTACCCTCAGGTCTAGCCGGGCAGCCTAATGTTTTTCCAAGTATTGGTTTTGGCGGCGGTGGATGGGAGCCGCAAAGCTGGGGTCCAGGCAATGGCCTGTCTTCGACCATCAATCACAAAGCCGGATACTCATACCTGGCTAACTTGCTCTGGCAAAAGGGCCGGCACACGATGAACATCGGTGTCGACATCCGGAAGACCCATCAGGATGACTTCGAAGCGGGCGGCTCAGGGGGCCAGCCGGGAGCCGCCGGATTGATTGCTTTTACTTCAGACATAACCTCCGATCCCGCTGAAACTGTGCCCGGGGCAAATACCGGAAACGGTTTCGCGAGCTTTCTGCTCGGAGACGCCACGATTGGCGCTAGGGGTGGCGCGGGCAACACCAATCTGAGAAACACTTACATTGCTCCGTATTTCCAGGATGATATGCAGGTTAGGCCTCGGCTCAAGGTGAACTGGGGCGTCCGCTGGGATCTGGCATTTCCATTTACAAACGATTTCGGCACCAACCAACTTACATTCTTCGATCCCAATGCCGTGAACTCCACCGAGATCAACCCTCTGACCGGCAAACCGCTTCTAGGCGCTATGGCCAAGCTAGGGAACTGCTCCGGGTGCAGTGGCTGGAGTACTATGAACATGGACTGGCACCATTTCAGCCCGCGCCTAGGGGCCACCTACCAGCTGAACAGCAAGACTGTATTGCTGGGCGGTGTCTCTTGGTACTGGCTCGACACGGGCGCCTTCGAATACGGCGTAAACAAGGTCGCAGTCAACTACGGAAATAACCTGAATGGCGTTGTTTCCGTTGGCTCGCCCGGAGCCCGGGTTCCCGGCTTGGGCCAATGGGATACAAATCCTCTGCCTGGGTTGCCATCAATTCCGTTCAGCCCGGGATTCTTCAACGGCACTTCGATTTTGGGCTTCGCACAGGTTCACGAACTGCCTCGGCATGTTAACCAAGCCTACGACGAGCAGTTCGTGCTGGGGATTCAGCGCGAGCTGCCCTGGAACATGTTCCTCTCGGTTTCCGGAGTCCACACACATGACCTCCACTTGCCGGCCACACTGCAGTCTGCAAAGCAGTCGCTTCCGTACAGCTTCATAAAATCCACTTGCCCGCAAGGTCCTACCGTCACCGTGACCACCGACTGTGTTTTGGCCCAGGGATGGACTTCATCGGCCGCCCAGACATTTATGATGAATCAAGGCACTTTTGGCCGGGTTACCTATCCCAAAGGTACATGCGGGAATCCTGGCGGGCCCATCACATACTTTGTCCCTTACAATAATTTCTGCCAAGAGCAAGGTACAAGTGCGCCTCTTTTCGTGGCAGAGCTGCCATTTCCACAGATGCCCTTTGTCACCAACAACTTCGATACCTCCGGGGCGGACAAATACAACGCGCTTCAGGTGAGCCTGCAGAAGCGGTCGGGCGGCGGCCTAACTTACCTGGTGTCTTATACGCTTTCCAGGTATTTGACAAACACAGACAGCGGTTTCTCCACCTTTAATTTCCGAGGCCTGAACCCGGCCAACCCGGGGGCGGAGTGGTCGGTGGGGAATAACGACCAGACTCACGTACTTACTATAGGCGGCGTGTATGAACTGCCGATTGGCCCCGGAAAGAAGTACTTGAACCACGGTGGCACAGCCATGAAGAACTTGACCGGTGGCTGGAAGCTTTCCATAGTCAATTACTACGAGAGCGGGACGCCGCTCAGGGTGCTCGCCTGCCTTGACCAGTTCAACTGCGACCCCTTGATTGGGAATATCTTTGTGGGCAACCGGCCAAATCTTGTGTCCCCTAATTTCAACTTCAACTGGACCAACTATTACAAAGGACAGCCTCTCTTTAATACTTCGGCCTTCGCTGGGCCGGGGGACTGGACCCTTGGAAACTCCGCTCCACTCTATAATGGCATACGCGCGCCGGCGTACTACGACGAAGATATGTCGCTCACAAAGAGGCTTTTCTTTAATGAGCGTTTCGGCGGCGAATTAACCATCCAATTCTTCAACGTGCTCAACCGTATGTTGCTCAATAACACCCCCGCTAACGGAGCCGGCATCCAATGCTTCGATAACAACTTTTATGACCAACCGCCTTTCCAAAACGCCAACACTTTTGGCAAAGCCAATTTCGCTGGGCAAAATTGTCAGGGCAACTCTCCCAGGAGAGGCCAGGCCCAGCTGAAGATCTTCTTCTAATCGAACCGGTGTCTCTTTTTCATGTCGGATTAGCTTGACGCTGCCCAGCGCGGCGCGCATAATTCCAGAAAGCCGGGGCCTTTGGTCCCGGCTTTTGCTTTATGGAGGGCCCCATGAACGCCAAGACTGACTTTCATCTCGGTGCGAAGACTCTCTCAAAACCACTTGGGTTGTTCCTAAGCTTGCTTCTTGGCGCTAGTCTTCTTTGCGCCGGAGACAAGCCCTGGAAAGCCAAGCCCTACCAGCAATGGGACGAGAAGGACCTGCAAGCTATTCTCAGCGATTCACCCTGGGTACGAGTAACGCCAATCCAGCGCACATGGCTTTCCGTGGCCGAAAAGGACGTTGCAGGGGAGCCCCAGATCAACGGTGGCATCAGGCAAATGCCCGCCGCGGGCACAGCTGAAAATAGTGTGAGGTCAGGTGAAGGCTCGTTGCGAGAGTTGAACGTCCAGATTTACTGGCAATCATCCCGCGTGATGCGTGCCGCCACGGCTCGCGAGGCCGTTCTGCACGGCAGGGAGGTGGACGTTGACAAATATGCCGCCGAGCCCCAGAGCGAGTATCAGATCATCGTACGGATGGGGGACATGACTCCCTTCACGCAGCATGACGAAAAGTTTTTCCAGGATAACGCGTTTCTTCAGACGAAAAAGAGCAAAGACAAGATATCGCCAACCCATGTCGTCTATGAAAAAAATGCGAAGGGATCGATTGGGAGTGTCATCTTTTTCTTTCCCAAGACCACTTCTTCGGGCACTCCCACAATCTCAAGCGACGAGAAGGAAGTGCAATTTTCTTGCAAGATTGCGGACTCCACGGTGCGCGTGGGTTTCCGGCCGCAGGAAATGGTCGATCAGTCCGGTCTTGCGCTGTAACCTGCAGCTCGACTAGGCAGACAGATTTGGCCTGCCACTGGGTACGGGCTGTTTTTCCTTTTGAGGACTACGAAGCCACCACCCTATAATCCCGGAAGGGGGATTTTCCTTGTTCGTTTCGCTCATTGCGGTGAACTGCGGCAACCATTCTCCGCGCACACTTTCACTCAAGTCCGCCCGCGCTCGGCGCGGCAGCGCATTCTGGATTTGTGCTTCTCTTGGCCTGTGCCGTCTAATATTTTTCCTCTGCTTCCTGCATGTTGGGGCGGCAAAAGCGCAGAGTTCTCCGGACAGTGCGCAGCAGGGCTCGTCTCCCAGGACGCCGGCCGGCGCGGCACAGCCGAACCCCGATCATGACGTTGCCAAACAGGCAGTCAATCCGAGCGAACCTCTCACGCCGGATCCCGCGCTTGCTTCGGCCCGCTCGTTCCTCCATGAAGGCAAGTTGGGTGAAGCTGAATCAGCCACACGAGACTACTTGCGCGCGCACGCGGACTCCGCGGATGCGCATTTCTTGCTGGGTTTCATCTTATTCCGGGAGGTCCAAGCAAAATGGCTCGACGCAGGGAAAGAGCAAGGCGAGAATTTGCTCTATAGCGGCGATGCCACCGGTTCTGTTGCGCAGTTTCGCGACGCGAAAGCAAAGGAGTCGCTTGCCGAATTCACGGCAGGAGCGCGTTATCATGTCCCCAATGCCTTTGATTTGAAGATCGTCGCGCTTGATTACATTCTGCTTAAAGACAACTTGGACGCCGACCATTGGCTGACGCGCTCGCTACAAGCGGACCCCCGCGACCCGCAAGCCTGGTATTACCTGGGTCGGACGAAATACAGTCGGGGCCAGTTTCGCGAGGCAATTGAGGCTTTTGAGCAGTGCTTAAAGCTGGAGCCCCGGAGTATTGAAGCTGAGAACAACGTGGGATTGTCTTTCGAGGCCCTCGACCGGCCCGATGAAGCCATCCAGGCCTTCGAGAACGCCATCGCTTGGCAAGCGGACAGCTCGGCGAAGGATCCTGAGCCGTTCATTGAGCTCGCCCACCTTTACCTGAACGAGAATCATCCGGAAAAAGCCGTGCCCTACCTCTCGCAGTCTATTGCTATTTATCCGAATGTATCGAAGGCGCACGAAGAACTCGGGAAAGCGTACTCTCTGCTGGATCGGCTCCCCGAGGCGCAAGCGGAACTGGAGAAGGCCGTTGAGCTTTCGCCACAAGCTCCCAATCTCCATTGCATGCTTGCTGCTGTTTATCGCAAGCGAGGACTCACAGAAAAAGCCAAAGCCGAATACGATCGCTGTGCCGCACTCACCGGTACCCACTCTACGTCGTAGGCCTCGCGCCTCTGCTTCACCTGGTTCATTTGACCTCGAAATCTGCTCTCCGCCAGGCCGTGCTTCCCCTTTGATCCCGTGGCTTGCGCTTCGAGGCGATAACGGTCTGCCGAGAGCTGGTCAATGGGGATCTTCCGCCCGATGCGGAGCACGATGCTTCCCGCTTGCGGCGTCGCTGGGACGGAGTGGCCTCGGTGGATGCGGCAGGCGAGTCTTTGATCTGCGCGACGTTGATGGGAGCAGCGACACGGAGCATGCCCACAAAAGCCAAGAACGTCCCGCGCGCAGGACTCTCTGTGCCAGTTCTGCTTTTTGCCCGCGACACCTGGCCCGCTTCAGTTCTTCTCTCTCGTTTCCGTCGGCGCCTTCGTCAACTTGGTGAGCCCTTCCACGGCTGCGTGCACCTGTCCCGCGTACGGTCCATTCGGGTCCAGCCGCAAGTACCTTTGGTAAGCCTCGATGGTGCCTGGAGGGATAACGTAAACCATCTTGCCGTCCTCGGATTTGGAGGTGATGGTGTTGGTCAGCGCATCGCCCAAGAGTTTCCAGGCCAATGCATCCTGGGGGTTGAGCTGTGTTGCTTTCTGAAGGGGCGTCATGGCGTCAGCCAGCTTCCCTTTGTTTGTGAGCACAATGGCGACGTTCTTGTAGCAGCCTGCCTGCATTTTTTTGGCCATGGGATCCACGGTCAGAATCTTGTCGCAAGCCGCGGTCGCTTCCGGCATCTTGCCCACTTGCGCCAGGTCTGTTCCAAGCTCCATGTATGTCCCTGCCGCCGGCTTCAGGATTGCGGCTCGCTCGAGCATGGTTATCGCCTCTTGATACTCTCCCACGCCACCGTAGGCCAGCCCGAGATTGCTCAAAATAACCGGCAGGTCCTTGTCTTGCACCAGCATCTCCACGGCCTTTTCCTGGCTCACCAAGCCATTGCGTATCACTCCAATTAACCCAATCACGTGGAGGCCATTTTCATCCCGCACTTCAGTCTCTTCCAGCGCCTGCTCGTATTCCGTAATCGCAGTCTGATAATCCGCCCTCATCTTGCTAAGCAGCCCGGGCTCTTGATCGTTCGTCGCCGCCCGGAGTTGTTGCCGTATCGCTTGAGCGTCCTCGATCGCCCGATTTCCGTTCGCGAAATGTGGCTTCGTCAAATCGGACCTCTTGATCGCTTCTTCCTGCGTCTTCTTCGCCGTTTTGATGTCAGTCTCCTGCCCCGTGAGCTCCAGCGCCCGGCCGGAGAACGGCGACGACAGGGTTAGGAGCAGCGCGAGTTCACCGGCCCGCAAAAGCAATCGGCCCATGAGAGTTCCCCTTCTGTGCGATGAGGCCACTGGGCGCATTATGTCGCAAACGGGCCTGGGCGGCCAGCGGGATAAACAGTCATTTTCGAGCGGCTGAAGCCCGTGCATCGCCAAGTGATGCTTTGACGGGCCCTGCGAAAACCTCCGGTGGATGTTATAGTTTCTTGCTCCTATGCGATTTTTGGCTGGCCTGCAGCTTTCAGCAATGACTAAATCAACGGGATCTGCGCCTCTTCCCACGCGACAGGCGGAATGGCCCAAGCGAAAACCGGCAGGATCGGCCCGGGTGATCATCTGTGTCAGTGTTCTGTTTCTTTCCTATCTTGGACTTCGCTCTTTGCCGGCCCAAGAAACAGCTCCGCGCACATTAGTGAATCTCCAAGTCATTGTGGTGGACACCGAGTCCAAGGCGCACAAGGCTCTCGAACGGCTAGGAAAAGGAGAAGAGTTCTCCACCGTTGCGGCACAAATGTCCGTTGATCCAAACGCGAGCAACGGCGGCTATGTCGGGGAAGCGGATGTTGCGTCCCTGCGTCCGGAATTGCGTACTGTCGTCGAATCGCTCAAGCCGGAGCAAGTTAGCGGCATCGTGAGGGTGCCGACCGGTTTCGTGATCCTGAAGTTATTGAGCAAAGCGCAGGAACAGACCAAGCAAGCCAAGGGGGCCGCAGGTGGTGCTCCGGAACAGGGCGTCGCTGGGCAGGGCATGGGCCCGAATCGCGATCTTCATCTGGCAGGCAAGGGGGCGATTCAGTACCCGGCAGACGTGGCGGGGCAAGTTCTCGCAGATATGCTCTTTCAGAAGTTTCCTAAACCAGCCGGATGGGAACAGGATTTGCAGCAAGTGTGCGCAGTTCGAAAGCAGTCGCTGGCAAAAGGGATCAAGGCGCTTGAAAACGTGCTGGCCGATTCAGTCGAGATGGCAGGAAAGTCGCCCTTCGATGCCATTCAGACACATTACGGACTCGCGCAACTCGAAGCGTATCAGGGCAATATGGATCGAGCTATCAGGGAATGGGAAGAAGCCTATAAGCTCGCGGCAACCGAGGTGCCGGAAGGTATTCCCCAATTGGACGAAGTGCTGGGAGTGGCTTACCTGCACAAGTCGGAATTGGAGAACGGTGTTTATCGCGAACCCGGCGACATCTGTATCTTTCCGCCGCGCGAAAACTTCTGTTATCGGCAAACGAGTGATTCGCAGAAGGCCATCGAACACTTGACGAAGTATCTTGAACTCAAAAGCGAACGTCCGGATGCCGTGCAAGTGAAATGGCTGCTGAATCTGGCTTATCTGACTTTGGGAAAGTATCCCGACGGCGTGCCGCAAAAATACTTGATTTCGCCTTCTGTCTTTGCCTCCAAGGAGAATTTCGGAAGATTCCTGGACGTGGCGCCCGCAGCAGGGCTGAATTTCATTTCGATGGCGGGCGGCGTGGTTGTGGATGATTTCGAAAACAGCGGCCTTCTGGATATCGCGGTGTCTAGCTACGACGTGTGCCAGCCAATGGGGTTTTTTCAGAATAATGGCGACGGCACATTCACCGATCGGGCGGTACAGGCGGGTCTCTCCGACCAACTCGGCGGCCTCAACATGGTTCAGGCGGATTACAACAACGACGGATGTATGGACATCCTCGTTCTGCGGGGCGCCTGGGAATTTCCCGTGCGCAAATCCCTCTTACGCAACAACTGCGACGGAACCTTCACGGACGTCACGCGTGAAGCGGGATTGGCCGAGCCGGCCACGCGGACACAAACGGCAGTTTGGGCGGACATCAACAACGATGGTTTCCTCGACCTTTTTGTCGGCAACGAGAATGGGCCCAGCCAGCTCTTTCTCAACAGGGGAGATGGAACCTTTCAAGACATTTCCGCGTCTTCAGGCGTCTCCAAGATTGCCTTTACGAAAGGGGTGACGGCCGCCGATTATGACCAAGACGGCTACGTCGATTTCTACGTCTCCAACCTTTACGGCGGCAACTTTCTTTACCACAACAATCACAACAACACTTTTGGCGAGGTTTCCGAGCGGGCTGGCGTGCACCAGCCGCAATCCCAGAGTTTTGCAGCCTGGTTTTTCGATTACGACAATGATGGTTGGCCCGATATTTTTGTGACTACTTACTTTTTTTCAGCCGACGAGACCGTTCGAAGCTACCTGGGGCTTCCGACGAACGCCGAGACCCTCAAGCTGTACCGGAATCTGGGAAATGGAACTTTCAAAGATGTGACCGCCGAAGTCGGCTTGAACAAAATCAATATGCCTATGGGCGCCAATTTTGGCGATATCGACAACGACGGCTATCCGGATATTTATCTGGCGACCGGAGGGCCTGAGTACGGCGCGCTGGCGCCAAAAATGCTTCTTCACAACCGCGAAGGAAAGTACTTCACGGACGTAACGGCATCCTCGGGCACGGGGGATCTGCACAAGGGGCATGCAGCTGCTTTTGCCGATCTGGGGAACAATGGACTCGAAGACCTTTTGGTATCGATCGGTGGACCGACCCCGGGCGACGCACATCAATTCCGGGTGTTTGAGAATCCTGGAAACGCTAATGACTGGATCAGTGTGAAATTAGTGGGCGCGAAGTCGAACCGCGCGGGAGTTGGCGCGCGTATCCAGGTGACCGTCGAGAATGAAGGGCACCGGACGCGGTCCATTTACCGCACCGCCGGCAGCGGAGGTTCTTTTGGAGCCAATCCTATCCAACAACATATCGGTTTGGGGAAATCGGCGAAGATTACTCGATTGGAAGTGTGGTGGCCTGCCTCCAACTCGCGCCAGAGCTTCGCTAATGTGGACAAGAACCAGTTCATCGAAATCAAGGAATTCGCGAAGGATTACACGAAACGTTTGCGAAAGCAGTTTCGCCTTGGGTCATCGAATCCTTTCAAGGTCGGATCTGCTCGATCGTCCGGGCCGAATTCGCGTTAGAATAGCCCGCGCGAAGAACGGATAAAGAACGATGAAGCGCCTCCTCTGGCTGCTGCTATTGCTGCTCTGGGCAGTTCCCCGTCTTGCTGGAGAAACCTATTCGGCATCTGGTTTGGTCCTTCGAGCAGACCGCGAACATCTCTCTCTCGAGGTCTCCTGTCAGGCTATTCCTGGTTACATGGATGCGATGGTGATGATATTCCCAGTGCATAATGCCGGAGCTATCGATGGCCTGACTCCCGGTATGATGATCGATTTCAAGCTCGACGTGCGCAAAGACATGGTATACGCCGACCAAATTAGTGTTCACGCGTACGAAAACACCGCGCAAGAGCCCATGGCGGAGCGGCAATTGGAAATTCTGGAAGCCGCGACCGGTCCCGCTTCGCATGTCGGCCCAGCTTTACACGTCGGACAGACCGTGCCGGATTTCACCTTGATCGACCAAAGACGAAGGAGCGTCACCGTTTCCGCGCTTAAGGGCAAAGTCGTTGCAATTACGTTTATCTACACCAGATGTCCGCTTCCGAATTTTTGTTTTCGCATGTCGAACAATTTCGGGGTTCTTCATAAGCGCTTTGCCGATCGGATGGGAAAAGACCTGGTCCTGCTCAGCATCACCTTCGATCCCGAGCGTGATCAACCTGAGACTTTGGCCGACTATGCCAAGACGTGGGCGAAGGACGACAAGGCTTGGCACTTTCTGACCGGGCCTGCCGCTGATGTGAATAAGATCTGTCGAGAATTCGGCGTGAATTCCTGGCAGGATGAGGGCTTCTTGACTCACTCCCTGCGTAGCGTGATCGTCGACCGCCAAGGCCGCGTCGCGGCTAACCTGGAGGGCAACGAGTACTCCGCGAAGCAACTGGGCGACTTGGTCGAAGCCGTAATCAATCACACTCCCTAAGCGTGGCCCGATGCCTCCATTCTTTGCGTGCGGTAGAAGCAACGCCTGTGTGAGGCATCGTAGACGTTCATTCCAAAGGACTTACACAATCCCTAGGCCCTTGAGAAGAAACGGCCATGCAAAAACGGGCCGGAGGGTAGCCCTCGCTTCCTCCCGGAAGTTCAGCTTGTTCTTTTTCACGCTGCTCTGCTCAGCTCTTCTCGCGACCTCGACGCGTGTAAGCGCCCAGGCCCAATCCCCGGTTCAGACGGAAAACCTTCTCTCTGAGGCAAAGTCTCTTTTCCAGCAGGGGAAGTTCGCCGAGGCCGACCGCGCTGTTCGCCAATACCTCGAAGACCATCCGAATTCTGGCGATGCCCATTTCCTGCTCGGACATCTACTTTTCCGTGAAATCCAAGCACAAGCAGCGGTGGAGACGCAGTTTCGGGCTCAGACGCACGGCCCCATGGCAAGCGGAAGAACCATGGGGGCAACTTCTTCCGATGTGTCTACACCAAAAGCCGCGCAGGAAATGGCCAAGGCCTCTCTTGCGGAATTCACCACTGCCGCAAAATTCCACGATCCTTCTGCCGCCGACCTGAAGATCGTCGCGCTCGACTACGTTTTGCTCGCGGATTATCCCGACGCCGACAGATGGTTCACCAAAATGCTCGAGTGGGCGCCCAACGATTCCGAAGGCTGGTACTACCTCGGCCGCACCAAATACAACGAGAACCGCTTCGCCGAAGCCATTGACGCGTTTCAAAAGTGCCTTAAGCTCGATCCTAGAAGTGTGCGGGCCGAGGACAATCTCGGCTTGTCGTTTGCCGGGCTGGGTCACAACGAAGAAGCGGCCGCAGCTTACAACCAGGCCATCTCCTGGCAAGCGCAGTCCCTAGCGAAGAATCCAGGCCCCTATATTGACCTCGGCAGTCTTCTGATCGATCAGAATCGCCCGCAAGACGCCATCGCGAACCTGCTTCAAGCGATCGAAATTGCGCCGGCCGAATCGCGCGCGCATGAACTTCTCGGCAAGGCCTACACCCGTGTAGCGGACTTTCCCAAGGCACAAGCGGAGTTAGAAAAAGCGATTGAGCTCTCCCCGCAAGCTCCCAATCTTCATTGCATGCTGGCCCCGGTTTATCGGAAACGAGGCCTCGCGGAACAAGCCAAAGCCGAATACGAACGGTGTGCCACTCTCACCGGCACCCACTCCACGCCGCAAACTCCATAAATCTATGGGCGGTCCCGAAGTTGCGGAAAAAGAGCCAGACGGGCAAAGACGCTGGACGCTTGACCGTCTCCAAAGACCGATGAACCGGTCATTTTCAACCCGAGGGACAGCTCGGTTTGCCGTTCCAAAATGAGAAATCTGCCTTCAATTGTGAAATTCAAGCGTGGGACAAGATTCAGCCAAAAGAGCTCTTGCGAGGAAAATCAACTGGGGGAATTTCTAAGGTTCTTTGTTTTTTTCTTGCAGCACTTCCTTCGCTCGCTCCGCGGTCTTTGCGCGCGCGCTTTCTTCCAATTTGCTGAACACTTTCATTTCGGCTTGTGCCTCTTGCGTGCGCCCGAGCGCGCGATACGCTTGAGCCAGCAGGAAGTGCGTTGAGGACTCGGCGGGGTCGGCTTTCACGGCCACCTCCAAGTCTTTCACCGCTTCCGCGTGCCGGTCCAGTTTGAGCAGGGCGCGAGCGCGGTCCACGCGCGCGGCCGTCAGGTCGGGACAAACATCCAAAGCTTTCTGGACCTCCTTCAATGCCTCCTTCGAATCCCCGTGCTGCTCCAGAATGATGTTCCCGATTTTCCATTGCGCCGTGCAATTCGAGGGATCGTTGGCAAGCTCCGCCCGAAACTGCTCCGTCGCCGCATCCCACATGTTCAGCGACCAATACGCATTCCCCAGGTGGTAGTGCGTGCCTGCCTGCTGCGGCGCCACCTCCACTGCCTTCTTGTATTCGAGCAGCGCGCCGTCGTAATTTTTCATACTCTCCATCACTTCCCCGGAAATCTCGTGAGACCAAACGGAATCGGGATCGAGCGCATCCAGCTTTAGTAGCGCTTCCTCCGACAATTTCATATGCACTTTGCCGAGCAAATACCAGACTTCCTGGTTTTCAGGCTGGCGCTCGGAAAGTTGCCGCAAATGATCCGCCGCGCCGCGGAAGTCGCCAAGCTTGATCAAGTCATTTGCCAGAAACAGCTCGGCATGGTTGTCCTTGGGATTGGCGCGAAGCGCCGACTCGAGGTTCCGCGATGCTCCGGCGTAGTCGCCTAGCTCGTACAGGGCCATGCCCAGCAGCGCCGAAGCGGACGACATTTTCGGGTCGATCTTCAGGCCTTTTTCCAATACCGTCGCCGCCTTCTTGTATTCGCGTTGCCGGAGATAGAGCGACCCCAGGTTGTTGTAAGCAGGAGCGAGCCGCGGCGCAATTTGCAGCAGCGATTCGTAATTCGCCGCCGCGCCGGCCAGGTCGCCGCGCGCTTCCGCGGCTTTTGCCTCGGCGTAGAGTTTTTGGACTCGCGCATCGGCCGCAGGGTCTTCTGATTGTGCCTTCACAACGGAGGGAAAGTAGATGCTGGCCACCAAGAAGGAGAAGAAGATGGCGCGAACACAGAAGGGAAACTTGCGAGCCATGGGAAGGATTTGAAGCTGCACAATGGGTGCAATTTTACACCGGCCCGTAAACGAGCACAAAGCACGGCGAAGCTCCTCACGGATTCGCCGCCAACTACGCCCAGGATTGCAAACGCTTCCACATTGGAGGGAACTGGCGGATTTCTCGAGTGAAGGCTGTATTGCTAAGGTACTCTCCGCGTGCTAGGCTCTGGGCACTCCAGGGGTGAACCGTCATGCGAGCGGTGGAGAGTCCCTTTCGAACCAGGCGATTTGGGGTTTTTGAAGTAGACCTTCGGGCCGCTGAATTGCGCAAGCATGGCGTGCGCATCAAGCTGCAAGAGCAGCCTTTCCAGATTCTTTCCCTCCTTTTAGAACATCCAGGGGAGGTCGTGACCCGTGATGAGCTACGGGAAAAGCTTTGGCGGGCCCACACTTTTGTGGATTTCGATCGCAGCCTGAATAAGGCCATGACCAAATTACGAGCGGCACTTGGCGATTCCGCCGACTGCCCGCGGTATGTCGAGACGATCCCCCGGCACGGTTACCGCTTCCTGGCGCCGGTGTACCAGCCGCAGTTGGAGTTGCCGCACGAGCATGCGGCGGCACGAGACCTGCATGAGGAGCTTTCTCAAGGTAACGGAAAGCACGCCGCACAGACTTGGAAGAAGCTGCGTTTCTATGGCTTGATAGCAGCGGTGGGCGTAGCCGCTGCGGCAGTTTATGTTGCTACCCGAGTTTCGCGGCCCGGGGAACTGAGCAGTTCGTCGAGCACCGTCAGCCCACGTCCATCAGTGGCCGTGCTGAGCTTCACGAATCTTTCCGGCAACCCGCACGAAGCCTGGCTCGCTACGGCCTTCTCGGACTGGCTCACGACGGAACTGACTGCAGGCGAGCAAGTGCGCGCGATTCCGGCGGAAAGGATCGCGCGGATGAAGATGGAATTGTCTATGCCGGATGTGGACAGCCTTGGCCCCGAGAGCCTGATTCGAATCCGGAAGAATCTGGGAACGGACTACGTGGTTGCCGGCTCCTACGCCACTTTAGCAGGAAAGCCGGATGGCCAGATTCGGCTGGACCTGCGTTTGCAGGATACGCAGACCGGAGAGACTATCGGCGCGATCTCCGAGACGGGAACGGAAGTGCATCTGCTCGACCTGGTTTCGCGCGCCGGCCAGTATCTGCGCGGAAAGCTCGGGGTTCGAGCTGCGACTCGCGAAGAAGCCGCGGAAGTCGCGATCGCGCTGCCGACGAAAGGCGAAACCGCCCGATTGTATTCCGAAGGACTGGCCAAGCTGCGCGCCTTTGACGCTCTGCGGGCCCGGGATCTTCTGCAGAAAGCCATTGCAGTCGAGCCCAATTACGCGCTTTCGCATGCAGCCCTTGCAACGGCGTGGGGCCAGTTAGGCTATGACGAGAACGCAAAGGCGGAAGCGAAGAAGGCGTTTGACTTGTCCTCCAATCTATCCCGCGCGGGGAGACTCCTGGTAGAGGCCCGCTATCGTGAGACTTCGCGGGATTGGGAGAAGGCGGGGGGCATTTATCGGGCGCTTTTCGAATTTTTCCCGGACAATCTCGAGTACGGCCTCGCTCTCGCCAACGCCGAGTACACAGCCACCGAATGGAAGGACGCACTGGATACCATCGCGGTCCTGCGCAAACTACCTGCGCCTTTGTGTGACGATCCGCGCATCGATCTTGTGGAAGAAGACGCAGCCCGCTCCCTAGGCGACACCAAAAGATCCGAGGCGGCTGTAGCCAGGGCTGCGGAAAAAGCGCAAGCCGCGGGGGCGTCGCTGCTGCTCGCAAGGGCCCGCGCCGATCAAGCTTGGCTCTTCGAGAATCTTGGCAGATTTTCCGAGGTGGAAGGCCCTGTGCGAGAGGCCAAACAATTGTACGCGTCCGCGAATGATCGAGCGGGGGCAGCCAGGGCAACTGTTGTCGGGGCCATTGCCCTCGGGAACAAAGGCGATTATCTGGGCGCCAAAAAGAGCTATGAAGAAGCACTCGCTCTCTACCGCGAGATCGGCAAACGCACGGGGCAGGCCGGCGAGAACAACAACATCGGCGACATTCTCCTTTACCTTGGGGATCTAGAAGGCGCCCGACGTGGCTATGAGGCATCTTTCTCCATCTATCAGGAAGTGGGCGACCAGAATGGAGAGGCGCTGGCGGAGAATGGTCTCGGCGACGTTTATCTTGCTCTCGGGAATCACCAGAAGGCAAAGGAAATGTATCAAAGCTCGATCGGAATCTGCCGGCGCATCGGCAATCCAGCCCGAGAGGCAGGCGCCCTATCCGGGCTGGGACGCATTCATAGACTCGAGGCCGATCCCGAACAAGCATTGCGGGACCTAACCGAGGCGCGGAAGAAATTTGAAGAGATTGGGGACAAGACCCAAGTGGGCCGGGTCGATTTGTACCTGTCCGAACTCTTCCTCGACAAAGGAGAGCGTGAGCAAGCCGCAATGTCTGCGCGGCGGGCCGCCGAAGTATACGAAGCGAATAAGACGCCGGTCGGAGAGGCCGCAGCGAATCTCTTGCTCGCACGAACCCTGCTTATGAGCGGCCGCATCTCCGAAGCGCGGGAAAAGGTGGACCAAGCAGCCAAAGTTGCCTCGGAAACGCATAATCGAGAACTGGCATTATCGGCAACCGTCGCAAGGGCGCGCGTTCGCGCGAGCGCCGGAGATCCCAAAGACGTGCGCGAAGCGCTCGGGATCCTCAAGAACCTTGTGGGTGCGGCCGGCGGGTCTACCTTCGCCGAACAACTCTACGAAGCCCGATTGGCGTTCGGCGAAATCGAATTAAGGTCTGCTGACAAGTCGCTGGGGCGGTCCTATCTCGAAGCGCTGCAAAAGGAGGCCGCCGGCCAAGGGTTTCAGTTGATTGCACAAAAGGCCGCGGCAGTCCTGGGAGAGTCGCGGAATCAAGCGGCTCTCGACGTGCAAAACTAAAGAAGCGGCGTTTTGGCCCTCGATGGAACTGTTCCGAGACCGTTAGCTCGGAGTCTTGCTGGCGCCAAGGTGCTGGAGTCAGAAATGCTTCTAAGCATATTAGAATCATCGTCTTAGGTGGTAGCACGCGAAGTACATCCGGATACCTTGACTCCCGTGCAGAATTGAAAGACCGTAGCCGTGTTGCCAGTTTTCTGAGAACGCGTTGTTCGTCATGCCTTGAGAGGTGCTCGTCATGAAAACACTATGGTTATTGCTGCGAGGTCTGACTCTGGTCGTGATGCTTCAGTGGCTCGCGGCGTCTGTTCCGATGCTTTATGCCCAGGTCAATTCGGAGGATCGGAAGACCAAACTGGCGATCGTCGGCCTCGACCACGATCACGTGTGGGGCTTGCTCAAGGATTTGACCGAAGAGCCAAACGCGGAGTTGGTGGCTATCGCTGATAGCCACCCTGAGCTGGTAGACCGAGCCAAGACCAAAGTGACGGCCAACGTGAAGTTTTATTCCGATTACGTGCGGATGCTCGACGAAATGAAACCAGACGGGGTCATTGTAACGACGGAAAACGACCGCCACTTGGAGATCCTGCGCGAGTGTGTGAAACGGCATATCAACTATTCCACGGAAAAACCGATGGCCACGACCGCCGCTGATGCCCGCGAGATGGAACGACTGGCAAACCAGGCGGGCATCAAAGTGATGGTGAACTACTGGAATGTGTGGGTTGCCCCGACGCATGAAATCTATCATCGCGTGAAAGACAATCAG
>Ga0126373_10000809_pt1 | contig 21247 bp, 17 predicted proteins | sample PanSoiMetPlot_11_FD_92545 | JGI IMG/M metagenome (GOLD analysis project Ga0126373, IMG submission 92545) | Tropical forest soil microbial communities from Panama - MetaG Plot_11 | ecosystem: Environmental > Terrestrial > Soil > Tropical forest > Bulk soil | place: Panama | collected 2016-02-17 | reverse complement strand
GACCCCGAGCACGAATCGTCCGCCGGACACGAAAACTCGCTCGCCGGCGACAGGGCGGCCAGGCGGCAGCGTCCGTCGCGGTAGGAGGACCGGCGGCCCCTGGCGCAGCTGCAACGTCGCATACATGGTCTCGTCGTGCTGCTCTTCGTGCTGCACGACCATGGCGGCCGTGAACAGGTCTTCTGCAGACGTCCGCGCTATCAGGTCAAGCACCCGGCCGCGGACTTCGTAGTTGTACGCCCGGGCTTCGACCGGCGGCAGCAGCGGTAGCGACGGCCGGTCGGCGCGCCGGTGTTTGAACGCGTCGTACAAGGAGTCGACGTCGGGGGCCAGCATCCCTGGCTTCGCGGGATCGCCGCCACGGAGCAGCCATAGCTCCTCTTGCTGGCCCACATGCGCCAGATCCCACACCAGCGGGCTCATCAGGGGGTCGTGCTGCACCATCAGAGTGGGCTCGTCCAGATCGGTGAGCTGAAGCGTCCGGTCGCGGGCACTGGTGAGATCCCGGACAACGTCGTCATGCATGGGCTAGCTCCTCGAAGGCGGCATTGGGTCCAACCTCGTTGATTCGGTCCGCCAGCAGGTCACCGGGGCAGCGGCCGGAGTCGGTCAGCTCTGCGAGATCGGTGACGGCGGCGACAAGCTCAGTCGGCGCGTGGTCGGCGGCGATCTCGACGCAGCGGCGCGCGCAGGCAGCCAGCACCGGATCGCCCAGCCCAGCGCGCGCCGCCTGTTCCCACAGCTGTGCGGCGGGCTCGGTGGCCTCGGACGCCAGGTCAGCTGCGACCGGATCATCCATCAGGGTCGTGGTAACTGCGGCGACCGCCGGCCACCAGCGCGGCGCGCTCATGTCCAGGTAGCGCAGCTCAAGGTAGCCCCGCAGCCGGACTGGCGGGAACAGCGTGGTCAGGTGAATGTCGAGATCGGCAGCGGTCGGCAGCCGCCCGCCGAGCCGGATGGCACCGCTTGCCCACTGCTCGAACGGCACGGACCCGCCGACCGCCGCGATTTCGCCTGCGCGGGTTTTGACGAAGACAACCGGAGCCCGCAATGCGTAGTGCGCCCAGGCCGCGGCCGGATCTGCCACGGTCGCCGCCGTCAGATAGCCCGGCAGCGGCCCGCAAGCGCGGGCGTCAAGGCCAGACCAGGCCCGCTGCCGGGCTGACTTCCATCCGGTGTCACGACCGCTAAGCCACGGCGAGCTTGCTGAGAGCGCGACCAGCGTCGGTCCAAGCCGATGTGCGCGAGCGACTCGCTCCGGCCATCCAGTCCGGGGCCCGGCTTGCAGATTCACTTGAAGGGCCGCGGTGGAGTTCATCATGACGACGCCGGCGGCGCCCTTGCCAGTGGCCGCGAAATGCTGCTCCATGGCGCGGTAGCGCGGCCTTGGATTAACACGGCGCGGCGGCCGCAGTGGATCGGCGCCCGCGTGAGCGAGTCCGAGACCACTCGGGGCCAGGGCCAGACGCACGCTCGTAACGTCGCGCCGCATGCGCGATACAGCGGCGAGGATGTGCTGGGCTGGCGAACCTGATAGCTCGAGCTGGCCGCCAGGCTCAACCGTGATCGAGCTGCTCGTTGTGACGTCGCACGCGAGTCCAACAGCAGACTCGACTCGGGTCCATGGAACGGCGGTGGCGACTGCGTCCAAGTCGACCAGGTGGGTTTCGACCTCGAGCCCGACCGCGCCGATGTCTGATTCAGCGAGCGCTGCCTGGTGCGACCGGTCGTAGGCTGCCTCCGCGTCTAGTGGTTGAGCCTCATCGACGGCGGCTTGGACGGCAACGCGGAGAACGGCCATCATTCCCCTCCAGGTCCGGGCCGGCGGAGTAATGTCCGCCGCGGGTCGGTGCGGGGCGACTGAAATGAAGCCGTCCGTCGACCGGTCACCCTCGCTGGCGACCGGCACTGTCCATTGTACTTATGCCTCTGACAATCGGCCGGCGGCCCTGCGGCAAACAGTAATATTACGAATGAAATCACCATATATCGAAGTCATCGGGGCGGGAAACTTGTGTCATTCACTTGACACAACGCGCACAACTTAAGTTGACTTGTCTCAAGGACTTGATACAAGGAGTCGCGGGATGGCTGCAGCGCTGATCGTTGTATTCCTGGCTTTGGTTGCGGCCACGGTGGCTGGGGGTCGCCTCGTCGCGAGTGGTCACGGACAACCGGCAGCGGACACCGAGATCTCCTCGGCCGTCCGTCGGCGCTCGACGTTGTTGCGCTGGTCGGGTGTCGCTGCCGGTGCTATCGGAGCCGCGGCGGTGGCGCTGACGGGGGCGCTCGGCCGCGGACTGTTGCTCGCTGCGCCGCTCTTCGGGGTGTTCGTCCTGGCCGGCGTCCTTGCAGGAGAGCTGAGCGTCCACGCCCCTTCGGGGCGGACGCGCCGGGCGGCCGTTTCTGTCCGACGGGTGACTGACTACCTGCCCAGAGGCCTGACGTCCGCAGCCGCGATCGCTGCGGTGACGCTCGCCGTGCTGCTAAGCGTAACCACGGCGACGGGCTCGGCCGATGCGCTCGGCCGGGCAGGCCGCGTTCTGGTTCGACAGTGCAATTCCGTGCTCATCGAAGGCCACGGCCCCTGGCCTGGTTCTTTCTACAGCATCCCGCTGTGCGTCGTGATCCTGGCCGGTCTGACAGCCGCTGCAGTTGCCCTGCGCCAGGTTGTCCGTCGTCCGCGTCCAGGCGATCCCGCGCACCTAACTGCCGCAGACGACCAACTGCGTCGGCGAGCCGCGCGAACGGTCATTGGAGCGTGCGGCGTGCTTGTCACTGTCCCGCTCATCGGGGTCTCGTACGTGACTGCCGTCGGACTTCTGGCCTTCTCCTGCCGCCCGGCCTGGTGGGCCGTCGCTGCCTGGCTGATACTCGCGCTGATTCCTTGCTGGATCGCAGTGCTCGCGTGGAGCGGACTTGCCGTGCTCGCGCCCCAACGCTCGGTTTCAGCTGCCGCAGGCACCTGATGGCAGCCAGGCCGCTCCTGACCGTCGTCACCGACGACGTCATCCCGCCGTACGAGCAACTCCGCCGGCAGCTCGCGTACCTCATCAGCTCGGGGTCGCTGGGCCCGGGCGAGCGCTTGCCGCCGTTGCGTCAGCTCGCCGGCGACCTTGGCCTGGCTGTTGGCACGGTCGCCAGGACCTACCGGGAGTTGGAAGCCGACGGCCTCATCTCGTCACGCCGCGGCGGCGGTACTCGGGTGACCAGCCTCCCGTCGGCTGTCGCAGACGAGCATCGGCAGCAGCAACTCGCTGAGCACGCGGCCGACTATGTGATGAAGGCGCGCCTCCTGGGCGCTTCCGACAACGCCATCATGGACGCCGTCTCCAGCGTCGTGGCCGCTAGCTCGCCGCGGTACCGCGCCGAGGAGTGATGGTTGTGGCCACGACGCGCTGGCGCCTACGAACTGCGTTCTTCTTCGTCACTAAGTTGCCCCACTATTGCTATTGAGGTCCAGGCGCCTAGGCCGATGGTGTCGTGGTTGCGCAGCGGCACCTGTTCCCCGGTTTCGATCTCGACGCCATTGACGCTGGTGCCGTTCGCTGATCCAGGATCGACGATGGCCCAGGTTCCGTCCGGCTGAGCGATGAGGATCGCGTGCAGCCGGGAGATGCCTGGATCGGCTGGCGGACCGGTCAGGTCGATGTCCGGAGCGACCTCTCGGGACACACTGCGCCTGCCTATCCGTAGCTGTGAGCCGGACAGGGCGAATGTGCGCTCTGGACAGTCATCGGGGAACGGGATGTCGGGCGCGTCGGGTCCGACGGCTGCCATGACGCTTTCGTAGTGGGACCGGCTGGCCGTGACGACGGCGGTCCAGCCCGTGCGCCGCGCGGGAGCGACTGGGTCCGCGGTAGCAACGGACGCTTCGGGGGGCGGTTCCTCACTAGTAACCGGCGACTCGCTCGGCGGCGCGCTTTCTTCCGAGTAGCCACACGATTCGCAAAACCGGGCGAGTCCCGGCGTACCGCAACGCGGGCACGGCGGCCCTGGCGCCGATGGCGCGCGCTCCAGGCCGAGGTCAGTTTGATCCGCTGCGGGCGGGCCGCCCATGCGCAGGCCGCAAAGATCGCAGTAATCGGCTGCGGCGGAGTCGTGGCCTGCCGGGCATCGTGCCATGGTTCGGTCAGCTACTTCTTCACCCGGACTGTCTTTGTTGACCTAGTGTCGAGCGCCATCTCGTCCGCCGCAGCGACCTTCGGCTTGAGGCGGACTGTGCCCGTAACGGGGTCGACGTCCACGACCTTAGCTAGCAGCTTGGCGCTCGCTTCGTTGCCCGATTCCCGGGCGATTTCGACGGCCCGGCCGAGCCTGTCGGCGGCAGTCGTATCGTCTCCCGCGGTGCGGGCCTCCAAGCCATCCTGAATGGCCTGCGCAAGTTCGGCTTGACCCGTGTAGTGAGCGACGTGGCGGTTGATCCGAGTCGACATTCGCTCGTCGTCACTCCAGATCGCCTTGATGAGGCCTTGTGCGAGCGTCTGCGAGCCGGCATCTGAATCCTGGACCAGGCTGACGCGCGCGGCCAGCATCTCCTGGCCGACCGCGGCTGGCTGGACGTCGACACAGACGTGATAATCGCGGCTCTCGGCCGGTCCCCACGCTCCGGTGGGGTAATCGCCGGCCAGTTCAGTGACGTGCTTGCGCATGCCCGTGAGATCCTCTACAGCCGGCGCCACCTGCTTGACATAACGCACCGTTGTGTGTTGCGGCGTCCATACGCGCAACCTGACATCGGCGACTTGCTTGGCCATCGAGGCTGTCATCAGCGCCTCGAAGTCCGCCGTCAATCCGGCCGGGTCCGGCACGATATCGACAGTGCCGAGCAACGCGGTCGAGATCTTGCGAAGCTCGGCTACTTCCCAGTCTGTGCCCACGCCGCGGCAGTCGCACGTGAACACCCCAGTGCACGTCTGGATGGCGTCGTCCAGTTGTGCCGCTGATTCGTGCGCGTTCTGACCATCGGTGAGCAAGATCGCGTGCCGGAGATCGTCCTGGCGGGTGAGGAAGAGCTGTCTGGCGGCTTGGAGCCACTGGCCGATCGCAGTTCCATCGTGCGCGCCTAGCCGTTTGACCGCGCGCTTGGCGTCCGCCCTAGAGGTGGCGTTGGCGATCGCCATGCTGCCATTCGCCGGATAGATCGGCCAGGCTCGGAGTGCGCCGGCGACGACGGCGAATGCCGTGCCATCGCGGATGACATCGATGGCCGCGGCAGTTGCCTCGCGTGCCTGGATGAGCTTCGCCATCGGCGCCGCCATCGAACCGGAGCAGTCGACGATGATGATCTCGGCGGAACTCGCGGTATCGGCGCCGGCTGTCGTCACGGCGCCGGCGGATGTCACAGACACGACGGCGCTGACCTCACGAGCGCCGCTCGCCAGGTACTCGTTCTGGAAGATCTCGGCTGTGAACTCGGGTGCGCTCGTCATGTATTGCCTCCGGGGTCAGGCGTGTCGCGGGGTACGGGCGGCGCGGCGGCGAGCACGACGGTCGTGTTGTCTTGCCCGCCGGAATCCAGCGCGAACGTGAGCAGGGCATCCGCCGCCGCACCGAGGTCGGTGAGGGCGGCCGGCAGCGCCAGTCGGTGCAAACCCTCAGGGTCCGGCTGGTAGTTCCACAGCCCGTCGGAGCACAGCAGCAAGAAACCAGGAGTCGATGGCCGAACGCTCACGATGTGTGGCTCGGGGGAGTCGGCGTCGGCGCCGAGCCACCGGGTGACCACGTGGGCGTGCTGACTTGCGTAGGCCTCGGCTTCGGTCAGCACGCCGACACTTACTAGTTCTTCGGCGAGCGAGTCGTCGCGCGTCAGGAGCAGGGCGCTTGGAGCATCGATGGCGGGCAGCCAGTACGCACGGCTGTCGCCGATCCAGCAGACCGAGATCTGATCCGCGCTCACCACCCCGGCCACGATGGTCGTGGCCGGCGCGTTGTCGGAGTCGCCAGCAAGACCCCGCACCGCTGCGTCGGCGGCCAGGACCGCTTGACGCAGCGCTTCCTCGCCGGCGACGCCTGCCCGCAAGGCGGCAGCCATGCTTTCGGCTGCTGCCCCGGCCGCGGTGTGCGATGCCTCGTCCGGTCGCTCGGACGTCGACACCCCATCGCATACCACGGCGATCGACGCCACCCCGGTCGGCGTCTGCGCGACCGTCAACGCCATCGCGTCCTCGTTCCGGTCGTGCCGGTGGCCCGTATCAGTGACGCCTGCGAGCCCGCCAAGGTCGACGTGGCGGTGATCGGCGAACGCCGCGCCGCAGGCTTCGCAGAACTTGTCGGCAAACTCGGCGACGGCCCCGCACGCTGCGCACGTCGGAGACGATGGGGTCGCCATCAGACCAGCGTCCTCGGACGGATGCCATTAGCGCGATCGACGAGGGCGTAGCGCTCGTTCTGTGTAGCCGAGAGCCGGGCGAGCGCCCGGTAGCTCTGTTCCAGTCCGAGCCTGAGCCCGGTATCGGTCAGGTCGTGATCCAGCAGACGCCCACTGCCCGTAGGCACGTTGGCGGCCAGCAGGGCCAGCCCAGCGAGCAGTGCCTCAACTGTCAGCGTGTGTAGCGTCGCGGCGTCAAGCTGCAGGCGCTGGATACGGTTAGCGGCGTCGGTCAGATCGCTGACGGATACCACGGCCGGAGCTGTGGCCGACAACAGCGCCCGAATCGCGCCGATCTGCGCAGCCTGATGGTACGTGGAGGTCTCTGGCACTTGGCTCAGCACCTCGACCGCGCCGACTCGGTCACCGGCCGCCAGCCGCACCCGGGCGAGGCCGAACGCTGCGCTGACATAGGACCTATCAGTCGTCCAGACAACGCCGAGGTAGCGCGCCGCCCGTGCGCGATCGCCGTGCGCCTCAGCGACGAGCCCGAGCGCGAGCCGCGTTGCCAGCTCGCCGGGCAGAGTGTCGTACACCTCGTCAAAGGCGGCGTTGGCCTCTACCAGGCGGCCGCGATGCAAGTCGGCTAGTCCCTGATACCACCGCACGCGCCAGTCCGCGAGTCCACGCCCGGTCAGCCGAGCAAGCACGCGTACAGCGCCGTCGGGGTCGTCGATCGCGAGCCTGGCTCGCGCCAGCGCTAGAAATGCCTCGGTCCCCTCGGCGATTCCCGTGGGAGCTCCGGCAGCTTCCGACGTCGCCGCGTGCAGGGCCTCAACTTGCTGCGCGGGCGCTAGCGTGCTCAGCGTGGTCAGGTATCCCGCCGCCGGATCGGTGGCATCGACGAGCGGAACTGGCAATCCTGCCGCTACCTCCGCGCCGTCGGGGACTTCGTCGGCTCGGGTTATCCCGCGCGCTCCGATCGCCCGAAGCTCCGGCGTGAACCGCCGGCTGAGAGCATGGCGCGTTACTTTATCGCTGGCCGACAGGACCTCACGCAGCACCCCGGTGAGCTGCTCGGCCATGTCCGCCGCCGTCGTGAAGCGCTGCCGCGGATCCGGGTTTGTGGCGCGTCGCAGCAACCGGTAAAACGAGTCATGCTGCGCTAGGACTGGCACCGTCGCTTGGTCTGGCAGCTGGTGCTGATAGGTCCCGGTATAGCCGGAGAACTCGAAGGTCAGCACCGCGAGCGCCCGCCCGACCGTGTAGAGGTCCGATGAAGGCGACGGACCGGCCGAGGCGATCTCCGGAGCCTGGTAGCCGACGGTCCCGTAGATGGGGCTGTCTGCGTCGTCGATCCGGCGGACGCCGCCCAGATCGATGAGCTTGAGCTGCTCTTCAACCTGGATGATGTTGTCGGGTTTGAAGTCGCAGTAGACGAGCCCCAGCCGGTGTAGATAGCCGAGTGCAGGCAGCACCTCGATCGCGTAAGCGACGGCGTGCGCCACCGGAACCGACTCGCCTGCGGCGCGCCGGTCGAGCGCGATCTGGCGGACAGACTGCCCGCCGACGTACTCCATCACGATGTAGCCAGTCAGGTCGCCGGTCTGGCTGTCTGGGTGCTGTACGAAGTTATAGATGCGGACAATGCTGGGATGCTCCACCTCGGCGAGGAACCGTCGCTCGGCGACAGCGGCCGCCTGTGCATCCGCATCGCCGGAGTTGAGCAGGCCCTTGAGCACAACCCATCGGTCGCTGACGTTCCTGTCCTTTGCGAGGTAGATCCAGCCAAGACCGCCGTGGGCCAGGCAGCCAAGGACCTCATACTGGCCTGCGACAAGTTCGCCGGGGTCAAGCCTGGGTCGGAACGAGAATCTGGTTCCGCAGTTCTTGCAGAAGCCTTCGACGCGGCCTGGACTGCCCGGTGTGGCACGGCCCACTGGCTGTTCGCAACGGCTGCAGAACCGCTTGTTCTCGGCGACCTCCGGGTTCGTGAGGACGGCCTTGGCTGGATCGCTCGCCTGGATAGGCGGGATCTCGAGCAGGCCGGCGCCGAGGCTGCCGCGCCCGGAGCTAGTACCTGTGCGGCTCGACATCGGCCGGCTCAACCTGACGGACTGGTCAGAGTTCGCCGTCGGCGCCACCGTGCCGGGCGCCGGCGCCAGCCCGCAGCGGTTGCAGTAGCCGTCTTCGATTGTTCCGGCGCACCCCGGCTGGCCGCAAGCATCGTCAGCGCTCGCCGCCGCTTTCGGCACCGCGCCGGGCGCAGGCGCCAGCCCGCAGAGGTTGCAGTAGCCGTCTTGGAGTGTTCCGGTGCACCCCGGCTGAGCGCAGGCGTACGTGGTCACGGCGTCCCCCTTTGGATGGCCAGCACGGCCTGCTGATAGCTGCGCACTGCTTCGGCTGATGCGGCAAGGTCGCACGGCGCGGACCACAGCAAGTCTCGGGCGACCTGGAGGAGGCGAGCAAGTTCAGGGTCCTCGGCGGCACCCAGGCTGCCCGCCTTCGCCTGATAGGCATCCAGCAGGCCGCGCAGCTCGGTACGCCGATCAAGCAGCGCACGGGCGGCAACCTCGGTGTCTTGCCATCGCTTCGCCGCTGCTGCGGCGTCTCGTTCAATGTCTGCGATCTCTGTCGCTAGTCGCTGCAACCGACCGGCGGCTCGGAACGCGTCCAGGTCAGCTAGCCGCTGGGCCAGGCTGCTGGTTTCGGGTGGCATCGGCGGCAATAGGTCAGCCGATATCTTCTGTTCGGCTTGCTCCAGCTGCTTGAGCGCGTCCTGCTCGCAAGCCTGGGCCGCTTTGACCCGGTCGGCGACTTCAGCGATGCGCCTGTCGGCGTCCTGGCGCAGCCGTGTCAGTTCGGCCACCTCGCTGGCGACCGAGCGCGCTCGCTGCACAAGCTGGTCCAGCCCACGAACGGCAACCCTGTCTCCGAGCCAGAGTGAAAGCGGATCGGAGTTCAGCAGATCACGCACGTTGCGCAGGTCGGCTTCGATGGCGCCGACCTTGTCGCGAACTCCGTCGTCGCCGAGCGCGGCCGTCTGCTGCGATGCCGGGCCCAGCACGGCGGACATCTCGTCGAGGCGACCGTTGACTTCAGTCCAGACATTCTCGGCTGCGCTGACGACGTCGTTCACGCGGCTGAATAGCGGCGTCATGCGGTGCACGGCGACATCGAGCGTGACATGCTCCTCGGGCCGACCGCTGCCGGTCAGTTGCCGCCGCGCGAGCGGAACATCCTGGCCGACTAGCGCTACCGAATCGCCGGTCAGCAAGTTCGTCAGCGTCGTGAGCTGCGGCCCGCTAGGCCAGCGGGAGCCATCCAGGATTTCGGTGGCTCGCTGCACGACGCCCGAGTAAGCAGTGAAGGCATCCCAGATCGAGGCGAGATCGGCCGCTGCCGATTCCCACTGCGGCTGAGTCACGCCCGATAGCTTGGCGCCGGCCAGGAACCGCTTGCCGAAGCTGCCATCCAGGTCGAGCAGATTTGCCTGGATCCTGTCCCGCTCGGCGCTCCGCTCAGCGAGCGCGGCAACGGCTTCCGCGCGCGTCAGGGTCGTCGCCACCTGTCAGTCCCGGTAGTGAGCGGGCGGCGGAGGAGGAACAGGAGTCCCGATCCAGTGCTTATAGATCGCGGCCCACTGCCCGTCAGCTCGCATCTTCGCAAGCACGGCGTTGACGAACCGAACGAATTCCGGGTGCTGCTGAGAGATCGCAAGTCCATACGGCTGGCTCGCAAGCGGCCCGCCGATGATCTTGGTTTCCGGGTCCTGCGCCATGAGGCCGTCTAGGATCGTTTCGTCAGTGGAAATAGCGTCGACCTTGTCTTCCTGGAGCAGGACCAGGCAATCCGCCCATGTCTCTGCGGGCACGGCCATCGTCGGCGGGTCGGTGTGACCCATGTGCGCAACGACGTAGTCCCATGACGTAACTCCCGGCTTGCCGGCGCAGATCCTTTTGCCCACGAGGTCGGTCAACTTGGTCGCCCGACTGTTGCGCTGTACCAGGACGCGTTGGGCCGGGTCGAGGTACACAGAGGAAAAGTCGACCTGCCGCCAACGTTTGCATGTGGCGGTCATGGTTTCCGCCACGATGTCAACCTCGCCTGTCTGAATCGCCTTGGTCCGCAGGGTGTCGGGAACCACGACGTACCGCATGCTGTTCGGATTGCCAAAGATGGCGTCCGCTATCGCGTGGAGCATATCGATGTCGAATCCCTCGATCCGCCCGTCGAGTGGATTGAAGTAGCCGAAGTGATACGAGCTTGCGCTCACGCCGACGATCAGTTGGCCGTGCGTCTTGATCTCGGCCATGAACGAGCCGGGGGTCACGACCGGCGGACCCGTTGGGCGCAGGCTCGCGGTAGGGTCGCACGTCGCAGGCCCCGTTCCGCTGACGATGTTGGTCTTGGGTTGTGCCCGCGTGGTCTTGGGCGCCGACGGAACGTGCGCCCCTGTTGACGAACAGGCCGGCACGCACAGCATTGCCGTGGCAGCGACTGCGACGACCAGGCGGCGAGTGTGCCGCGCCGCGCTCACCGGTACTCCGCTAGTCGACGAGTGATTCCTCGGGCGCAGCCTGCAGCCATCAGCAGTGACAAGACGACGACACCTGCTTCCAGGCCGGCCAGGTCTGTTTGCGCGGCTTGCGCGGCGGCGCGGAAGGCTCCCTGATCTTTGCTGATAGCAGTGGTCAGTGCGACGTCGACGCGGCCAAACAAGGCCCCGGAACTAGGCGAGTTCGATCCGATGGCTAGCTGCACAGCGGACAAATACTTGCCACTGTCATCCAGAGAGCGGACTTGCCGATGGGCGGCGAACCAATCGGGCGCGGCGCGTGCAGCCGCCGCTGCCGCCGATCCTCCAGGGCTGCCGTGCGCGAGGACTGCGGCGGTCCCCAGCAAGGTGCTGAGGCCCGGGCCGAGTCGCCGCTGCACAGTCACGAAGTCTTGCTGGAAGGAATCGTCGCCGCTGCGGTCAATGAGCGTCAGGCTTTCATCGGCGTGCGCCTGCAGGGCCGCGATGTCGGCACGGGCGAGGGCTTCGACCGGTATTGACCCTTCGTCGCGCGCGGAAACTGTGTGCGCCGCGGCCAGTGAGAGCGAGATGACGAGCCAGATCAACGTGGCCAGGCCGGCTGCGGATGCCAACACCATTCCTGGGCTGACGATCCGATTGGTCCGCCGGGTCAGCCACAACTGGCTCCAGATCAGGCCGAATCCTGCGATGGCTGCGACTATCACAGCGACGTACGGGAACGCGGTGGCCTGGCTGTTGGCGGCCGCGACTTGCGCGTTCTCCTGCGCGTAAAGGTCGCGGGCCGCGGGCAGAAGCGTCGCCCGCATGAACGCGGACGCTTGCCTGAGATAGGCGGCGCCGAGCGGCAGTCCAAGCCGGTTGTCTGCGCGTGCCGTCTCGACGAGGCCGGTGTACTGAGGTAGTCCGGCTGCCAGCGTGGCAAGGAGGGACGCCGCGCGCGAATTGCCAGCCGAAGCCGTCGCGGTCTCGAGCCGCAGCGCGGCCTTCGCGATGTCGGCTTGATACTGCCTGCGAAGCGCAGCGGGCTCGAGTCCGCCGGACAAGAACGCCGCAGCCTCGGTTGCGTCGGCGTCCGACAAGGATCGATAGATCTGCTGTGCGTCGAGAGCTAAGGGCTCGCTCACACCAACGATGTTGTTGGTCGCGGAAGTGCGCGTGGCTACCGTCCATGCCGCCACCGCGCCCCAGACGACAGTCAGGGCGAGCAGCCCGGCGAGCAGCAGGCGCAGCCTGGCCGGCGTGGTCTGTCCCGTGAAGGCGCGCTGCGGCCACCGTAGTACGTGCGGACGGGTGCGGGCGCTGACGCTTGCATCTGGAGCCGGGAGGACCGCGGTGCCCGCAGCCACTGTCGCTTACCCAGCCGCGCAGGAATAAGTAGCGGGGTACATTGCGCCCTCCCGGAACCGTGGACTCAGGCTCCGCCTGACCCATCCCCCAACACAGATCGAGCGCAAATAGTAACCCCAAATGCTTTGCGCGGACAGCCCTGAGTTGTCCGTCTGTGTAAACGCTGCCTGTTACGAGTCGCGCGACGGTCAGTCGTTAGCCATCGCCGGGTCGCTCGGATGCTTGGTTAGCGGCGTGATCTGCGTGGTCATGTAGGGGTCCATAGGCAATGACTTCACGATGGCCTGCATCTCGGCGACGTCGCCGGCCAGCCACAGGCCAAGGGCGTGTCCCTCGGCGGGCAATTTCCACAACCGCTCGAGATGTGCCTCGCCGGCGAGCTCGTGCGCCCGCCGTGCCTCTCTGGATCGGGCGTCGCCCATCGTCTCATCGGGAGTGCCGGCCGGAATGGCCTCAATGAACGTGGTCAGGAACTCTGCGCCCGTTCCGTTCATGCGTGTGGTCGGGCCGGGGTCGTTCGGGTGGTGGCGTAGCGGGGTCACCTCATCGTGGCGCCAGATGCGTAGCGGCATCGAAGCGAGGACCTGCTCTAGCTGCTCATCGTTGGCGGCGGCGAACAACCCGAACGTGCGCCACTCGCCAGGTTGCAGCGGCGGACGCCACAGCCGGACCAGGTTCCCTTGGGCCGCGAGTTCGCGCGACCGGGCGCTTTCGCGGGCGCGAACGTCATCCACTGCTTCCTGCGGAGTGCCATCCGGAACGTGTGTGGTCATCGTGACGAGGTACTCCATGGTCGATGCTCCTCCGCTACACCTGGCGGAGGCCCGGATCCGCGGCTAGACCGCGGACCGGGCCAACGGCTGCAGGCTCACGCCTGCTGCGGGCTAGGCGTTCGGAGCGCCGAGGTAGGGAAGCTCGCTGGTTATGTCGTGATGTGGCTCGAGGCCATCGGGCGGGATCTGGCCGTTGCTCAGCCACCCGAAGCGGTAGCTAAAGACGTCGTCGGTCAGGGCGCGACCGTTCGGATACGCGGCCGGCTCGGCGCGGTCGTAGCGAAGGATGTCGGGCAGGCACTCGAGAGCTGCCGACTTGGCGTCTGCTGGCGAGTAACCGCCTTTGTCCTCTAGGAGTTTCGACCATGGGTCGAGGTAGTGCGCCACGTCGTCAGCGGGCTGACGAGCGTTGTACTCGTCCTTCATGTCATCGGAGTTGATGAACGGATTGATCGTCGGGTTGCCGCCCCTATCCATCTGAACGAGCTTGCCGTCCTTGTGCAGGCTGACGGTGCCCCACGCCCCGATGACCGGCTGTCGGCTGAGCATGTCGTCGGGGACTTCGAGCGCGATGGACAGCACGTTCTTGCCTGCGAAGCCGTCCTTGCCTGTCCAGTTAAAGTCGTGGAACGGGCCCTCCAGGTCGGCAAAGAACGGGTCACTGCGGACCCCGGCGAACACCCGGGTCTGGCCGGCCTGAATCGGCTGCGCCGAGGACGTCAGGCCTACCGGGATTGACTCGGCGATAATTTCACCGCCAGGCTCAGCCTGCCGAGCCTGGCTGCCGGTGGCGTAGTACGCGGTCCCGGTCTGGCTGCCGCCTACCGGCTCGGAGAACGTAAAACTGAACGCGACATCCTCGCGCGCATCGCCGTCGTTGTCGATGTTGATCCGGTAGACTGCGTCTGGATGGAAGAGCTGATCGTCCCGGAATGGGCAGCAGTCGGCGATCAGCACTGTCTTGCCCGGATCGCGCGGCGCCTCAAATGCGAACAGGTCGGTAAAGTCCAACCGTGCATCGCCAGCAGGCGACTTGAGGTTCGCTGCGCTGAAATGGTTAGACATCTATAGGCTCCTTGGGTCTCGGTTTCGAGTCTCGGCTTGAGCCTCGCTGTTGAGTCACGGCGCCTTGTGTCTGGCGAGGCCTCCAAGCTCACCGCTGCAGCAGACGTTCAGGATTCTTCCCTGCTGACCGGGTCGAGTCACACCCCAGAGGTCGCCGGGTGGGGAAGGGTTATGGGACCACAACACCCAGGTCGCGCAGGATTGTTCACGTCCAGGGGGACCGCGTCTTCGCTTATCACCGCCAGCGAAGTCATTTCCGGGGATGTAGCGGCGTTCAAAGCCCAATCGGTGAGCACGCGCAACCGATTCCCCGACATTGCTCTCAGATGGTAGGCCCTGGTCACAGCGTTGGCCAGCGGTCCTGACAGCGGAATGTTCAGCGGGTTAGCGGCTGCAGCCAGTCCGCCTAGGTCCACCAGGAAACCTTCGTCATAGTGCTTGTAGGGGCGCGCATGGCCCACGCCAAGCGAGGCCGCGACGTTCCTGGCGACCTGCTTACCTTGTCGGACCGCATGCTGGGCAGTCATGCCGCAAATCTGCCCGGGACGGGTCAGATCGGGCACAGCCGCGCAGTCTCCGCACGCGTAAATCCCCGCGGCGCCGGGCACGGCCATGAACTCATCGACTACCAGGCGACCCCGGTTGGTCTTGAGCTCCAGGTCATCAACCAATGGGTCAGCGCGGACGCCGACACACCAAATCAGCGAGTGCGTGGTCACGTTCTCGCCGGTCGTTAGCCGGACGAAGCCGTTACCAGCCTCGCTGATTGATTTGCCGGTCAGGACCTCGACGCCGCGGCCTCGCAGCACCCGTTCGGCTGTCTTCGACAGGCGCATATCCAGCTCAGGGAGCAACCGGGGAGCGGTATCGAGCAGCATCCAACGGATCTGCTGGCCGGCTAGGCCGGACATGGTCTGGCACAGACGCGTTGTCATCAGCTGGCCTTGAGCCGTGACTTCGGTGCCGGTGTAGCCGCCACCCACCACTACGAACGTGCAGCGGGACCGGCGCTCCCCTGGGTCGGTGGCCACGGCCGCTAGCTCCAGCTGCCGGATGATGTGATCGCGCAGATACACCGCCTCGCTGATGGTGCGGAAGCCGTGCGCGTAGTCGGTGATACCTGGGATGGGCAGAAGTTTGTTGACACTTCCCGCGGTCAAGATCAGACGGTCGTAGCTGATCTGCCCGGCCGATCGCTCGGGGCCGACCCAGCTCACCATTTTCTCGTGAGCATTAACCTGATTTACCGTGCCCAGCACGAACTTTGCCTTCCGCAGGCGCCGGGTCAGCGACGCGCGGATGTGATCGGGTTCGACGAGCCCGCCGGCGAGCTGAGGCATCAGCGGGAGGTAAAGGAAGTAGTCCGTGGAGTTGATCACCACGATCTCGGTCGTGGCGCTGGCAAGTCGCGAAAGCTCTCGCGCTGCGTTAAAGCCCGCAAAGCCCGCTCCGACGATGACGACCCGATGCTGTCGCCGCGAACTGGCCATGTCGGCCGTCAGTTACCGCGGCTCGGCGGAGCCTGCTGCCTCGGGCATCTGAAGCCCTTGATCCGGCACCGATGCATCGACTCCGTCAACTATGTCGCCTAGCGGTGATCGCGCCATCCCGCCGGGCCGCTGCGCGCTGGCGCTGACCGGCGCTGGGCGCTGGAGCGCGAACCGGGAGATCGCGGCTGCGGCAGCGCGCCACCCGCTGGCCTGATGCCGGGCAAGGCGGAGAGCAGCGACTTGGGCCTGACTCTCGGTGTGGTCCGGGAGTGGAGCGAGCGGGCCGAAGTCCGGGTAGCGACGCGCAAGCGCACGGGCGAGCAGGTGGTCAGCCAGCCATGGGTTCTTGGGCAACACCGGCCCGTGCAGGTAGGTCGCGTACACCTCTCGGTACCTGGCGCCTTCGGTGCCGTCCTGGCCGTTGTTGCCGGCGCCCGCGATCACGCGCCCGAGGGGCTCGGCGCCTTTGCCGAGCCACGTCCTGCCGCTGTGGTTCTCGAACCCGGCGAGCTGATGCCGCTGTCCGGGACTCAGACCGCACTCGACTGCCACGTGCCCGATGAAGCGCTTCTTGCCACCTTCGGTCATGGCATCCAGTACGCCGATGCCTTGGATCGGCGGTCCCGATACTGGCGCGTAGTAGTGGCTCAGCAGCTGGTACCCGGCACACACCGCGAGGACGACAGTGTCGTTCTCGATGGCTTCGGTGAGCGGGCCAGCCTTCGCCGCCATGTCACGAGCGGCCGCAGTCATCTCGCGGTCCTGGCCGCCGTGCAGCAAGACGATATCGGTCTCGCTGAAGTTAGGGATCTCGTCCACGTCGGCTTCTGCCACGGTGTAATCGATCCCGCGCCATGCGCAGCGTTGCAGGAGCGCGAACAGGTTGCCTCTGTCACCGGCCACGCTAAGGAGCCGGGGGTAGAGATAGCAGACTCGAACTACCGGGACCTGCGCCATGTGGTCACTCCTTCCAGAAGGGCGGCACCCATCCGCGGTGTTGCATGACGTTGCGGAGTTCGCGCATCGGGGTGTAGCCAGCGAAGACGCACAACGGCTCGGCGCTCGGTGTGCCAGCAAGAGCCATGTCGAGCGCGGCCGCGCGATCGGGGATGACCTGCATGGTCGCCGGGTTAGCGCCGGCATATTTGAACCTCAGCGCCACCTCTTCTGCTCTGGTGCCGCTGACGGTCAGGCTCGCCATCTGTGGCACCAGCTGCTCCAGGTCGACGTCCCAAAGCCAGGCGAAGTCCTCTCCATCCACGACGGTGTTGCTGTGCGCAGCCAGGATGTGCTTTTGCCCAGGCTGTCGCAGAACTTCCCGCATCGTGGTGTTGTAGGACGTGGGGTTCTTGACGAACGCGAGCATGACGCGCCGATCGCCGGCCCGGATCTCCTCGAGACGGCCGAACGCCGGGCGTACGCCGCCCAGGGCGCGTCGCGCGTCTGAGGGCTCCAGTTGTTGCGGAAGTGACAGCGTGGTCGCGCAGGCCAGCGCAGCGGCCGCGTTGTAGATGTTGTGCATCCCCGCAAGGGGCACATGGAGGGAGAGCGTCCCAGCGGGCGTCTCGACAGTGATCTCTGACCCGGTTCGCTGCGATGGCTGGATCGCTGTCACAGCTACATCGAGCCCTGGGCGCGCGTTCCCGCATTCGGGGCATTCGTAGTCGCCGAGGTGCGAGACATGCACCACGCGATACGTGAGCGGATGCTGACACTGCACGCAGCGAATCGTGTCCGCCGCATGCTCGGGTAGTTGTATGCCGGCGCCGTCGTCTTGAATGCCGAAATACAGGCGCTTGGCCTTGGCCGTCGGCGCGAAGCTAGCGACGAGGGGATCGTCGCCGTTCAGAACGACCGTGGCAGTCGCGGGAAGCTCCTCGATGACCGCCTCGATATCGCGCGCCATCGAATACAGCTCCCCGAAGCGGTCGAGCTGATCACGGAAGATATTGGTCACCAGGAACGTGTCCGGTTGCAGGTCCGGGACCACCTTTGCCAGCACGCCCTCATCGACCTCGAGCAGGAGCAGCTGGGCGTCGAGACGCCCGCGGAGGTCGGCCCCGAGCAGCGCCGCCGAGATGACCCCCTGCAAGAGGTTTGATCCCGACCGGTTCTGCACTACCTCGAGGCCGCCCGCCTCGGCGAGCGCGGCGATGATGCGGCAGGTCGTCGTCTTGCCGTTGCTCCCGGTCACGACGACCGAGCGGAGATCGCTGGCGGCGGCGACTTTCTGCAGCACGCCGGGATCAACCCAGCGGGCGACACGGCCGGGGAAGCTCGTCCCGCCACCGAAGCGCAGCACCTTCGAAGCCGCGCCCGCTGCCTTGCCCGCTGCCAGCGCGAGGGCCAAACGCGCTTGCGCTGACGCCGTATCAGGCGATTTGCCTGGCGATCTGCCCGGCGCCGGATCGGCCACGACCGGGCGGGTAGCCGAGGAGCGTCGCGGCCGGCTACCCGCTATGGGCCGGCGGTCTAGGAGGGGCATGTCGTGTCCTTCACGCGCGCGGCGGTTCCGGCGAGCGCTGTATCGGAGAACATTGCGGTCGCTCGCTCGTGCGCGTCTACGTGCGGCGCCGCCCCGCCGAGGCGGCGCCGCCCGGCATCCCGGACGGCGCCGACAATCTCGCGCACGTGGCCCTCGTCGAGGGCATAGTGCAACGCACAGGATCGAAGAGCGAACTGGCCCCTGATGTCGGTGCCAGCCAGGAAGGCTCGTCCCTCGACTTGAGTGTCGGCCATGATCGCCTGGTTCAGCCGGTTCAGGTCTTCGTCGTCCCTCACACCAGCCGGCGTGTATCGGAAGCACACCGCGGTCAACGGCCCGGAGGCGAGCAACTCCATGTCGGGGCTGGCTTCAATGACTTCTTCCAAGTAGCGCGCCAGGTCAATGTGACGGCGCACGTGGCTCACGAGACCGGTCTTGCCTGCCTGCTGCATGTTCCAGAACGTCTTAAGCGCTCGCCCGGAATCCCTGGTTTGTTCGGCGCTGCGGTGCGCGTACCAGACATCGCCAGCGAACCCCTGCCCTGGCGGAAGGCTCAGGTACGAGGGGATGAGCTTATAGGTCTCCTGGAGAAGAGCGCCGTCACGCACGAGAGCGCAGCTGCAGCCGATGGCAACCGACAGCCACTTGTGCGGGTCGAGCGCGATCGAGTCCGCCCGCTCCAGACCTGCGTACCAGGGCGCCGTCCGCGGATCCAGTACGCCGAAGCCACCGTATGCGCCGTCGACGTGCAGCCACAGGCGTTCCTGCTGGCAGACTTCCGCGAGATCGTCAAGCGGGTCAATCGCTCCGGTCTTGACACTGCCGGCGTTCGCGGCGACCAGGAAGGGACGGCGCCCCGCCCGGCGGTCAGCATCGATAGCGGCCCGGAGGTCGGCCACATCCATCCGGAAATCGTCGTCCACGATGATCTTGCGAGGCGAGCCAAGGCCCAGCGTGAATGCAGCTTTCTCAAGACAGGAATGCCCCTCCGCGGACATGTACATCACCAGCTGCGGATGCCCGTGGAGGCCCTCGGTGCGCACGTTCCAGCCGTTGACCTGGGCACCCCAGTACCGCGCGACCTCAAGGCAGTGCCGATTGGCATCTGATCCGCCGCCCAGCAGCACTCCGTCGCTGCCCTCCGCGGGGAATCCGACGATCTCGGCGAGCCAGCGAATGACGGCCTGCTCAACGTATATCGCCGCGTAGTTTCCGCCAGCGCCACTTGTATTCGTAACGGCGGAGGCGAAGGCAGCGAGCATGCTCAGCTTCGAAGCCGCCGGATCAACGAAGGCTGCGAAACACGGGTGATTCTGTCCGCGCCCATAAGGCAGCACCAATCGAAGGAAACCTGCTACTACGTCCTCGGCGACCATACCCTCCGGGGGAATGGCCATCGTCGCCAGTTCCTTCTGTACGTCGGCCGGCAAGGGTCGGTAAACCGGCTCCCGCGGGAGCGCTTCGAGATACGCCGCCAGAACGTCCACCAGCTGATGCGCAAGATTGCGGAAGGCCAAATCGTCCATGGAGAAGGGCGATGGAATGGTGCTGTAGCCCTCAGGAATGGCGGTGTGACGCTCGGCCCGGCCAACGTCGACAGGCGGAACTGCCGGTCTCATGGATAGGGCTCCTCTCCGTAACCGGAATGCACCTGTCGGTGGGCTTCGGCTCATGGCCATTCCCGGCGCGTCGCGGGACTAACGGAGCGAGCAGCTAATGAGTTAGCTAAAAACTCGTAACGAAGTGCCTAACCTGCCGGCACCCAGCGCACAGATGTGGTTTCAGGCTTCGGTTGGGCGGGCTTGTCCGCTGGCCATGGCTTGCCTGAGCGCGGCGTGCTCCCGCTGCAGTGAATGAGAGGACTGGCGTGTGCCGGGACCGTCATTCGGCGGGGATATCGGCGTGGCAGTGTGCGCAGGTGGTTGGCGGGTCGACCTCGGCGAGCGTCCCGCACGCTGGGCAAACGCGCCTCAGCCAGCAGGCAGGGTCTCCTGGCCTATCTTCTTCGGCCGCACTGGGCCTTGCTGCGTCGCGTCCAGTCGCTGCGTCAGGTTCTGCTGTCATCGCCGTTCCCATGCTGCTGACCTCGACGTCATTCTAACGATCTTCGCGCCTCGCGAGTCACCCTGCACATCCCGTGCCGCGCAGCGGCGACGAACTCATCTGCCTCTGCCCAGGTGCACACGACTGTACCGGTTCGACAGTCCTTGACCTGTTCCTCAGTAAGGCGATAGGTTCTCGTCGTTTTATCTAGGCCCATTCGGGGAGGAAACGATGGCACTTCGCGAGAAAATGCGGGATTCTTCGGCCCAATATCTCGAGCCTGGCGAGACAACCGAGGCTGTCTTCGGTGCCCAGACTGTCAGCCAGTACTTGTTCGCGCTGACGGGCGGGATCATCTTTTACAGCATGAACCGCTACCGCATGGTCGTGGTGACACCGCGGCGCATCCTGGTACTCGATACGGGCAAATTCGGCCTCGGGAAGGCGCGCGGCATCGTCGCAGAGTTGCCAAGAGCGACGCAGCTTGGCCCGGCGTCCGGTGTCTGGCATGTCATTCCTGTGAACGGCGAGCGACTGCACGTACACCGCCGCTTCTTCAAGGACATCCAGAGCGCCGACGCCGCGATTCCTACGGCCGCTGCCTGAATCGGCTAGCTCGAGACGCGGAAGCACTGATGTCGTATCCATCGGAACCGGGGCAAAGTGCGGCGCCTGCGACGACTAGTGTGGGCGCCGCCCTGGCGCTCGGCGCTGGCGTCGCATTCGCCGGCGCGTTCGTCGTCGGGACAGTCTCTGGTCTGACGAACTACCAGTCGGCCTATGTCTCCATCCTTCTTGGCTGGGTCGTCGGCCTCGTCGTCAACCGGGCAAGCCGGGAGATGCCTGTGGCCGTGGCAGCGGGGATGCTGGCGCTGGCCGGAAGCGCGTTGGCGAGCCTGATCTATATCGTCATCGGCCTCGTCAGGAACTTGCATGTGCCGCTTTCGTCCGTGCTCAGCAACATGCAGCATGTGTTCCCGCTAGTGCCGCCAGTCATCGGCTGGTTCGGGTTCCTGTGCTGGGCACTGTCGGGTGTCGCGGCCTGGGCAACGGTGCGAAGCCGCGGCCGCACGCTCAGGCGCATGAGCCAGCCCGCCAGCCTTGGCCAGATGTCCGGCGGGATGAGTTACCGGCCGCTCGCAGGTGGCTCGGGCTCAGATGCCCGGGCCATGCCCGAGATCCAGGCGATGCCCG
>Ga0126373_10000808_pt1 | contig 21249 bp, 38 predicted proteins | sample PanSoiMetPlot_11_FD_92545 | JGI IMG/M metagenome (GOLD analysis project Ga0126373, IMG submission 92545) | Tropical forest soil microbial communities from Panama - MetaG Plot_11 | ecosystem: Environmental > Terrestrial > Soil > Tropical forest > Bulk soil | place: Panama | collected 2016-02-17 | reverse complement strand
GATGTAGATAAAGCAAGCACTAGACCCTGTCAGGTCGGCCTAGATACGCGCAGTTGAAACAGAAGACTCCACCGTCGGAAGCAAGCAGTCTGTAACCTGTAGTGCCTACTCCTGATATACCTACGATAGTACCATTAACCTTACCAAGAGCGTTACCCTTGTATTGAGCATCCCCAAATGCGTAAACAGCACCGTCACGAGTGACAGTCCAGTAGCCGTTTCCTGTTGAGGTGTTGGCGATCATTTCTTCATCTCCTGTTAGTTCCGGTTGTGGATTAGCTGCATTAAGTATTTCTTGACGAGTGTTGACACGAACATCACATGGGCAGGCTGTCTGTACGGCTAATCTATGATATCCAAATCCTTTATCTCCGAACTTATTACAGAGAGCAAGGGGCCAACCATGCCTTAGGTTACCTTCTGAATATAGACGAGCTAAAGCTGCAATCATGGCAGGAGTCATAGGATCGGCATACGGTGGATTGATGCATCCCTCGGTTTCCACACCGACATAGAGGGAATTTGCCTGTTTGGCGTGCCAAGCGACAGTTTCAGAGTCTACATATTGTTCAATTAGACCCGTCTGTGATACCCAGAAGTGTGCGGACACTTGATTAGCTGGATTGTTGAAGAAATTGAACAGTGATCCATTTGCTACTGCATGGTGTAAGAATAAACCAAGGTTTTGCGTCATCTTTCCACCAGTGTTGGCGGAAATGGGTCTTTTTACGGCACAATTAAACCAAGCCATTGTTCTCCTTATGGTGTGAAGAATAGTCCGTTTGTAAAGTACACTGTGTCTAGGTAATGAACCTCGGCTGCTGCGGCTGTATTATTTACTCCTGCTTGTATCTCTGCAAAGACTGCATTAGCAGGAGCAATAGCAGGTAGACCAGCTCCACCCGCTACAGGGCCTGAGATGAATCCCATAGTCCACGCTGAGTTTGAATCCTGTGGCAATGCAACGGCACCAGGAACTGTGCTACCTAGAGATCCAAATGCTGCGTTAAACCAAGCGATTTGTAGCTGAACATTTCGCACTAGAGTATTAGCTCTAAAGAATGCCTGGAGTACATATGTAGCGCCAGGAGTAACAGGTATAAATGATGACAACTGTGCGAGCATGCTACCAGCCGCTACAGAAGTTAGTGCCAGTGAGTGAGTACCAGTATTAGCTTGTGCTGTCGAATTAGCAATGGTACAGTTGGAGTTAGCTGCCCATCCTCCTGTAGTACCATCTTCAAAATCAGACTGCGAAGCTGTTAGTAGATTAGGCCCGAATGTTACAACGGGGAATCCGTCATAATTCGGGCCTCCCAAGCCAAGAGGCGGTATGACTGCATTACTAGTTGCCATTATTCTCCTTAATTTTGATAGATGGAATACCACAGGTTGACTATATAAAATCCGCCTGTACTTGAATCAGTTACTTTCAAGCCATATGTACCTAAAATCATTTGTTCGCTAGGGACTGGCATATTGATGTTAACGGGGGATGATGGTAATATTAAAGTAGGAACATTTGTATTGAATGCATTATTTGAAAATATTAGTTCTCCTATCGAGGTCACGTCAGAGGCTACTACGATTTGCTGAATTATTATAGTGAGTGTTGCGTCTCCAGCAGGAATAAGTACTTGATTAGTAGCCGGTGAGTTGAATGTTTTTGTTATTCGTTGTACGAGAGTAGGCTCTAGTTGAGTACCATGCTGGAATTGCATTAGTTTTGTGCTCCTACAGGAGATTGACCAACAGGATTTTCATTGTACCATATCCCTACAGTTAGAGGGTCGGCTGGAAATCCATTTGACCATACAGCAGTTAATACATCTGTTGATCTTAATATCACGTTTGGTGGCCCGTATGCGGTGTCAAGCGATCCTTGTGGTGTTGCACATAAAAAGTTACCATTGACATAGAGAATAACAATACAATTAGCCTGGATAGAACCACACTGTGTAGATATTTGAAAGATATCCCATTCTGTAGCAGCATTACCATTTTGGATAGTGACTGTCCCACTACCGTTGGCGGATATTGCTCCTGTAAATGCTCTGTAGTTCGTGGGCATTAGCCTGTCCCCATCCACTCAGCGATAAAGTATAGGGCTGTAGGTCCTACGGCTGCTGCTGGTGATGCTGCACTAGATATTCCATGAAAAGTTATTACATCTCCTTGAGCACAAACAAATTCTGTAGTTACTCTAGGGCCAACTGCTTGAGAAGTTGCTGTGGCAAATCGTATGTCGTTTGTATCGTCAACTCCACCCTTTTGTACTGAGAGATTTAAGGACTGTGCTGCTGCGCCAGAAGTATATTGTCCTTTAAACTCAAATCGCCATATGCCCGCTATAGGAATAGTAAATGAAGTTTGTGTTCCTGCTGGTTTTAATCCCATAGGATCAAATTGAACAGAATCAAATGATGCGTTAACTCCAGCACTAGACCAGTTGAATGCAGTATTCATATACCATCTAAGCTTTAGAACATCTCGTGCTCTAGCCCACCCACCGCTCTGAACACCAACCATACTGTTCTGATTGATTCCTAGCTTTGCGACCCATGTTTCACCAGTGGCATCAACTTGCGAAACAAGAGTAGAGCTACTAGTGGGAAAGGATGGTCTGCCACCGTTAAGAGGTGCAAAATAGATAAGGTCAAAACCATTACCATCACATTGGAGTTCTACTGTATATCCAGGAGGTATAAAAAGCATTCCTGAAGATATAACTGCTGTAGATCCTGGGATAGAAATAATGCTAGTACCTTGCGGTGCTATAGTTAGCATGCGGTTGGAAGTAGCATTACATATTCTATTCCTTATACCATTAGATGTAGCAAAAGGAGTAAGAAGTGTGGGAAGGGTCCAGTTATCTTGGCCTGCTGCGGAGTTATTTACATAGAAAGTATTTTCTCCCAATACTGGGGTGTAGGCACCAGTAGAAACTCTATTAGTGATTTTGTTATACTGGATATTGGCATTAGGATAACAAATAATACCTTGTCCGCCTGCACCTGATCCAACTACCGTGAGAATGTTACTGACTGACAGGTTATTACTAACACCCATGTTACCAGAGCCATCGTCTACAGTGACCAATGGTGTGCCCACAGCACCGTTATTCGCAACAAATAGTGAAGGAGTACCAGTACCTACAACTCCAGGCCATACGTCAAATAGGTCTGCTGTTTGTGCAGGTGCTCCACCGACAGAAAGAGGAACAGTGGCCGGAGCTGTACCCTGCAAAACAACAGGTGGAGTAACTGTTCCTCCACTATGAGACCAAAGCCAGATAACCGCAGATTCTAGCAAACGGAGCCTATAGTCAGGCTCCCAATCTGCCGACGAAGTAGGGAAAGGCCAAGTAGGTGGAGTAGTATTGACTATAGTTCTAATCGGCGGATTGAATGTCAAGACCCATCCCCTTTCGTGCTACAGCTCTGGCAGCTTCGTTGTCCTTAGCCTCTTGGGCGAGGATGATTGCTAATTGTTCTTTATTGACTTCTTCCAAGCGGTTTAGTCTAGTGATTATCTCTTGATATGCTGCTGGAGTTAGGCCGGTTGTACCCTGCTCTCCTCGTTCACCTTGCGGGCCACGCTCACCCTGCGTACCCCTTTGCCCCCTCGAACCACGAAGACCCTGTTCACCCCTGATACCAGGGGCGCCGGTTTCTCCAATAGGACCTTTCTCACCCTGTTTGCCCTGGATACCTCTAGGGCCTGTCGGTCCAATGTCACCTTTCTGCCCCCTATCTCCCTGCGGACCTGTTAAACCTCTATCACCTTTATCACCTTTATCACCTCTACGCCCTTGAGTGCCACCATGCGTAGTCATCCCTGGTGGTCCTGGTGGTCCTGGTGGTCCCTCTGGTCCCTGTGGTCCCATTGGTCCAGGCCACGGAATAACTACACCGTCTGGTCCAAACATAAAGTGAGAAGGCGTCGGAGGCAATTCATCCGTTAACGGGCTATATGCTTCAGCAGGATCAGGATATGGAGCCATAGGCTGTTCGTTAGCCATTAATCACCAAGGCCAATTGTCTGTCCTGATCCTGTAGGCTTAGCAGTTAGGTCGGTTGGTGACATTGTACGAGGAGTAAATTCAGACACACCCTGAACGAGAATAATTTGTGCATCAATACGGATAACATCACCAGCAGTTAGTCCAGTTCCAGAGATAGTAATGCTTTCTCCACGATCCAAATGCGGTGCAGAATCTCCACCCTCGAACCACTGTGTAGGAATGGTAGCTACAGCAGGTGGTTCAGGAGTAAAGTAAATTACTTCATTGAATGTAGTGCCAATAAGAGCAATTGATCCAGTAGTCAATGGAGCATTTGGAAGGTGTTGTGGTGAAGTAATAGTAAGACGAGGAATCCATGCTTCTGATGACTCAGGACAGGTAAAAATAATCTGAGAAAGATCAGGATTAGCAAGTCCGCCACCCAGTACACCACCAGCAGGAACAGTGAATGTTTTGGTAATCTTAATAGGAGTATTTGCCCGCATCCATGTTAGAAGTTCTCTGTTGCTAGGAAAGAGAAGATTCCTAATGGCAGTAATAGCTTGGGCTATAGGCCCTTGTCCTGTATAATCAGGCGGGAGTGAGTCATCTACTAGCCTACCGACAACATCCTTTGGTGGACCTGTAGTGGTATTTATTTCTCTATTCTGAGTCTTTGGTGTGCCTTCTACAATTGTCACGAATATCCTCCTGCGGATAGTGGTTTGCTGATTGGTCCTGTAAGATTTGGTATCACCTGCTCCCCCTGTTGTCCAGGAGGTAGTGCTAATGAAGGTACAGACGGCTGAATAAAATTAGAACTAGGGGTGCCCAAGTTTGGCGTATAGGTTCCCGCATTCATTTGGTTAATAATATCAGTCGCTGTCTTCTGGTCGATTGCAGTAAGTTGGTCACAGGTATATAGGCCAGTTTCAGGTCGGATAGAGCCTGGATTCCATACAACTTGAGCAAACTGCTTACCTTGTGCTGTGAACAATTGGCGAACAATCCCAAGCGTTTCCTCTGCTGCTGTAGGAGCAGGAGCTAACGGTGATTGTGTTGTGGGATTATATTGAACATACCCACCTACCGTCATTGGATTGCTTGGAGTAGCCATTAATGCAACGCATTCACATGATCGTTATACTTCTTTTCACACTCTATTGCAGCACTACCAGCTACCCGAGCAATAGTCTGTAGTAGTGTCATCAGACCGTGCAAAAGATGAAGGGTTAATCCGTCATCATCATTGAGCATACTTACTACGATTGGTCCGACGATGAAGTATCCGATTGCGATTCCTGCGATTGAGGCTGCTCCGTAAAGAAGAATCCCCGTAGTGCTTTCTTCACGTTCAGGTGATATTGATTCAATGTCGCTTGCCTCGTCTGGCACGGAATACATCCTTTCATTCCAGCATTCTTTGTCAACTGTGCTACCCAATCTCCGAGCAACATTACTGTAGGTTCCTTTCATCCCAAGGTACTTCTGGTGGCTTCAAAGGATTCACAATAGAAAATGGTCCTTTGTTGAATAAGTGAGAATATAGTGATCCTGGATTAGCTTTCTTCCAACCATTATATGCCCACTCATCTACTAGGATTACTAGCAGAATGATTAAAGCAATGACTATGAAAATCTTGTGTTCTTCCCATGTAATCATGCCAGCGTTGTCCCAGGTTGTACGGGGTTACTAGCCTGTTGAAATTCTGTAACAGAGGGAATTCCTTGACCTGGACCAGTAAAATCACCAGTGAATTCAACCGACTGTGGTTGTCCTGTTTGACTAGTCGTTTGACCAGGACAAGAGGATACGAAACCATCTTTCATATAGATTGCAATAACGAAACCGATTGCCATTACTCCAGCTACAGTCTCATCTAGAATAGCAACAGCTTCCATTAGAAAGAAAGTTAGTCCTGCAAATATAAAACGTGGCGGCCACGGTAGACGATGACATTTCTTCATATCATTGTAGGTAATTATGGCAACAATAAGAATGAATGCCATGAGGTTTAGATTGCGACCCCTCATGTTGTAGTCACCGGAACACTCTTGCTGGCAATGCAGCTACCGCTAGTACCCCATCCTGAACTACCTACAGCATTAGCAAATGCAGAGAATGAACCATCATTAACAAGGTTGCTAACGATAGCCTGATACCTTGCAGCTTGTAGAGTTTGTAGTGTAGCCTGGATACCAATTGTCATCGTGGGATAAGACTTAACTCCAGCACTATTAACTGAAGTACCACCACCGAAGTTAAGAGTAGTATTAAACGGATTATTGATTCCCAGTCCTGAATGTCCCGCCAGATTACCCTCGCAAGCATTCCAAGCATTAAGCTTATTAACATTGTTGTTAGAGCCAGGAGCACCAAGACCATTTAGAAGTGCACCAATCCAGTTACCCCCACCACCAGTAAGATTATTAGGAGTTGTAGTGTTCTCGCCAGTTTGCATACTTTGCAGATTTGCTCCTGATAGTCCCTGATTAGCCATTGGTCCTAGGTTCGGTCCTGGATACAAACCAACAGGCTTTCCTTTTGCCAAACCCCATGCCTGGGGTATACCTAAAAGAGTAAATAGACTGTATCTCTGTCCTCCATCAACTCCCGGAAAGTGATGCAGACCCCAATAGAAAATAGCGTAACCAAAGACTCCTGCTCCGATACCGATTATCATGCCTTAGTCTCTTTTCCACCCTTATTAACGTAAGAGTATGACTCACCTTGTAGCTGCTGTTTTGTGCTAGGTGCGGCCTGTGGTTTCTCTACTGTAGTAGTAACTCTGGCAGGACGATATACAAATCTTTGACCACCAGCTTTGATAGCACCCGCAGGTTTACGAGCCTGTGTAACTGTAGTAGCAGCACCACTAGCGCCAACATATGTTGTGGCAGCTTTAGCCTCTGGAGCTACAGCAGTTAGACCTAGTTGTGCAGCCGTGCCTACACCGTGCTCCACTTGTTGACCTGTTTCTGTCTGCTTTGCCGTTATCCAAAAACCGATAATTACAAGAGCACCACCCGATGCTATACCCATGATGCCTGCCATAATCTGAATCATGGGATTAAGCATTGTAATGATGATAGCCTGAATAAAATACTTAATAAGAACGTCAGAGATACTACTGGCAACTCCACCAGCAGCACCACCAGCAGCACTACCAATACTACCAAGAGGATCTAGAAACCAATTACCAGGGTCCCATAGTCCACCAGGCAAGGGAAGACCTTCAAGCGTAGCAGTATCACCAGTAAGAGTAGCATTCTGATTAGCTGCCGCATTAGTTCCATTGATAGGAGCACTAGTATCAGGAGGAACATTCATCTGGACGAATTGACGATAAGCTCCAGAGCTGTAAGTCGTCCACGGTGACCAGTTCGTACCGTTATTAGAGATTGCTACTGCCGCTCTCGCATTCCCCATAACATCATAGGTAGACTGGGCACCGTGGACGCTATTTATCTGCCACAACCCCCGATCGACAGTCCCATTGCTGTCATTATCTGTGGCAGTCGTATTGCCCCCAGACTCAGCCATAGCTATAGCGGCAGCTATCGGGGCGACGCCGACAGGGCCACCAGCTTGCACCCAAATGCCTTCGATTTGAGCGTAGCTGTACTGGATATTACCAGGAGCAATAGAACTTGTCATTGTAGTGGTGTACCCTCACCAGCTTGGGCCGTATCTTTCCCGGCCTTCTTACGGTTGACAAGGAAAATAATTCCAATTACTATGAGTCCTAGCAGACCAATTAAAAGAAAGTTTTTCGATCTACCAGAGGTTGTACTACTGCCTAAGGGTGCTGAGGATGCAGTTGTTCCGATACTGGTCGGAGTTGATCCAGAGACATTATATCCTCCGCCTTGGGTTGCAAGGGACATAAGAGCGTTAGCACCCTGACCAAGATATGTTCCATTGTTTTCACCACAGTTATTATCACTCCAGGTACTACACCACTGTGTCCAGTCTCTACCGTTTTGCGATAGTTGGACAGCGGCCCGAGCATTCGCAAGAGGATCAGTAGACCCAGGAGGCGTCCCATTTTTAGGAATAAGCCATAGACCAATACTCTCAGTTCCGTCAGGATTTGTTCTCTGCGCCCCTGCATTTAACCCACTTTCTGCATCTGCTACTGCTGCTGCCATTGCTGCTGCTTGTGGACTACCACCTGCCTGAATCCAGAAGTTTTCTACTTGAGGAAATGATAGTCCAGTACTCCCTGGATTAGTCGTAGGACTACCAGCACTAACAGGATTAGAAGGCATTGGAGCAGGAGCTGCCTTACCAGGGGAAGGAGTAGGAGCAGGCTGTATTGGTGCATTCTGTGTAGTGGGAAGACTTCCGACATTCCCACCAGGATATGCACCAACATTACCGCCGGGTCCTGCTATGGGGTGTGGTGTTAGTGGTGGGCTAGTCGTCGTAGTCACTGAGCCCTGATCCGAACCTTGTTACCATCCCCATCAAATCTCCAAAAGGTTCCATCATCTTCTTTAATAACGGAATTTCTCTTGTCAATGATGCGTTCAAAGTCACAATTGGGATTCCTACAAAAGACATAGTTAGTGTCATGTCCAATGTCTGTGTACTGTGAGACTTCTCCGCACTTGCTACAGGGCCAAGGTCCAACCACTCCGTGAGTCTTGAAAAGACCGTTTGCGTTTCCATACACTTAGTGCATCCCTTCTGTACTCTCACCTGGATTAGAAGTTCCAGCTTTTAGAGCATGGAGATACTGTCCATACAATAGGACTGCGGCTAGACCACCACCCAACAATGGCGGCCACCGTTCTTTATCCAGATACATGCCGATAGCCACAAAGAACATACCTTGAATGAGTCCGAGATGCACCCACTTCATAAGGGTAGATGCTCTCTTACTAGCATTGATTTCTGTTGTTTGTGGACTACTGTTTGTAGCGGAAATAATGTCATACATAAGCGTAGCGTAGACTGCTACCTTAACAGCATTCCCACCATTACCACCGAAACCATCAGCTAGATCCATTACAGTGGCACCCCATTATACGTCACTCGATAACCAGTGATACCAGGAATACTGGGGCCACCAGGAGTATTTGCCTGCAAAATACCAGGATTCTTAGCAATCAAACTGCCCAATCCTGCCCCATATCCAGGCAACGAAGGATTAACCATCACACCACCACTAGCCGCAGGAGTAGGCTTCACTGTTGTCGCTGGGCTAGTAGGCGGTGGAGGTGCGGGCTGCATAGTTGATGACGGCGGTGGATTATTAACAGTAGTCGATGGACTCACATTGACGGTGTTCGGTACTGTTGTACTAACGAATGTATCTCCCAACTGAATAGGCATAGGCTGTGCAGCAGTTGTAAGATTACTCACAGGCGTAGTACCAAGATTAGTACTTAGATTGTTCGCATTCTGTTGTGCTGCTGCCGCTGCCATAGCCTTATTCTTACGGTAATTGAGATAAATTGCTACTACAATTACCAGTATAAGGAACCACATCCAAACAGGGAGTGGACCGAATTTCCTCTTCAATGTTTCACCCACAGTATCTCCTTATGACTCTGCTGATGCCGTATTATACATGGTCGGCATAGTCGAATACCGTGGGACAGTTTGTACGCTCTTGAATCGTGGAGCGGCCATCATTTGTGCAGGTCCAGGCCCACCAGTTGTCCTAGTTGGCAACTGCGGAACCTTCTCTGACCATGCCATATTGTGCTGTCCACCAAGCATAACAGTAGCTGCCGGGTATGCGATATACCATTTTCTATTTAGGATGAAGTTGACTATCGGCCCAATAAGATTAGGCTGAAACACTGACGAATAAACGTCTTTGCGATACTGTGGCGGGCGCTCCCAATTAGAGCGCCGACCACCAGTAAACACCATTCCATTGAGACGATCATGTCTGTCTACAACAGAAGCATTAGACGCAACCGTCTTAATAGACGGTGATACTCGCAGCGATTGCAGTCTTGTACTGCTACTTACATAGGCCGTTGCCGGTACTGGCAACTCCCCATAGAATCCCTCATATACACCGACAGATTCTTCTGGAGTAGTAGCCGTTACATTAGGCCGTAGTCTGCCAAGGGGCACTAAATCCTCTTCCAGAGCCACCATCCAGCCAGGACGATAAGCACCAGGACAACGACGTTACGGACGTTAAGTGACATATTTTTCCCTTTCTAGCTTGTCTTTCCGAGCATACCATTAACGCCAATCTTCCAGAGGTTTGCCATTCCTCCAAGCAAAGCGTTTGTACCACTGACATTCGCAATCATATCAGCCAAGATTACTCCTACTGCTATAATTACAAATAGATTTACAACATGACCTGCCATGACCCTCCTATCCGAGCCTTGTAGTAGGTGGAACTGCCCGTCCGAAGATTCTAATATGGAATCCCAAGACGATCAGTACAGCAACTACAAACCAAATCCATGACCATACATGGGGCTGACTTGCCATGCTGCTGTTTGGAATTACAGGCTGGCTGCTTACGGAGAGATCCGATTGCAAACCAACCCCGGCGTCGATAGCCATACGTTAGCCTCCTTACGATGCGAGGTGAGTGTACGGAATACCCGAGACCGGGAACAGTTCTCCAGTAATAGTGTAAAGCTGACCAGTACCAGTGAACGTGCCCCACGTTCCAGCAACTTCAAGCAATGTAGCAGGAGTCGTCGGAAGCAAAAGGTCATAGGTGTCCGCTGTAGAAACTGCTGTCTGAACACTCTCACGGAACGACCAAGTAACTACACCAGTCGGAGCCTTACCAGCAGGACCAGTAACAGGGTTGTATGAGTAAGAGCCGAATTCCTGGAACATAATGTCCCGACGCTCATTCAGGAATTCAAACGTGATAGGCACACCATCAACCCACAGGGACAGGTCAGATGGAGGATATGCCTCAACACGAAGGTTAGCAGGAGCAGTACCAGTGTCACGAAGAACACAAATAAGAGTATGAATAAACGTACCGACTCTCGGCAGCACGATCCTCTGAAATGCGTTCGATGCAATCAACGTCTGCGCCCTAGTAACTGACCACTGTGCTGACGAACCAACATCAGGAGGAGCAATCTGTGGGTTGTCCACAGGTGCCATCCAAAATGATTCATTTAGTGTAGCTGTCAGTGTACCAGGAGTAGTAGGAGCAGTCGTGTAGACCTGTCCAACTGGGTTCAACTGAATCTGAATCTGCGGCTGAGACGCAGCATTCATAGATGCCAGCGAGCAGTATCCGCTAGAGTCCATTTCCAGTGGCAGTTGAATGCAGAATGTAAACGGCTGAGCACCAGTGGTAAGAACAGGAGCCACAAAACTAGGCTTGTTCCCAACATCGTTACCGAAACCGAACATTCCCCGTTGCCCACCATAAAAGTCAATCAAGTTCAGGGAGAAACCATCTGCCTGAAGGATTGGCTGACCATATGGGTCCCGAAGGAACAGGTTTTGAATGATATCGTAGGGTCCATCCTGTGTGATGACAGATGGACCAGTTGACGTCTGGCCTACCATCTGTGCTGTCATGGAAAGGAACCTAAGGTATCCTCCTACTGGCTTAAGAGTCGGCGTCCACAATGACCCGTAAGCATTACCAGCCTGCGAGGGACCGAGAATCTGTCCCTGCCTGGACAGACGAGAAAACGGCGCTGCTCCCGCTGGGGAAGTAGGCTGTGCTGTCGTCTGTGGCATACGGGAGACTGTCGATTGACTCGGATTCGCAACCTGTAGTGTCTGTACTCCACTAGGCATTTCGCCCCCTTTCTAGATTAGTGGTGCTAGTCCTGCCGCAGCAGGGTTGTTCGCATGGTGAGCAAGAAACCCCCTAAAAAGGAAGTTTATGATAATCAGCCATGCCAAGATATAAACACCAATACCAAGCATTTAACCTTCTTTCTGTCCGGTGTCTGTCTCTTGTGTTTCTTCTGGCTTATTCAATGGTTCCCCATTGTGTGTTCCCTCTTGAGGGTCTGGTTCGTCTGATCCGCTCCTTTCTGTATTACTCATCGTGAGTCTCAGTAGTCTCTTCAGGCTTAGTCTCTTCATCCACGTCTTCCTCTTCTGTCCCTGGAGGACCAATGCCCAAGTGATTTTCGATACGCTCAAATCGTGTTACTGCTTCGTGTGACAACGTGCTATCCATTTGTGCTACCTTTCGATAGGTCTGGTACCCTTGTTATTGCGGTGTAGTCTCCACCGTCACCTATTACTAGAAACTCTCTACGTTGTAGATTTTGAATAATCGGTAAGTGCTGTCGCTTTAGTCCTCCTATCTCCCGCAACCGTTGGTGTGCTCTTTCATCATTTATTCTACCTATCCATACAAAGCTAGGTTGATCGTAAAATGACGACGGCACCCAACGTGGGGCCTGCGTCATTGATACTAATTCAACACCTCTACTGCGACCACGCAACCATATTTGTTCAACATAATTGCGTAGGTTAAGCGATGGAACCCGTGAATCTGTAAGATTACGAGTCTCATCTACAAAGATAGTCCAGTTACCCTGGCTATATACTTGCGCCAGTGCATTCTTTACTTGTTCTCTTCCTTTTGTCCAGTCTTCGTGAACCATGAGCCTATACCATAGGCTATCAGGCTCCTTTCGCTTCCTGAACCAAGGATCATGTCTAGGGATTTCTCTGACTCTTCTCCCCACGTCCCGCAGAGTATCATCATCGCCTTTGTTATCAATAATGAGAGTACGACGCCACCCACGCATAGGTAGAAGACCTCTTGTAGCGAGGTATGATTTCCCTCCACCTGTGAGCGAGATAATACTATGGTGCGGGCTGTTTGTGGGGCTCCATCTTCCGTAAATGTCGAACTTAACTTCGTTCCAAGACTTACGGGGTATTCTTTCGACATTAAGTAACGCTTCCATTTCCCGGAGTCCGGGACTCCCCATATTCCTAGGCTGGGGCATAACGTGGGGGTCCCGTCACTCCGTTAGTTGGTACACTATTTCCATTGCTCTGAGTAGAGTCAGGATAGACTTGCATGAAGGCATCCTCTACCCCTAGACGCTTGGCAATTGTGTTGTGTGGGTCTTGCTTCTGCATATCAACCTGCATAGAGTAAGCCACACCAGCTACATCTTTTGCTACTTCGTAGACTGGTGCGACGCTTGCGGCACGATGAAGAATCCGCAAGGCTCTAGGGTTGTTTTTGCACAGCTTGAGCAATGCGATGGTAAATGAATCAGCATTTGAAAAGACATAAACTCCAGTAACAGGAAGTAGTGGTCCGAACATGACTCCAAGGAGTTTAATGTCATCTGCTAACTCTTCCGCAATCCGTTTGAGCTGCTGTTCACCTTCCAACCCATGAGGCTGGGGTCCTTCACCCGATACCCGTAGCTTTGGGTTGTGCAAATCGCAATACTTAGGAGCTCTTTTCTTGTGTCCAGCCTTCGTAAGACCCGGCGGTCGAAAAGTAGGCGCACCACAAACAACACAACTCCCATCCCCTACCTTGATTTCCTCATCAGCATCACTAATAAGATTATCAGGAGGTAGATCAGTTACTTCTTCTGGTCCAGTTCCATTACCAGTAGGAGCAATGTAATCAACGTCACCCAGGAAGAGATCAGTTACGACTACAGGCTCAGAAACTCCGTGCGACAAATCAGTACAGTTATACTGAAAATGCTCGGAGCACCATTCCTGATCCTCTTGAGGGATGGACGTATCGGTCATTTAGAATCCGAACGTATCCGACAAGCACGTTTCCAGTAGACTGCGACGACGTGGAGCTGGCTGCTCAGTAGAGCCACTGTCAGTCCCACCAGTTTCAGTCTTAGTTGTACCCTCTGTACTCCCCTCAGTCTTACTGGTAGTAGACTTTACCCTCTTAGAAATGGCTTCGTCGATCTTCTTATCGAACAATTCATCGAACCATTCTCCGAACTTTGACTTAGCCAAACGCTCTCTATCTTCCGGTGTTACTTCGACGTTACTCACCTGTATTCTCCGTTTCTCCTTGAACTGCTGGTGTACCACCACGCATGGCAGAGAGCATTCCCATAATGCCCCCACCACTAGCGCCCATCTGATTGACCATACTAAAAAGCCCTGCGAGGTTATCGCAGAGCCAATTCAATTGCCCACCAATTTGATTCACTGATTCCTGTAGGGATTCCAGAGTAACTGGTGATTTAGTCTCTGTCTCCTCTACAGGAATTGTACTAGTATCGGTCATTTGATAACCCCTTTCTGGCATGAGTGTGCCAGGGAGGATACTACCTCCCCACGGGTGCCCTGTCAACTTACATTTGACAGCCTGGCCCGGCATCTGATACAGTCTGTACTGCATATATGCGATTCTACTCCTTCCGAACGGGGGGCGGGGTCCTAATAATAGTATGGGCTCCGTCCCCCTGACGGGAGGAACGCTATATGTTACCTTAGTAGAATCCACAGAGAATGGAGTAGAAATTGGAAACCGAACAGTCAGAGAAAGACCCCTTCGACACCTTGCAAGCTGCCTTTGGTGGTGAGGATGTTACCCAGGCATCCGAGGGACTGTCGAAACTACTGGACATGGTGGACAAGGACGTTATTGCATGGCGTCCCGAGGCTGGTGACGTTGTTGCGGGTACTCTCCGTGACGTTAGTGACTCATCTGAGAATGAATTTGGTTCATACGTCATTCTTATGATTGAGACACCTACTGGTAAGCTAGTCAACGTCCACTGTTTTCACACTGTACTACGCCGTGACATTGAGCGTAGGCTACAGAGAGGTACTCTGAAGACTGGTGATGAAATCGCTATCAAGTACATTGGTACTGCTGATAAGTCGGAGAAAGGAAAGAACGCGGCTGAACTGTACCGTGTAGTCGTCAACCGTCCATAAAGGGGGGTTGCTGAAAGGGGTGTCCGGTGGTATTTTCTTGCTGCCGGGCACCCCTTTTTCTATTAGTCGGTGATCTACAGATGGGACTAAAGTATGACAGATATCTTTGGCCCAGACGACGATTATCCAGGCGGTCAAGAGTATCCAGGCTATGATATTGAACCATTACATGAAGCAACATGGGGAGATCATGGCATACTTGTCGGGGATGAATGGGAATCTAATATCACTCTATACAATGATTTGTTCCAGCCAATGAGTATGACTATGGAAGACTGGTACGAAGCTACTCTACAGGGTAAAGAAGAACTTTTGTATGAGTATGGTATAGATAATCTTGATATTATTCGCCAACTTGAGAGCCAGGGTTATTGGGACTCTGATGACTGGGCGCTATGGAGAGAAATGTATGGCGAGGCAGCCTAAATGGGAAGTAGAGTATGACTCTAACCCAGATGATATTATTCATCGTAAGAATTTCAAAGCAAAAGGACACCGTGAAGGTGGCACCCGTGGTTGGAACGTGAGAGAATTTATTGCATGGGATGGTGAGGGTATTGCATTCCATGAGCCTATAGATGATGGACACGGATTCTACCATGAAGAAGGAGAAACACACGCTACCTTTGATCCTAACCGTAAATCTCATGCCCAAAACTATGTTCTTCTTGCCAACAGTAAGAGGGAAAGATTAGTAAATAGAGACGGGTTATGGACCTATGATTGTTTTGAAATGATGCTTGAATGTAAGCGTAGATATCCATTAAGTATCTTTGTTGGCTTTGCATTTAACTATGATGTAAACCAGATACTAAAGGACGTTCCTGAGGATCTTTTGTGGAAACTGCATGAAACAAATAGCTGTGCAGTTGGTGGTTACTACATTAAATGGCGTCCACGGAAATCATTTTACGTTAAGCATTCTCGTACTAACAGGTCAATGATTCTCTATGATGTATTCGGTTTCTTTCAGATGAGTTTTCTCAAGGTCTGTGAGAAATATCTAGGGGAAGATGACCCAAGACTGAAGACAATTAAGGCAGGTAAGGATGCCCGAGAACTGTTTGAATGGGAGGAAATTAACGACTTTATTATACCTTACTGTGATACAGAATTAGCAATGCTTGTCAGTGTAATGGACATAGTTCGCACAGATTTCCACGAGGTCGGCGTCGATCCTGGCGAATGGTATGGTCCTGGTGCGGTTGCTAATAAGGTATTCAATAGAGAGAAGATACCTATTAGCAGGGAGATACCTACGGAGGTACTAGATGTTAGCCAGTTCGCTTATGCAGGAGGAAGATTTGAGCCTTTCGCATTGGGTCGGCATGCGAATACAGTCTGGGAGTACGACATTCACAGTGCTTATCCCGAAGCCACTACTCATCTACCCGACATTACTAGAGGCAGTTGGGAGCTTGTTGAAACCTTCGAACCTGGAAGCTTTGGTGTCTGGGATATTGACTATAACTCAGAGGCAGAAGATAGTAGACCTGAGCCACTTTTTTGTCGTTCCAAAAATGGATCTATCTCCTATCCTACTACGGTGCAAGGATGGTATTGGACCCCCGAAGCAGAACTTGTACATGATTCTGTTAGACAAGGATGGGTATTCAGACCGACCACTGATAGTAGACCTTTTGAGTTTGTTAAAGGTATGTATGACCAAAGGAGACTACTCCAAGAGCAGGGAAATTCTCTTGAGAGGTCTCTAAAACTTATTCTAAACAGTCTATATGGGAAACTAGCACAAACAATCGGAGGAAATGATGGTCCGCCTCGTTGGCACCAACTTGAATACGCAGGATATATCACCAGCTATACAAGGGCTAAAATATATCGTGCCATACTACTTAATCCAGACGCAATCATCGCAACGGAGACCGATGCTGTATTCTCCACTAAGCCGCTGGACTTACCCCTGTCAGGAGAACTAGGAGATTGGGAGGAAACTGTCTTCGATGAAATATGTTATCTTCAGTCGGGATTCTATTATGCGCTTGCCAACGGGAAGATTGTTTCTAAATACCGAGGAATGGACAAAGACAGAAAAACAGAACAGCCGCTTGGACTACCCTATAGGGAAGTTCTCGATCATTTGCATTACTGGACGGGAAACGGAGACGTCCCGCCTCGTCCATTGGTTAGTAATACTACCCGTTTCGTGGGACTGGGATTGGGACTGCGTACTAAGTCTGTATGGCGCTCTTGGGAGAAGAAAGCAAGGCTCATTAGTATCAATCACCGGCCTGGATATGGAAAGCGTTTACATATAGTTAAAGACTGTCACTGGTGTCAAGTTAAAGTAGACATGGCACAGCGATTGCACCCTACAAAGATCGGAGGATATTCTGGTAAATCTTACGCTAGAGCACTTCCCTGGAGACACCTAGAGAGTAGTGGGTTGGAGTCTACTGGTGAGGATTGGAATGAATCCTGGGAAATGGCTACCGATATGCTAGAGTTTGAAGGAGTAGATAAATGGCAGTAGAACATACATATCATATCAGTCTCTTATGTAGAATACAACAAGACCGAGTACATGATCCTTGTAGCGGTACCTGTGATCGTGACGCCGAATGTTTTGAGCCTTGCATGTGTACTTGTCATCCTAAACCACAAGCAGTTATTCACGACCACACACCAGCCTGGCATGGTGACCAATTCAGAGCGGGAGGAAATTCCTATGGCGTTTAGTTGTACTGTGTGCAATCACCCGGCAGTAGTCAAGACAGTTAGCTACAGTCACAACGATAAGATTTTCTCTGGCGTAGCTGTAAGAGTATGTGTCAATCCAGACTGCCCTACTATGCAGTCTGCTACTATTTATGATCGAAAGACCCTATCTAAACCTGTGACTAACAGGTACTAGAAATTAGGGGGAGCCTCCGATGTTCTGGAGACTCCCCCTTCTTTCTATTTTAATCAGACTTCATACGTTTGGTTCAGTATTAGTCTGTCTTCCTCTGATATTTCTACAGCTCCTAGAAGCCTTCCGCATATTGTACAGCCTGTAGTAAAACCTATGATTACCCTATCAGGATGGTCACAGTCTACAATACTATTGTGATGCGGTGTACTCCCATTGACGCCAGGACGGTAGGCTCTAGTTTCAACTTTAGATAGCTCCTCTTCAAGCCAACTGTTCCAAAGACTACGGTTTTCTTTCTTAAACCATTCAATAACTCTCTCGCCTGTCCTACGGTAAGCACGAGAGTAACCATTGTTAGTCTTATGGCGCCTTGTATGTTGGTACTGACGGTCCCTCTCCCTCTTTTCCTCCTTGGTTAAGGGCTTGGCTCGTTTCGGGTATGCCATAATCCATCTCTCCTAATGCTCTAATGATAGATACTGCCTTCCTGATAATCATTATGTTAACTACAGTCAGGAGTATGGCAATACTACTAAGTATGATAGCTGCAAGGTTCACCCTATCCTCACTTCTATTCTAGTAGCAGGATTAGATTGTTCTATTGCTCTGCTAATGATCCTTCTCATCCAGTCCCATTCATTATTACTTATTACTTTGAATGTTATGGTAGGGACCATTTCATCATGAGTAAATGTATTACCATCTATGACAATAGACAGTCTTTGTCTTACCCATTCAGGCTCTTGTTCTTCGTCCATTCTACTCCTTAAATAGTTGTCCTTGTACTGGTTCCTCATCAAACCAGCCTGCTTTTCTTGCACAAGCGAAGCACTTGGTGACTCGTTTACCTTTAATAATTCTATCGATAACTTGAGTCACCGCGTGCTTACACTCGTCACAACGTGGATAGGTTCCGAATGGCATTACCCATGTAGTCTTCGATACAATGCCAAGTAGATACAGCGGGCAGCAGGTGTATGTTGGTCTGCTTCCTCGTTCAGTTCATCAAATAGCAACTGTACTTCTTCGTCTGTAAGTCTACTAACAATAGTATCATAGTCTAATATGTGCTTAGCCATTAGATTTCAGATAGGAAATCTTCGATCCAGGACCACTGTTCCTCTGTAACTTCAGGGAAGATTTCCTTCAACTTCTCTTCACAGGAATCGAAGTCGCCTTCCTTCCAAGCTTCCAGAGTTTCCTCGTTACCTGGCTCTTCCAACTTCTTATCAATCTCACCGACAATCTTCATGCAATCGTCAGCAAACTGGTCTTCCTGAGTAGTCATTCTACTCCTTCCTTTCTTCCCTTACGGGAGTGCCGTCGGGGGGAATCGAACCCCACCTGTAACGTCTAATTGCACAGTGTACCCTGTACTCCGACGGCCCTACTACATTGTCCAGTCAAAGTCACCACCAGATTCCGGTAAGATTTCTGATGTTTCCTCCAACATCTTTTGATACTCCCCTGTGACCAATAGGTCACGGCCACACATACAAATAGAGATAACTTCACGAGGATCAGTCATGTCAACTGAGTCGCAGTAGTTGAGCGTAGGATCAATCCAAGCGAAGTCACCTTCTACTTTAGATACTTCTCTCTGCAAGATCATTTCCAATTGATCCCGACTGGGACGCTTGAAGAAAATCTTGTTCGAGAACCTAGAGGCAAGAGCACCAGCATTAAGACGCTTAAACAGTTCTTTATTGTTCACCGTAGCGATACAGAATAGTTTAGTATCCCTCTGTATGGTAGCTCTAGCAGTAGTCTTCCTAATCTCGGATCGGAGGTCAAGTACAGCAAGCAGGAAGGTTAATGCCTTCTCGTCTGCCTTCTCGATCTCTTCTACGATCAATACTCTAGGAAGAATCTCCCGCTCTGCAAGTTCCTTGATTGCACCAGCCGCAGTAGTAGCGGTAGCATCAAATTCTAGTACCGCTTCTTCACCAAGAATCTTCTTGATTGTCTGGCAGATGTCAGATTTACCACAACCAGGAGGACCAATCAAAGCACAGTGTGGACGGTTAGCCCAGTCAGAAATCAGGCCAGCTTCCATTGCCCTTCTGATCCTTCTGAATGCAGAATCCAGACCAAACAAGTGTTGAAAATGATCCTCGTAATTGTCTGGAATATTGACCTCTGTGTAGCCAATGAAATCCTTAGAAAGTGCAATAGCATTCTCGTCCGGTGGAACATATTCCTCTCCATCTACAGATGATAGTGTCCACGATCCAAGTACAGGTTGACCACACTTAGTGTAGACGTTACGGTAGATAGAGGCTAGTACGTTCTTGTCAGCTATCTTGTCATCAGTGCGACTAGTAAACACCAACTTTAGATATACTTCAAACCGATATACAGCATTAGGGTTATCATCTTCGTCGGCGTTCAATTGTCGCCACCCTTGATGAGCCCAGTCGCCTTCTGTGTCAGTATCAGAGAGTAGTTCGTACCCTTGTACCATAAGGCTTCTGTTATTCACCCCGTGGAGAACACCAGTAAAGTTTTTCTCTATCACGTTAGGGCGCAAACGACGTTCGGCCAACTTGGTTAGGACGAGGGTATGCACCTCTTCCGTAGCCATTTTCTACTCCTCTCATGTATTAGGACTGCTACTCAACAGCCCTTCTCGGTACTCTACCCTGACAGATTGAGCAGAGTACCGAGAACGGCGGGCGGATGCCGGGCTGGGGAAGAGATAACCAACCCGACACCCACCCATGAGCATTACTTCTTGCTTCCCGCAGGAGTCTTGGCCTGCGTACCGTTCAGCCTGGCTCGGATGGTGTCTACCTTTCCCTTCAACTCTGGGTTGGTAGGATCGGCTGCCAGCCGTGCCTCTGCATTGAGCAGACGGCGCTTGTCCAGTGCGTTGTTCCGCTTGCGCTGAGTCTCTTCCGAGAACTCCCGCTTTGGCTGAACCATCATACGCAGTTGAGTTGAACCGTCTGTCATGTGACGCCAGCCCACACGCAATCCCTTACCGAGATCACTTGCAGCCTGCTGGAATGCACGGGCGTCCCGCAGCTCAGACTTGCCACGACCCTTGGAAGACTTACCCTTGGTGATGATCTCACCAGTGGTAACCTTGACAGTGGCCTGCGTACCATCCGGGTGGGCCATTAGACCCTTAACGAATGCGATGTACGGGGCAGGGTCGAGCTTCTTAAAGATGCCCTTGCCATCCTCGTCAACTTCCAGTTGTTCAAACTGGACCTCACCGAAAGTATCAGACATGAGATATCTACTCCTTATCCTCTGGCAATATACTAAGGAACTGGTTGCCAATCCAGTCCTGGCAGTATTCAGAATCTCTAAATACTCCCAGGGCCGGACTCACAGGTACCGAGTCTAATCGATCGGACACCTACAGTCAACCCCTACAGCGTCCTGTGAAAGTACACCTTCCATAGCACCCTGTGAGTACCACTAGTTACTAACTTAAGTCTTCTGGCTCTGGTCGAATAGCATCTATCTCTATCCGACACACAGTCATTAGCTTAAGCACTT
>Ga0126373_10000807_pt1 | contig 21257 bp, 19 predicted proteins | sample PanSoiMetPlot_11_FD_92545 | JGI IMG/M metagenome (GOLD analysis project Ga0126373, IMG submission 92545) | Tropical forest soil microbial communities from Panama - MetaG Plot_11 | ecosystem: Environmental > Terrestrial > Soil > Tropical forest > Bulk soil | place: Panama | collected 2016-02-17 | reverse complement strand
GCTTCGCGTCTCGTGCAAGGAATACCGATCATTCCCCCGCCGCCTCCGCGAATTGCAACGTGGCCGCTGATCGGTTCACCTCTGAAGGATGCATGGGAACTGGCGTCCAGAAATGTTGCAACGGCAGTACAGACTTTCGCCCCTCAAATAAAAGCCGCTATACCAAAGTTGCTCTCCGTTTCGGCTGACCTCGGCTTAGTAGTGGTGCAGTGGATCCTCTCCATCCTGCTCGCGGGAATTCTGCTTGCGAATGCAACCGGCTGCGCAAGAATCGCACATTCATTGGCTATCCGACTCTTTGGCGAAAATGGACCAGAGTTCGAGGAGTTGGCAGTCGCCACCATCCGCAGCGTCACAAGCGGAATCATTGGGGTTGCCCTGATTCAGTCGGTTTTTGCCGCCCTTGGCTTTTTGTTTGCAGGATTACCGGGGGTTGGATTGTGGGCCTTGATCTTCCTCTTTGCGGCCGTGCTTCAGGTTGGAGCCCTCGTCCTGGTACCTGCGGTGATCTATATGTTTTCCATCGCGAGTACTACCAAGGCTGTGCTGTTTCTCGTTTGGTGCCTCATCGTCGGACTTATGGACAATGTCCTGAAGCCATTGCTGCTTGGTCGGGGCGTTCCAGTTCCAATGGCAGTCGTGTTCTTGGGAGCTATTGGCGGATTGTTGACGATGGGGACGATTGGGCTTTTCGTGGGCGCAATCGTTTTGTCCATTGGCTACAAATTACTTATCGCCTGGCTGGAGGGCACTCCCCAGGCCCGCGTGGAGCTTTCGCGGCAGAGGGTGTCAGCACGGGCGGGATCATGACTAAGTTGTGATTGGGCCTTAGAGTATGAGACGCCACCTCGCCGGCTAACTACGCTCGATGTGAGGTTGGAATGCCATCCTTTTCCCGCGGTACGATATTGTATGCGATTGTGATTGCAGCTTTATTGGCGGTCTTGCCTGGTGCCATCATCAAGATACTTCAAACCGGCGATCCATATCTGTTTACCGAGAGGTTCTTTCAGGATGTTCTGGCTCGCCTTTCCGGGCCAGGCAGACTGCGGTTTATCTTCCAGCCCACGGTAGCTATTTTTTTGGGCATGCGTGGTGGGATCAAGGATGCAGAGCAGGGTTTGCCACCATTTCTTTGGGCACTCGCATTTCACGGAGAACACCGGCGCAAATTGTTGCGCAACGCGCTTTTATCCATTCGAGACCTCATCGCAATCGCAATTCTTCTCGATATGATTTCCCAATTCCTTATCTTTCATTACGTCCGCCCCGGTGCGGCTTTGCTGGTCGGTCCCGTCCTAATCACGCTGCCGTATTCCCTGGCTCGGGCATTGAGCAATCGCGTTGCCCAAAGAAAGGGTCGCCTTTCATCGACCGCTCGCACGAGTTGACCTGATCGGAGGACAGATGATTCGCCGTGTGTGCTGCGCGATTATGCTTGGCGTGGTTTTTCTGTCACTTCTCCCGCTTGCCACGGGCAAATCTGCAAAGCTCGTAACCACTTGGAGGAAACCTGGCTATCTGCCCGCGAACAAGCCGTATCGTGTGCTCGCCTTGGGCCTCAGTGAAAAAACAAGCATCCGGGCTGATTTTGAAGACGCGCTCGCAGCTCAGCTCGCTACGGCCGGAGTGGAAAGCATTCCCGGCAACACCATTTTGCTCAGACCCGAGGGAGCAACGTTTGATTTGAAATACCTGAAGACTCAGGTCCGGGAGAATAAGATCGGTGCTATTGTTGTCTCGCGCCTTATCAAAGTGGATAACACTACCACGTACATGCCCGGCACGCCGTACATCGCTCCTTTTCCCTACTACCGCACTTTCTATGGTTATTACGGCGCCGTTTATCCGGTGGTCTATTCTCCTGGATACTTGAAGGAAGAGAAGAAAGTACGCATTGAGACGAACTTGTATCTCGCTTCGTCAGGCGAAGGAGAGCTCGTCTGGACCTGCATCACCGATTCTTTCAACCCCTCCGATGTGGACAAAGCCATCGGTCGTCTTGTCAAACTCGTAGTACAACAGATGCAGAGCGAAGGAGTACTATAGTCTGCAACATTGGATTACAAATACAACGAACAGAACCAACCGGGCGTGATCAAACAGCGGCGAAAGGCAACTGCACCAGCCGGCAAAACAAGTTTGCAGGCCGGTGCAGATCCACAAGGCGTCGTGTATTGTTATGCAGCTTGTACGCCTTTGCGCTCGGCCACTCTGACTTCAACAATCTCTCGTATCAATCGTCGGGTGCGTTCTGCAAATGCAAGTTTGTCTGCCAAGCAGCTTTCCAGAAGAACAGCGACACCATAATGGCCAGAAGCATCAGCCGCGGCCACCAGTGCTGCGTACTCTCCAATGCGAAGATGAGTAAGGTGTACTAGCTTTGCCAAGATGAACAGGCGCCTTGCGGGAAGCGATTGAATCTCATTCGCCTCTTTGCGGAAGTCCTCCATGAAAATCTCTTGAAGGCGTCCGCTCAGTTTTAGTGGCTGTTCGCCGATCACTTTAAAACACTGGTCGATCTTGGCCAGGACCCCTTGAGAAACGAATGCTCGCGCCTCAAGCGCCTCCTTGACTTGAGGGTCCTGTGCGATCTGGCCGACTTCATCGTATATTTTATTGGCTTTTTCCGCGCTTTCACGTACGTGGCTAAGTAGTAGTAGAAAGGTTTCCTTGGGAGTTTTCGCTGCCATGAGTTACTCCTGATGTGAGATTTGTGAACCGCGTCAGTCTAATTACCGTGCAGGCGAAACGGAACTAGCATTATTCATAGATTTCACTCAGCTGCTTAGCATGCAGTTCCTCGATTTTCGAGAGATGCTCTGGCTGTCTTTCCTCTCCCATGTTTTCAGAATACGTTGTGACTCCTGCCATCTCCGTTCTTGGCCAGCCACTGTTACTTCTACTAGTTGGGCGATTGATCCGGGTTCGATAGGCTGCGTCGAAAAGGTGGCCCATGAAATCTGCAACGCGCATCTTAACCGCATCCGTTTCCGTAATTATTCTCGCGTTTTCCGGTGGTCTGCCAGCATATGGGCAGGACGGAAGGCTCAAGCTTCACGTGACTCCCCGTCATGCATACATATTTGTAGACGGGCGTGCAATCAGTGAAGCGAGCAAACATTCCTCTTTAAAACTCAGTGCGGGCCAGCACAAGATCGAGTTGGTCAACTACGGGTATGTTCCCGCGACTCGTGACGTAACAATTAGCGCAGGAGAGACTGCCGAGCTTGAGGTCACGTTGCCTCCAGTCTCATCCAACGTCCCTGGGCCGTTCGGCGCCATGACGATTGAGGGAGCAAGCCGTGGTGCTGTGCTGTTGAACGGCAAGACGCCAGAGTTCTTTGTCGGTCACGGCGATGAGTTCAATCACGAGTGGTGGTGGAAACAGGAGTTGATCGTTCCTCCTGGCAATTATCGGGTCACGGTTTTGAAAGATGACAAAGAAGCATGGGCGGGACCAGTAGATGTTCCTGCTAATCAACGCGTTGTCATTGGTGTTCCCAAAGGAGTTCGCAAAACGGTACCTTGGTCACGCGGAGAAAAGCTCACCTCGATTCCACGGTTCACTATCGGAACCGCGAGCGCGACGGTTGCCGTCGCGAAACCTACAGCCGAGTTATCCACTGTCGCTTCTCAAATCAATTGTGGCGACTCCGCACAACTCAAGTGGACCTCGACGGACGCCCCCCATGTTGAGATTGCCCCTGTAGGACAGGTGGCCGCTTCGGGGGAACAGGCCGTCCAACCCAAGCAGACTACGGATTATCAGCTCACCGCTTTAGGTCCTGGAGGCACTGTCACCTCCTCTGCAACGGTCAATGTGAATACCACGGTCCAGGCAAACCTCGAGCTCGCACCCGCACAGGTTCAATACAAACGGGTTGGCGATAAGGTCGTGCAAGAAGCCAGCACTGCGTTGAACTGGACCTCCACGAACGCTTCAAACACCTCGATCGATCAATTGGGAAAGGTCAGTAACAACGGGACCCAGACCTTGCAGATAACCCCGCGAAAATCAGATGTGGGCCCCGTCGACGAAACCGTCACCTACACACTGAGTGCCGCGAATGAATGTGGTGGGACGACTACCCAAACGGCCACGCTGCACATCGTTGGCTCCATTGAGGGTCCTCCGGAACTCAACATGCGAAGTGTCTATTTTCAGACCGACGTTCCCACAGCTGAAAATGCGGGCAACGGACTGCTGCCGAGCGAGCAGGAGATGTTGAAATCGATTGCTGAGTCCTTCAATCGATTTTTGGCAATGAGCCCGAACGCCCGGCTGACGCTTTTAGGCCATGCTGACGAGCGTGGGCCCGATCAGTACAACCAGAGTCTGTCAGAACGACGTGTGCAGCTTGTAAAGACATTCTTGACCGAGCACGGAGTTTCAGCAGCTGCGCTCGACACACAGGCGTATGGAAACACGCAGAGTCTGAGCGTCGACGATGTCAAGCAACTCCTGCAAAAAGATCCCAATCTGAGCGATGACGAAAGAACACGCGATCTGTGGAGACTGCGGACGATCGTATTGGCTAACAATCGTCGAGTGGATATTACTTTAACTCCGGCCGGTCAGGAGTCGCGTCGCGAATACCCGTATAAAGCGGAAGACTTTAGTCGGCTGATTGACAGAAATGGCCCAACGTCGACGACCTCCAGCTTACAGCTTGCCGTGCAGAGGGAGAAAATATCGAAATAGGGGGTAAGGGCTTTTAGGTATCGCTTGAGGTTTCAGGGCTCACCGGAATATTCCGAGATCTTCACAGGTTTGCCGACAATTCTGGAAAGCTCCCCTTGTTTGGTAGTTTTACTAGTTCCTTCACCTTTTCGTGAATACCTATCATAGATAATCTCGAGACCCTATAAGTATCTTGCGTGCGCTTGGGGAGATCTCTCTCAGATCGAGGGTGCGATGACCCGCTCCAAATTAGATCGCGAATCTTTCCAGAAACTCCTGGCGTGTGCATTTGCCGTGCAGCAAACTCTACTGGACGTTCAGTCACCCTCCGCCATGCTTGGACTCCGGTATTTAGTCGTTGCTGGCCAAATTGACTTGAATATGGCTGCACGTTTGGTGGCGGGGTGCGCTCGAAACGTAGCCAATGCAACTGGAGTCGCCATCGGCTTGCTTGAATCGAACCAACTGGCGTACGTAGCCGGGAGCGGAAGTGCCGCCGCTTACACTGGACGCCATGTGAGTGCCACACTGAGTGTCGCAACCAATAGCAGGGACAAAGGCGTGATTTTGCGTGTGGAAAATGCCGAGACGGAAACGCGCATCGAAGCAGCGATCTGCCGTCAGTTCGGGGCCCGGTCTCTCCTGATCCTGCCCATCTATCGGGATCGAGTATTGTCTGGAGTCGTTGAGATATTTTTCAACGAAGCGCATGTCTTTCACGATCGTGAGGTCTGCACATATCGCTTGATGGCGGACGTAGTGGGGGAGGCCTTGACCTATTCCGACCCGTTTGGGCACGAAGCACACAAATCCACAACGCTGACGACAGCGCCAGAAACAATAAGACGAACGGCCATCCGCGAGCAGAACCTTTCAAACAACATAAAATCACTGTCAAATATGCCTTTCACTTGCCCTACTTGCGGGGCAGCAACCGATGCCGGGAAGCTGGCGCTGCAGCAGGCAAGCTCGGCCAGCGCCGAAAGGATCTTGAAGCCGACCAACAGGCGCCATACGCCTTCCCGCTGGTGGAGGTTTGCCGATTCGGCCGCCGTGATGATCGTGCTTGTTGCCGCCGGTTGGATTGGGTACAGTTCTGATCATTCGGCTTCGCCTTTCCCAAATTCAACTCGGCAAACTCCGGACGCCCATCAACAGCAGGGGCCACTTTTGCCCACAAGGTCGGCAGTGAAAAATACGAGGCAACAACCTGAGCTCATTCCAACGGAACAAGTCATGAGGGTTGAAATGAAAACGCCAAAGCGCGTAGTGACTGCAGATCAGGAAATCGATTATGTATCAGAAGATGTAACCGTACGCCATTTCAAACCAAAACTCGTGGTCAAGCAGCCAAAAAAGCCTGCTGAATAGCAGACCCAAGTGAAGGGAAAGCTGCTTGCGAGTGATTGCATTATCCCGGTATTAGTGCAAGTTTAAGCGGAGCTGAGGATGTCACCCAAGAAAGCAAGATCATCGGCGAAGGGTTGGAGGCGCCATGAAACGAATGGGGCTGCTCTTTATGACGTTAGCTCTTACCGCCGCAGCTCAAACGGTGGCAAAGCGACCCTGCATTGCCTTTTCGCCTGAGTCGACTTCGCCCACTAACACGTTGGCGAAAGATCCACTTGCGGCTGCGGCAACCCAGTCAGGCGACTTTGACTTTTACGCGAGCCATCAGGGGGGATGCTGGAATGTACATGTGATTGCGTTGCCCGTGATGAGCGGAAAGGGAAAGCGAATAGGCTATGCCGTCTCGCACACGGTCACAGATCCCCAAAACATCGAAGTGGGGCACGCCCTGACGTTTGGTCCGAATCAATACATTTTCTTACAAGCGATGCGCAAGGCGACAGCTGATGCGATTAGAAATATTCGCCTCGCCCGCTCCATTTCTCAATCGCCGCCTTCAACAAATTAGCGGAAGTACAATCCCCAGTAAGATCAAATAAGATCAAAGGTCGTCAATTCGCTTCGAGCCCTGCTCTCGCTCACATCTGCTTAATGGCCAAAAGTATGCGTCGGACCTAAAAATCGCAGGACGAAATTGCGCCGCAGATCTGCGAAATTAATCGCTCGATGGCGGCAGCGTCAGAGGCTCAGTCAAGGTGAAGCTGAGCGCTGACTCCGCCGGAATTTCAATTTGCTTGTTTCCGGTTGCCGCGCCGCCAATGAGCCCTGCACCCGCGCCTATCAGAGCACCGATCCCTGCTCCCTTGCCTCCTCCTGCTATGCCTCCAATCAACGCTCCACCAGCTGCTCCTCCTCCGGTAGCGACAGCCGTCCTTTTACCCTTGCCCTTGGTGGTGCTGCTCAACACACCGGTCTGGATCTGGTAGGTATGGTCGCGCACCGAGATACTCGTAAGCGCGAGCGACAGTTCACCTTCGCCTTTTATCTTGCCCTTAGCCTTGGCACTCACTACCGTGCCACTGACGGTTGCTCCGTTCGGCAGTGCTGCCCTTCCTCCTACACTGATCGGCTGCGCCAGCGTAGCAAGGAAAGTTTGGCCGGCTTGGCAGGTTTTGGAACTCAACCCCTGGCTTGTTCTCACGGTTAGAACTGTTCCGCTTGGTACCACGATAGGCTGAGGTTTTGGCTTTTCTATGCGCGGAGGGGCTGCCGCCATGGCCGGAGCGAGCTGCTGGGATGGCGTCATCTGCGGATCTATGACCGTCTGATCATCGACGCCAGTCCCTCCTGGCTCTTCGCTGGCGATTTGCTCCAGCTTCTTCTGCGCACCCGTACTGTTGACTTTACCGGTCAGGGTAACTTTACCGTCCTTGGCGGTCACTGCTACCTGTGAGTCTTTCGTCTCTGGATCGGTAGCAACCTTTTCCTGAATATCCTTGGTAATTTTGTCGTCGCTCGTACGGCGCGAGCAGCCGACTGATATCCCCATCAAAACACTGAATAACAGAATGAGCATGACTGAGTTGCGTGAGCAGTGCATACTGCCTCCACCAATTTTTAGTTCGTGGTTGTCGAATCGGTGCATTGGAATCCCTAAGAGTCCTAAAGAGCTCCAATCGAGCTACTGTTTTTCTCTCGAAATTACGATTTGATGATGGGCTCTTTGTGTCGTTGGCAGGCACCGAGCCTGATGATCAGTTTGTGCTTTCGAACCGTGGCTACAACTGATAACAATGACAGTATCCCTTTCTGACAAGAACAGGTTTTCTACGCTCGGCCATTCATTCGGCACTCCGCTACGGGGCATTTGGCTTCAAGAGGGTGGTTGTGGCTTGGCAAACAGAATTCCCAAAAAGACGATTTCCCTGTACCTGCTGCTTACCCTCGCACTCAGCGCAGTGGTGTGGACTCTAATCATTTGGTCTGGCCACCTGAACATGGGGTTCGGATTGGTTATTCCGGCCATCATGTGGTGTCCGGCGCTGGCGGCGCTGCTCACTTGTCGCCTGCTTGGCCGGGAGTTTCGATCTCTCGCATGGCGCTGGCCGGACAATAGATACATCGCAGCAGCCTATTTCGTGCCACTTGCCTACGCATCAGTCGCATATGGTGCTGTATGGGGGTTGCACCTGGCGGGGTGGAACTCGGATTTTGTTACTTCGGTCGCTCTAGCCCTTGGTCTCAACGCTTTGCCAGCGTGGGTCTCATTCACGTTGTGCATTTTGTTTATGGCTACCGGCGGCATAATTCAAAATCTTTCGATGACGCTGGGAGAAGAGATTGGCTGGCGAGGACTCCTGGTTCCAGAACTTTTGAAGTATATGTCCTTTACCAAAGCGAGTCTCGTGAGTGGCTTCGTTTGGGCGGTTTGGCACAGCCCGTTGCTGTTGTTTGCTGACTATAACGCTGGAACGAATCGCTTGTACGCGTTCGTGTGCTCCGCGATCACTTGCATTTCGATCAGCTTCATTCTCGCGTGGTTTAGGTTGAAGTCAGATAGCTTATGGCCTCCAGCACTCCTTCACGCCAGTCACAATCTATTCGTGCCGATCATTTTTGACAACCTGACACGAAACACGGGCCCAACCCTCTGGTACACAACCATATTCGGGGCAGCTCTGGCTATTACTACCTCTCTGTTCGCGTTCTACTTCTGGGCTCGCCGCACCGAGGTTCAAGAGCGCGTTGGAGGATCGGTCCAAGCAGCAGCCTTCGCAGAAGTAAGAACCGCCCAAAGCGGGGGGCTATATTAGGAGTACGGTGAGGATCCAAGTAATTGTATCAAGACAGCAGCTCTAGTATCGCTCCGAAAGGCCTCTCACATAGGGCTAGCGACGACAGCAACTGCAGAATTGACACCACGTGGTGTCCGCCACACTGCATTCGAAATCGTCAAACGCTAATTCGGAAGTGACTTCGCCGGCAGTTCTTGTCATCCGCAGACGAGTCGGCGATCCTACCTGTACGTTCTGACAGTGTGCAGGGTGATGTGAAAGAGATTATCGTAGCTAACGTTCGAATACGACGGGGTTATCAGCGACCATCGCCGGCCATCCACGCTTGGACAACAATCCTCTGCCAGAGAGTCCCAAGCGTGGATAGCTATTCGCATTGCGCACCAAACTGGATCTGCGCTGTTGATAGCAGGCGATCACTCACAGAACATATTTTATTTTCGTGCTCTGCCCATTGGAGCGCATCGCCATATTTATGCCACCAATCCCGGATCCGAATTGGCCAATCTGAGTTCTTCCGCTCCCCGCAACGAGTAGTGTTGCTCGGGAACCGGAAAGCCCGCACGTGCAAATGTATCCCGGATTAGTTTATTGGTGTCGAAATAGACTTGCCAGTAATGCCGGTTGTTGCAGTACGGACGGACAGCAAGTACTGCTCCCATTGGGTTGAACGTCAGAATCTCGACGTCAGGTCCTGGCTGGGCGACCACGTTTGGTAGCTTCGCCAGAGCCGGTTTCAGCAGTGATACCGCCAATTCCGGGTCCACTCCATGCGCCAGTTGTGCCGTGAGGTCGACGCGCCTATACGGATTCGCCGAAAAGTTCTGAATCGTGTCGCTGAACACTTTTCCGTTGCCGACCATGGTCTTGACGTTGTCAGGGGTGTTAATGGTCGTGGCGAACAGACCAATTTCTTCGACCGTTCCCGTCACTCCCGCAGCCGTCACAAAGTCTCCGACCTTGAATGGCTGCAGGATCACCAGGAACACGCCACCGGCAAAATTTGCCAGCAAACCGGACCACGCCATGCCAATGGCGACTCCAGCGGCTGCCAACAGCGCGGCGAAGCTGGTAGTCTCGACACCAAAAAAGCCGAGGATGGCGACAACAAGGACAACGTTCAGCACGGCTGCGATCGCGGAAAGGATATAACGGGTCAGCGTATGGTCTAATTTCTGCTTGGCGAGGGCACGCCCGGTTAATTGAAGGCCAAAAGTGATCAACCATCGGCCGATAATCCAAATGGCAATCGCCCCCAAGATTTTCAAGCCAACGGTGGTCAGCATCGTAGTTGCGGTCTGCGTCATAGCGGTGAGATTAAAGTTCATAGAATTCTCCGTGGCGGCCACACCCTGAAGGACCGGACGCGGGGCCAGCGACATGCCTACCGTGGCTGTCTAGTTAAATAGGTGTAGTGCGGCTGTGAAAACTGTCAAAGCTGGCAGATGTCAGTCAGTACGAGACAATTTTCGTTCAACATAGCAAGATTGCCTCAGGGCTGCCTGTCTCCACGTTTTTTGAACCAATGGCCAGGCTCAGAATTTTATGACAATGCCAGCGGAAACTCTGGTTTGCTTGTCTTGGGTTTGGTCGCCAAACTTAGTCATCAGCCAATCTGCCTGGACCAAACGAAATGCAATCCCTTTTCGAAACCCAAGATCCAAACCGCCGCCCACGAGCATGGCAAATGCGTTTTCGCTGACACCCGAACTTGAGGCCCTAGCTCCGCCAAACAAGGCATGCACAAAGGGCTGGACGACTGGCAGCCGAGCGGAAAGCACAGGTCCGAACGTATAGGTATAGACCGAAGAATTAGAGCGGCGCGAATTGTACACACCACTGAAGTCACCCGTAATTCCTAGAACATGTTTGAAGTTCCCAGTCAACGAGGCATTCCAACCCACCGCGTTATAGTTGTATTGAAGATGCTCGAACTGCGCTCCTCCAAAGATTTCCACTCTTTGCGCAAATGCGAGTGGGCATAGGAGCGTTGCGACCAGAAGCATGGGTATCGTTTTCTTCTTTATCATGTTCTTAGCACGAACCTCGATTTATTGATGGTGCAATGGATCATTTACTGTTGGTAGATTGTCCATTTCCTTTTGTACATAGCTCAGCAGTTCAATGAGTCCGCTGCGTGCGTCGTCTGGAACGCCGGGAGTGTTCAACCAGCGGTCGATCATTTCCTCCTGCCATCGCAACTCGATACTTCTAGGCAACGTCATGAATCACATTCCGGGTGCCGCACGTTTCATGTGCCTTTGGATAGTCCAATGGAAGCGCGATTGCCACTGTGCGGTTTACCAGTGTCACGGGTCTAATCCTTGCTCATGTGATAAGCGCCGAAATTGCCTTTTCGCTTATCCCAACATCGATCCAACTGGGAGACTCACAACTGGACAACACGCCTGTCGAAGAACGCGCTCGGAGGTGCTCCCTCGCAGACCGTCGAGAAACCCATCAGGACCCTCGGTCGTCATCACGATCAGATCCGCGCCAAGCTCCCTTGCTGTTTGCACAATGGTGTTAGCGGGTTTTCCCATTTTGGCCCGTCTGTTCCAAGTCCAGTCGGTATCCACGGGAAGTTTCACCGAGGGTGCTTCGGGAGCGGGTCCCACGTGGAGCAATGTGACGACCCCAGCAGGCAATTGAAGGTTACGAATGAGCCGCGCAGCGGCTTCTACGCTCGGCTGCGGGCGCGGCTTCGTCGCAATTGGGATGAGAATGTTCCTAAGCGAGATCGAGCCGTAGTTTCGCGAAACGAACCCCTCCACGCCGTGGCGAATAAATAGCGTCATCTGTCCGGCACCACGAGCTACACGCTTGCCCACCGACTTCTCCAGCCACCGCATGTGGCCCCGGTACTGGCGAACCGCAAGGACAACAAGATCCCTGGGATGTTTTCTTAGAAAACCAAGGCACGCTTCCACCGGATCTTTGCTCGATGTCATGACTTTCTCAACATTGATGCCGAGCTGCGCCACCGCACTTTTAGGACTACCTTCAGGGATGAGCCGCCATCGTTCGAGTGTGTCACGAACGCCCGGGAAGTCCTGCCAGTCGGTACTCGAACTTGTCTTGACATGGAGAACTGTGAGGTTGGCGCACGCTGTGAGTGCGATTTTTAAGGCATGCCTAAAGGCAGCTTCACTGGCCTGTGAAAAATCTGAAGGATGAAAAACTGATCTTAATTTGATTCCACGACGCAGGTTTGCGTCACCCATATTGTCTGTCCTTTCGAGACCGTGGTTAGTGGATCCAAATACTCGTCCAGTTACAAATCAGCGCACATCTTACGTTCGTACGCCGAGTGCTGTACCCAGCACCACTGTTAAGGTTGTCAGGGAACGCGAAGACAGTCTCCAGCCCACTGCCACAGTTCGAACTCCACTGGCAAGAATGCCAGTTTACTGACCTTCACAGCCTTGCTATCCAAGCAGAACACTTGGAGCTGGCGCGATCTGCAACGCAGATCACCCACCCGAGCAGAAAACCAGAGGGAAAACTGCACAAACGATGCAAATCACACGGAACGCCTCGGTCTCCAAATGCAGAGAGGCACATCGCATCACGGGCCAGCTGAATTGGAACGAGCTAGCCTTTTTGTTATGTCTGATCGTGATCGCTTGCCTGTTGATGAGCTGGCCAGTATTTGCTCACGACAACTTTCAGACACTTTCCGCTACTACTACCTCCCATGCTGTGGACCCCAACAAAGGTCCCTCTGAATTCAACCATCACATTGCCGGTTGGGCTCTGATGGGAGTTGGCCTGTTGGCTTTCGCGAACTTGTTATTACCTCAGCACAGGGCCCACGGCTACATTTGGCCTGCTCTGTTTGTTCTCGCCGGATTGTTCCTTGCGCTCTGGAGTGACGGTGAGATATGGCCACGGGGTAATCTCAGTTGGACGTGGCTTTTCCAGCATGATGCTGAAGCTCGCCAGCATAAGATTTACTCTGTTCTTCTCATTGCTATCGGCGCCCTGGAGTACGTTCGCTACCGGGGCGCGTTGCCACGATTCTGGAAGACGTGGGCATTCCCCGTGATCGCGATGATCGGTGCGGGCATGTTGCTGATCCATGACCATAGCAGCGGTTCTGGCGTACGATCACCCGAAGCCCAGGCTTATCTCGTTAACCCTGACCTCGATGTCGATGGCAACCCGCGCGTGTTGAACTTAGGCGCGAGTCCTGCCACTCTTGCAGAGGATCAGCATAGGCTTATGCATCATTCTGAGGAGAATGCCACGGATATCTCCGCAATAGAACCCGGCTCCATACCCATGAACCATTCGCAAATGGCGATGAACGTTTCTCAAGGTGGTGCTGCGCCAGCTGCCCACCATCATCTTATGACTGCATCTATGGTCCATGTCGAGCGTCAACACATGTGGTTCATGATCGTTGGACTCGCGGTGGGGCTATTCAAGTTCATCTCGGATAGCGAGCTCTTTCGCAGTCGCATTGTCTCATGCATGTGGCCAAGTTGCATGGCTCTGCTTGGGCTAATGCTTGTGTTTTATCGCGAATAAAGCTACCCACGATCCATGGCGAGAGAGCGAGGAGATCCATCGGACGAGGTTGGGTCTCCTGAGCGAAGGCTTAGGCACTGTTAATTTTACGAGTCGCTTCAATCCTGGTCGTGACCCAGAATCGGGCGGATTCGAGTTGAGCTCTATAGCGATTCCAATCACGGGGAAATAGGAGATCCGAATGAAGATCATAGTGTTTTTGGCAGTTTCGCTTACGCTCGCTGCATCTCTGAGCCTAACTGCCATTGCCCAACAGGGGGGAGGCACTACCTCGCCGCAAAGTACACACGTAAAAGGTCACGGATGCGTAAAGCCTGGGAGTGCCTCAGGCTGTTACGTGGTGAACGACTACAAGGCCCATCGGAAATACAACGTCTTTTTCCGTGACACGGCTCCTGATATGGATACAGGGATTTCGTTCGAAGGAATCGCATATGGACATCGAGATCCCCACTGTAAACAAGGGCAGAGGGTGGATGTCAGCGAGTGGAAGCCGCTAGCATCGGAGTGCCCGCAAGCTCAGAAAAAGTGACACACGCCCGGCCGCAACATCGGATTCACCCTCGCTTCCATCTATCAAGTCGCGAACCCGCGGTTGCACGTGCTTGCACGCAAACCAGGCACAAATGTCTTCCGCCCCCACTCCGAAGAACATCCCGAGGACGAAACCTTGCCAGGTTTGTTGATCGTAAGGCCTGAAGGACGAATTTTCTTCGCGAATGCCGAACAGCTTGCGCACAAGATGTGGCTGCATCTTGAGAGAGTGCAGCCCAAGATCGTAGCCCTCGATCTGAGTGCCGTTTTCGATCTCGAGTACACCGCACTCAGGATGTTGGCTGAAGCCGAAAAGCGAAACCGTAAGCACGGCATTCGTTTATGGCTGGTCGGAATCAATCCAGACGTGCTCTCTATAATCCAGAAATCGTCACTCGGCGAAGCACTGGGACGCGAAAGCATGCACTTCAATCTGGAGACTGCGGTGGCGAAATATCTTGGCGAAGCCGTAGCAGCAAATGCGGGCACAAGCTGAGGTATGTGGCGGTGGGTAGCTCGTGGATCGTTTCACTGTCACGAACCGGCGGTGCGCCGGCCATACGAAAGGCGTGAGCCCTCCGTTACCGCTAAGCAAAATCTGTGTACCGTATGGTCTGCACTGTTGACAGCAGTCATCTACTACATCGGAACGCGAATTGGCTTCACCCTGACACCAAATGCGCAGCTAAACTCGGCGTTTTGGCCTGCCAATGCACTTCTTCTGGCAGTCTGGCGCGCTTGCATCTGCTGCCTGGCAATCGGTTTTCACCAGGAGTAAACACCTGAATGTTCCGCACGGATTTGCTCGAACAAGTCGGCTTCCACACCCCGAGAGCTGTCACGAGAATACCCACACAAGATATTCACCCCGTAGGAATCGACGAGCTGATTGCAGAGTTTCTCCGTCTGAATCGCCGCTTCCGCATTCCCTTGTGCCCACAGGAATGGTGCGGCTTCTCCGAAAGCGACAACACGGGAATGTTTTCTTGCCGTGGCCCTTGCGGCAATCTGGATGATGTTGCCAAATATTTCCATAAATCGAAGTGGATCGGCCATCTCATGCACCATAAAGTTGGAGACCGCCTCTGCAACATCCAACTCAATGTATCTTTTCTCCCCAACGGCAGCATTGATATCCAAGCCTTGAGCCTGCAATCTTGACAGAAGGCTGTCCCGGTGCAACTCGGTCGCTACGACGATCGCTGCATCTCCGGCCTGGAGAGCAGCTCCGATAAACTGTGTCACCTTCTCCAGAAGCAACCGATCTTCGGAATAAAAGCCGACTTCGTGGTGATGGGTCGTCTGCACGTTCTGTGCTGGGGTCCATGTGATGACCTTCTCGCCACCCGCAGTTGCAGTATACGGATCAGGTTCGTTCAAAGCCGGACCTGCCAAGCTTTGGCTGAAAAATCGTAAATCCTTGAGCACCGCTTCGATCGCAGGCAACAGCTCGCTAGCAGCTGCCGCCTTAACCACGTAGCCGCGCCCACCCGAACGCACGGCTTCTTCAGCGATGTCCCGAGAACGATTTTCGCTCACGAAGAGAATTTTGGAGTGTGGAGAAACTTCCCGGATTCGTCGAGCCGCTTCAATTCCATTGAGTGTCGGCAGTCCGATGTCCAACAGAATAAGGTCTGGTTGTGTTTGTTGGGCTATCTGGACTGCTTCGAGCCCATTCTTGGCTTCTCCGATGATCTGCAGTTCCGGCTGTTTCTCAAGCATCGTAGCCACGAAGGCACGCCAAGGTTCGTAGTCGTCGACGACCAGAACCCGAAAAGTTGAGCTTCCCAAGTAACCTCCGCCGTTAATTGTTCAAGCGCGGATCGCTGATTCTCGTGCCGAACCTGGGGCACTCATAAGATTACACGCCGGAAACATGTCGTTCGTTGCGCTAGAGCAATCACGATGTTACAGCTGTAATGCTTTTTCCCAACTCCAAACCACCCGACCCTTATGTCGCATTTCCACAAAGCCCTCAGTGCTGGCGTATCGTTGCCAGCCTTGTCTCTAGCCGACTGCGCGCTCAGAAATGTCGTCTAACCCGACCGGCACACGGACATGGATGCTGGTTCCATGCATCGGCTTGGAATCAATCTTAATCGTCCCATTCACCAGTCGAACCCGCTCTTGCATACTGGTGAGCCCCAGACCTGTACCGTGTAATGCTGTTTCGACATTGAACCCTTTGCCCGAATCACGAACGATCATTTGAATCTCACCGGCGGTTTCCCGCAGTTCTACGCCGACTTGTCGTACCCCGCTGTGCTTGCTGGCATTGTGCAGCGCCTCCTGCAGAACTCGAAGCAGAGTACGTCCAACATCGATTGGCAGAAGACTTTGCACACCACTTCTGAAATCAATTTCCACTTTCTGTCGCTCAGAGAATTCCTTGCACCAGCTTTTTATGCCTGCAACAATGCCTAAATATTCCAATTTTGAAGAGTGCAAGTCGTGCGACAAAGCTTGCACTTCGCTTGAAATCTCAAGCGTTTGTCTTCGGAGTTCTCGTGCGCTGTTCTGGAGATCTGAAGGATTTTCTTCTAACCGCTCAAGTTCTACTGCCAACATTGCGAGGCGCTGGTTGATGTCGTCGTGAAGCTCTCTTCCGATACGGGCGCGTTCCTGTTCTTGTGCCTCGATCAACTTCCGCGTCATCTCAGCAAGAGCCTTTTCCGCTATTCTTTGCTCAGTGATGTCGACGCTGATTCCGATATAGCCTTCAAACAAACCATCTTGATTGAATCGAGGCACTCCTATATCGAGTATCCATCTGTAGGCGCCGTCGTGTCGTCGTAAGCGATACTCCATCCTGAATTTCTCTCTCTTGTCGAACGATTTCGTGTAAGTATTTACGCATCTCTGAATGTCATCACAGTGAACCCCCTCCGCCCAACCGTTTCCCGTCTCCTGTTCCATTGTTCGCCCCGTAAATTCTAGCCAAGGCTTGTTGAAGTAAGTGCAGAGTTTATCCGTACCTGACATCCAGATCAGCACAGGTGCGGTGTCGGCGACTGACTTGAAACGCAGTTCGCTCTCCCTTACCGCGTTCTCCGCCTGCCTGCGCTCCGTGATGTCTAGATTCACGCCAATCATTCGTAATGGCTCGCCCGACTCGGTCGTGAAGACCTGCCAACGCCCAGCTATCCAATGAATGCTTTTGTCTGGCCAGATCACGCGCCATTCTCCCGTCATCGGTCGTCCAGTTTTCAGCGCCTCGTCTACCCACTGCAGGACTTCAGCGAGGTCATCCGGATGAATCAGATTTTCCCAAGCAGATTGTGTTCCGCCGAAACCACCGGGAGGCAAACCATGCATCACTTCTAATTCCGACGTCCAACTATCCACACCCGTCCGAATATTCCATTCAAAAGTTCCTATGCGGGCAGCCTGCTGTGCCAATCGCAGCCTTTCCTCGCTAATGCGTAAAGCTTCCTCACTCTTTCGTGCCGCCTGCTCTGCTGCTTTGTGCTCCTCGACAACCGTAGCCAACACCATGAAAGAACTGGCAGCAACCAGTAAGAAAAGCTGCAGTGACAAAACATCATGTACGGGGCTGCCGTCTCTGAAAGGACCACGCCCGTGTATCGTGCCCAAGATTGCCAGGAACCCGACAATAACAATTGAATTGCTTGTTCCCGCGGTTCCAAAACGCAAGGCTGACCACAACAGAAACGGCACTAGTGAGTAAAGCATCGTTGGCCGGCTTTCACTGCCGGAGGCAAGGAACGTGAAATAGCTCAGAATTCCTAATCCAACACTCATCAGCGCCGATTCGAGGTAGCGTGCCTTAGACCTCTCGACCCTTGAGCTTGCAATGTCCGCCCAACTCAAAGTTGCTGGTGTCAATGTTAGGAGCGCCAGTGCCTCGGTAAAAAAACTAATCCACCAGGAATCGCTCTCAAGGGCACTCGACGCTATGGAAGCCACCGAAAACGGCGCCAGAACAACTGCGAAAAATGAATACGTTGTCAGCGACTTGACATTATTCAGACGTGGCACACCACCGAAAACATAGTGAACACCCAAGGCTGCCACGAGTATCTCAATGCCATCTGCCAGGAGTAACAGAGCGATGGCCTTGACCGGCAGAGCTTCCTGCACATCGTAAAGCGCAAAACCGGAAAGCCCAGCGATTAAAACCGCAGGCCAAATCCTGCGAGGTGTGAGCAGCAACAAGGCGACCAGAAATGCACATCCTGGCCAAACAGGCCAGATCATCTCTGGTCGTAATACTAGGGCACCGCCAATCCTTGCGGCCAGGTAAGACAGAATGGCCGTGGAGCAGATAACAATTGCAATTTGAAAAGGGGAATGAGGATGGATCGGCGGACGAGACGAGGAATTGTGACATTTCGTCATCGCTGTGCCCTGCCCGCGAAGCCGATCAGCTTACACCCTGTCAGACACCATGTCAATTGGCGCTACTCTCACGAATCTCGTGGAGGGATCACGCAATCACACCCACAATTATTGAGCGCAGTGATCCTGTCAACATTTACAGTCTGCGGCAGGATGTAGTCAAGTTAGTCTACAAATCGCCACCTGAGCCTGGATTGTGATTTGGTTGGCGAGCCTACACATGCTCAAAGCTCGGTTTACCCCGATTCTCGTGTGCAGTTTTATCCTAATGTTAAGCAGTGCTGCGCAAGAGAACCATCCTGAGCACACTTGGGATTACAGCGACGCGCATGGTCCAAATCATTGGGGTGACCTGACGCCGGAATTCGCAATGTGCAAGAATGGGCATCGCCAGTCTCCCATTGACATCCGCAATCCTCAGAGAGCCTCCATTCCCCCGATCCGCATTGATTACAAACGTTCTCCCTTGCACATCATTGATAACGGCCACACCGTCATGATCAACTACGGGACCGGAAGTTTCATTGTGGTCGGCAACAAGAAATATCAACTTCAGCAGTTCCACTTTCACCGGCCCAGCGAGGAGAAGATCAACGGCAAGAACTTCGATATGGCCGTCCACCTTGTGCATGTAGACGATTTTCTGGTTCTGTCACGACACCACCGTGCAGCGAAGACGTGACCTGGTTCGTTCTTAAGCATCGTTTCGGCGGAAGAGATCGATCGGTTTTCTGAACTGTACCGCGATGACACACGGCCGACTCAGCCTTTGTATGACCGTGTTGTGCTGGAAAGCAAATAACTAGATGGCGCAGAGCCGCAACAGGTTCAGTAGGAACACTAAAAGGAAGCCTCTGCAACCGCCATGACCCAGTCGTTCTTCACGCACACAACAGAACGTGGTCTCGTCGCGCACAAGTCGATACGGGTGAATGGTGGCGGCTGGCTGCGCTGGCTACCAGGATTGATCATCGCACGTGAGTACGAGTGGTCCTGGCTGCGCCACGACATTGTGGCGGGGCTTGTGATGACAACCATGCTCGTGCCGGTTGGCATTGCGTATGCAGAGGCGTCCGGGGTACCCGGTATTAATGGTCTCTATGCAACCATAGTGCCACTCCTCGCGTACGCCCTGTTCGGTCCTAGTCGGATTCTTGTTCTCGGCCCTGACTCGTCGCTTGCCCCGTTGATCCTTACAACGATACTGCCACTTTCGTCGGGCGATCCTCATCGTACGGTTGGTATCGCCGGAATGATGGCCATTGTCTCCGGACTTGTATGCATTGTCGCGGGCGTGGCGCGCCTGGGGTTCATTACAGAGTTGCTTTCGAAGCCGATCCGCTATGGGTACATGAACGGAATTGCGCTCACGGTTCTGCTGAGCCAGATTCCTAAGCTTCTTGGATTCTCAGTGACTGCGAAAGGACCGCTCCGACAGGGTTGGGGCATCATTGACACGATACTCGCGGGGCACACCAATATCGTGGCGTTCGTGATAGGTGGCAGCACGCTCTTTCTCATAATGTTCCTGAAGCGTTGGCCCCGGGTGCCCGGAATTTTAATCGCCGTAGTTGCAGCCACTGCTGTAGTCGCAAAATTCGACTTCGCAAGGCGGGCTGGAGTGTCAGTGTTGGGTCCTCTACCTCAGGGGTTTCCCTCGCCAAGTCTCCCCTTGATCCGTCTCGACGATCTCGCACCTATTCTGATGGGTGGACTCGCGGTCGCGGTGGTTTCATTCGCGGACACGAGTGTACTCTCTCGGACCTATGCTACGCGTTTGCGCACAACCGTCGACCCAAACCAGGAAATGCTGGGGCTCGGTATTGCCAATCTCTCGGCTGCATTTTTTCAAGGGTTCCCAATCAGCAGCAGTTCATCGCGTACTCCGGTCGCAGAAGCCGCGGGTTCAAAGACCCAGCTAACCGGAGTCGTGGGTGCACTAGCCATCACATCCTTATTAATGCTCGCGCCCAACCTGCTACAGTACCTACCCCACACTTCTCTGGCTGCGGTCGTCATCGCCGCGGCTTTTGGCTTAATCGAAGTATCTGACCTGTCAAGAATTTATCGTATCCAACGGTGGGAGTTCTGGCTTTCCATGGTGTGCTTGGCGGGCGTAGCCGCCCTGGGTGCGATTCCGGGCATTGCGCTCGCGATTGCGATTGCCGTCCTCGAATTTCTTTGGGACGGCTGGCGCCCACACTCTGCGGTGTTGGGTAGCGTCGAAGGCGTCGCCGGCTATCACGACATCACCAGATATCCGAAAGCACATTTTATCCCGGGTCTGGTGCTGTTCCGCTGGGATGCGCCACTGTTCTTTGCAAATGCCGAGTTGTTCCACGAACGCATCCGAAGGGCTGTCGCAACTTCATCGACGCCCGTCCGCTGGGTTGTCGTTGCCGCGGAGCCGGTCACAAGTGTTGATGTCACAGCAGCCGATGCTGTCTGCGAGCTAGACGACACACTACAGGCCGAAGGTATCGAATTGTGCTTCGCCGAGATGAAAGATCCGGTCAAGGACAAGCTGAAGCGCTTCGGACTGTTCACCCGCTTTGGTGAGCACACATTTTTTCCGACCCTTGAGGAGGCGGTGAGCACTTACCAGGCAAAGCACTCCATGCAGTGGGCCCCTGGCGGGGAGCGTATGCCATAGGTAATAGGCTTAGGTATAGGACGGGTGGATCGCTCCTTCACCTTCGGCGCAAGTGACACTGTTGCCCATTTCAATCTCGATTTCAATTTCACCCGATACATGATCGGACGTGCCAGCTCTTCCGGTTTTTGATCAGAACAACCAGCTGGCCCTTGCATTTTCACACGTGATCCACGGTGGGCTTCCGTTTCGCGGGTGAATTTTACGGTGACACTCAACTCAATCAAATGTAAGCGTTCGGTTGTGACCGTCTCGACATCCTTATAAATGAGAGTTCATTCTCGCGAAGTGGACACTTCTGATAAGTGTCCACTTGGAGCAGAGATGGACACTTCGCAGCAAACTGCAG
>Ga0126373_10000806_pt1 | contig 21257 bp, 17 predicted proteins | sample PanSoiMetPlot_11_FD_92545 | JGI IMG/M metagenome (GOLD analysis project Ga0126373, IMG submission 92545) | Tropical forest soil microbial communities from Panama - MetaG Plot_11 | ecosystem: Environmental > Terrestrial > Soil > Tropical forest > Bulk soil | place: Panama | collected 2016-02-17 | reverse complement strand
GCAAACCGGAGTTATCGAGTCAAGGAGCAAGACGTCGCACGGGGTTGCGGTAAGGAAATCCAGATCCAATTCCGACTGGTGACTCTTCCCGGCAACCGAAATTCCTGCGCGTTTCTGGAAGAGTCGTACGAGAGCTTCTCTTAGCAGACGGTTTTGAACGAAAAGGTGAACGGAAATTGCGGAACGCGATTTCTCTCGAGTGCTTGGTGGCATCTCATCCTCAGAGATCTAAGCGATCCCTCGTAAAGTTTGTTACTGGGCCGGATCGTTCGCACAGAGAGCCACGACTCTCCGGGGACGGACGTTTGAGTAGCTGTATTCTCCTTTGCTAAACAGGCGTGTGTCAATACCGCGAGTTAAGATTACCGCAACAACATCACCTAGATAGTACTAGAAAACCATCGCCTTAACCCCAGTTCTGAATCAGCTAGCAGGTATGCTATCGTCACAAGTGCCAAGCATAAGCGGCCGGCCCTCGCCGTGCCGCAAGAGCCGGCTGCGGCTTCCCTGCCATCCGCATTCCTCGTTCAGGGGAACTTTTTTCGCACTGTTCGGAAATACCGTTGGGACCCTCGGGGCTTTTCCCAGCTCCAAATTCTGAGAGCCGGAGAACTTTAGATGAGACTAAGGTTATGCTTAGCATGCAGTGTTCTTTGTGTGATCATTTGTTTGACAGGTTGTGGGAATCAAGCGCCATTGCCTCTGAGCGTGTCGGTCAGTCCTCAGTCCACCGCGACCGCCGCAGGTCAAACCGTACAAGTTAAAGCGACAGTAACCAACACTAAGACTGGAGTCGCGCTGCCAGCAACCGCGAGTAGCGGCCCTCAGGGCGTAACGTGGTCGACCACGGAGGGAACCGTCGATGACAATGGCAATTTTACCGCGCCCTCGGGAACCACAAGCTCGACTGCCGTCGTCACGGCCACGAGCAGGAACAACCCGGCTGCGGTCGCTTCTGCAACGATCCATGTCGTAGCGCCAGGCCAAGTGTCGCAAACCGCCAATCCACAAGTAGCTCTCTATTCCATTGCACCTGCGGGAACCGCAAGTGTCTCGATACAGTTTGGATCGGACACGACGTACGGCTTGACGACATGGAGTCAACCTACGCCCCCGAGCGGCGGAACAAGCAGTCTCTTGGTCGCAGGGATGAAGGCAAACACTACCTATCACATGCGGGCCGTGGTTCAGTTTGCCGACGGGATTCAGTACCTTGACCAGGACCAGACATTCCTAACCGGCGCCATGCCCACCCAACAATTCCCGGTCATCACGGTCACAACGACTCCGGGAACGACGCCACAGAGCGGCGTGGAACTCTTGGATGTTGTTAACGGCGCCTCAACCGCTGCTCCACCAGCGGTTACAGACCTCAGCGGCAATGTTCTTTGGAGCTACAATCCGGGAATCTCTGGAGTGGAGGCTAATCCGATCAAGCTCCTCGCTAACGGACATTTCTTGATCAATTTTAGTAACGGTGCATACGACGGTGTTAATTCTACGCTTCAGGAAGTGGACCTGACCGGCGCACTCGTTTGGCAGATGACGGCCGCCGCCTTGAACAGCGCGCTAGCCGCCGCAACCTGCAGTGGCTGCAATATTACGGTAGTTGGTACACACCACGATTTTGCAGCACTTCCTAACGGCCACTTGATCGTCATTGCTGCTACGCAGCAGATTATCTCCGGGACCACGGTGACGGGAGACGTGATTATCGATCTCGATCAAAATCACAAGCCCGTCTGGCTCTGGAATGAGTTTGATCATCTGGACGTGAACCGGCGACCCATGCTCTTTCCGGACTGGACGCACACAAATGCGGTTATCTACTCGGCGGATGACGGCAACCTTATTGTCTCGATGCGGCACCAGAACTGGCTCGTGAAGATCGATTACGCGAATGGATCGGGTGCAGGAGACATTATCTGGAAACTGGGATATCAGGGCGACTTTACACTGGTCGGAGGAACCGATCCAACGGATTGGTTCTACGCACAGCACGGTCCGTCGTTCACCACCACAAATACGAGCGGCAAATTCTCCTTAATACTGTTTGACAACGGCAACGATCGTGTTTTCCCGTCCGGCGTTACCTGCGGCACCAGCGGGGAGCCAGCTTGTTTGTACAGTACCGTGCCTCTCCTGCAGATTGACGAGGGGGCAAAAACAGCGACAATCGAGTTTAACCCGACCGCCCCGACATACTCTGGATTCGGTGGCAATGTGGCGGTGCTTAAGAATGGGAATGTGGAATATTGCGAATCTGCCGGAGGACCCGGGGTGGCCGGGGATATCTATGAGATTACGCAAGACAACAATGCACAAATAGTCTGGCACATGGTTGTTGCCGGACAATTTGCCTATAGGGGTCAAAGAATTCCAAGCCTGTATCCGGGGGTTCAGTGGTAAAATCACAGAGCTTTAGTTGGGATAGGAAGAGGACCTGAAGGTTTTCCGAAGACACCTGCTTCTCCTCGCTCGCGGGCGAGATAATAACTGCCTCGCTCGAACCAAGATTGATGGCCTCCTCAATATCAGAATCTGTGCAGAGACCGCACACATAAGGATGGCTTCCACGCTCAGCCAAAGGCTCGCGTTATGTTTTGTCTAGCGGCTCCGTGGAGGCAAACTTGACCCATTCCCCGGAACGCCGGAATATAGGAGGGCATTAATGAGGAAGACCTGCCAATGAAGCGCGCCATTGTTACCGGGATCACTGGCCAAGATGGCTCATACCTTGCTGAACTTCTGCTCTCTAAGGGCTATGAGGTACACGGCATCATCCGCCGAGCGAGCACATTTCATACGCAGCGGATCGACCACATCTACGAGGACCCCAATCAGCCCACCGCTAAGCTCTTTCTTCACTATGGCGACCTGTCCAGCAGCGAGTGGCTTCTAAATCTCATTTATAGCTATGCTCCCGACGAGGTTTATCATCTTGCCGCGCAGAGCCACGTGCGGGTGAGCTTCGATATGCCGGAATACACCGGTGATATTACCGGTACGGGAACCACACGGCTTCTTGAGGCGATTCGCCGCAGCGGCTGCAAAACTAGGTTTTACCAGGCTTCGAGCTCGGAAATGTTTGGCTCCGCGCCTCCCCCGCAGAGCGAAACCACCCCGTTTCAGCCGCGCAGCCCCTACGCTGTCGCAAAGGTTTATTCCTACTGGATGACGCGCATTTATCGCGAAGGCCATAAGCTCTTCGCCAGCAACGGTATCTTGTTCAACCACGAGAGTCCGCGCCGCGGCGAAACTTTCGTCACCCGCAAGATCACACGCGGCATCGCGGCCATTCTCGCTCACAAACAGGATGAGCTCTTTCTTGGAAACCTCGACGCATTACGTGATTGGGGCTACGCTCCCGAATACATCGAAGCCATTTGGAAAATGCTTCAGCAGGACGAACCGGGCGACGTTGTGATCGGCACGGGCGAGGCCCACTCGGTGCAGGAATTCGTCCAGGAGGCCTTCGCCTACGCGCAACTTGACTGGAAGAAATACGTCAAGATTTCGCAGCGCTATTTCCGGCCTCTGGAGGTGCATACTCTCATCGCGGACAGCACGAAGGCACGTGAACAACTGGGATGGTACCCGCGCGTTCAATTCAGAGAGTTGGTCGCCATCATGGTCGACGCCGACATGGAAGCAGCCGGACTCACGCCCCCAGGAAAAGGCAAGCTGATACTCCGGGAAAAGCTTGGCTATTGGAATCAATGGCAACAATCAGTTACAAAAATGGTGCAGGCTCTTCAGGGATCGGCCACACAGCACTGAAGGAACTTAATGGCTTTTTGGGAAAATCTCCGCGTAGTCGTGAGCGGCGGCAATGGGTTCCTGGGATCTTTTGTTGTCGAGAAATTGCGCGCGGCGGGATGTCGCTCGGTCTTTGCGCCACGCAGTCACGAGTATGATCTCCGCGACATCCCACACGTGCGCCGCTTGTTTGACGATGCCAAACCGGACGTTTTCATTCACTTGGCCGCTGTCGTCGGCGGTATCGCGGCCAATCGCGCCAATCCCGGTCGCTTTTTCTACGACAACGCGATCATGGGCATTCAAGCCATCGAGGTGGCACGCTTAGTCGGCATTGCAAAGTTCGTTTGCGCTGGTACCATCTGCTCGTATCCAAAATATACACCAGTTCCATTTCGGGAAGAATCGCTCTGGGATGGCTACCCGGAGGAAACCAACGCGCCATATGGCTTGGCGAAAAAAATGCTTCTCGTCCAACTGCAGGCCTACCGCCAGCAGTACGGAATGAAGGGCATTTATCTCACACCAGTCAATCTCTACGGCCCCCGCGACAATTTTGATTTGCAGAGCTCCCACGTTATCCCGGCGCTCATCCGCAAATGTCTGGATGCAAAGCACACGGGAGCAGCCTCTGTTACCGCCTGGGGCACTGGAAATGCAACTCGAGAATTCCTTTATGTGGAAGACGCCGCCGAAGCGATTCTCCTGGCCGCGGAAAAGTACAACGAACCAGACCCCGTTAACCTCGGCTCCGGATCGGAAATTTCCATCCGAGATTTACTTCAGAAAATCTGTTTTCTTACCGGCTATTCGGGAGAAATTTGCTGGGACGCTTCGCAGCCCGATGGTCAGCCGCGCCGCTGTCTCGATACCTCGCGCGCTCTCGCAGAGTTTGGCTGGCGCGCGAATACGCCTCTGGATCAGGGCCTGCAGAAGACAGTTGAGTGGTATTCTAGTGCGAAGCTACTCTCAGCATGACAATACAAAACATCTGGTGAGGAAGTCGATAAGCTAGCAAGAAGCCGTGAAGGTTTCTCGAATGACTCCTGCTTCTCCTCGCTCTCTTGCAATATACTGATCATAAATCCAACGATACGTCTTTTCGAGGCCGACGCGCAGTGAGGTATTAGGCTCCCAATGCAGGCACTCTCGGATCAGAGTGTTATCACTGTTGCGGCCGTTAACGCCCTTTGGCGCGCTGAGATCATAACTGCGCTTTAGCTTGATCCCTGCAAATTCCTCAGCGAGGTCGACCAGTTGGTTGATCGTGACGGCCTCGCTCGAGCCAAGGTTGATGGGCTCCACGATATCGGAATTCACGATGAGGTCGATGCCCTTCAAACAGTCGTCGATGTACATGAAGCTGCGGGTCTGAACCCCGCTGCCCCAAATCTCAATTTCGTGCTTGCCCTTCACCTTGGCCTCGACTACCTTTCTGCAGATGGCGGCAGGAGCCTTTTCACGACCGCCGTACCAGGTGCCCCAAGGACCATAGACATTGTGAAAGCGAGCGACGCGCGTCCTGAGACCGTAGTCTTCGCGGAAATGGCGGCACATCCGCTCAGAAAATAGCTTCTCCCAGCCGTAACCGTCCTCAGCCATCGCAGGATAGGCGTCTTCTTCCTTTAGCGACGGCGCTTCGAAGGTTTTTTGCTTGTCGGCGTTATACACGCAAGCCGAGGAGGAATAGAAATAGCGTTCCACTCCATATTTCAAAGCGGCCTGCAGCATGTGCGTGTTAATCAGAACGGAGAGCATGCACAAGGCCTTGTTGTGTTCAATGAATCCCATTCCTCCCATGTTCGCGGCGAGGTTATAAATCTCGTGCGCGGCCTTGGCAACGATTTCGCAATTCTCTTTAAGGTTGAGGTCGAGTGACAGATTCTCGACGCCATCGAACCGTTGGTACCAATCCTTCAGCGGCTTGCTATCGACGGCCCGAATATTCTTGTGGCCGCGTGCTCGCAGCGCTGAGACCAATGCACCACCAATGAAGCCACCCGCTCCCGTCACGACGATTAGTTTTGATATGTCTTGAGGCATCAGCCCTCCATTAATGAGCACCTACGCAGTATTGTTGGAACAGCCATAAAAAGACCTGCAACGGGTAGGGGCGAGCGTGGATTTCACTCGAACAGCTGCCGATCGAGCATCCTGTGGCAACTCGTTCGAATGCCAGCCCATTCCCAAAGTTCATTATGCCGCCGGTTCAAACATACAACTGATTCAGAATTGGAGGGTAACAGAAGTTCGTTTCGTAAATCTTTGTACGCGGGCGTACCGCACCCATTCGTTTCAGTCTGGAGTGCAAAGGATGTCGTAATTCATGTTTGCCACAGCAGCATGAGTAACCGTGATCTGATCTGTGGTCTTACGGGATATGTAGGTAGCCGCAATGTTTGCGGCTGCAGTGGCATTCGTAGCGGTAAGAGTGCAATGCCCTCTTGCAGTCATTCCTGTGATTGCGACATTGTCGGAACTGCTTGAAGTCGTAACGAGGCTTGCTGGCAAAACCGCATTGATCGGCAAACCATCGTCTGTGCTTTTAGGGGCTGAGCCAACCTTGAAACGGAAAGTATTGCCGGAAGAAAACCACAGATGCGTGCCCGATTCCCCACCATCCGCTCCAAAGGTTAAATGCCCATTGTTCCAGTCTCCACCAGACCAGTAATCATTATTGACGTCCGGTCCTATGGCCTTGCCTGGGTTGTTGATCGAGGCGAACCAGTACTTCCCGGCCCCAAAGGTGGGCAGGGTATTCGGCCCTTGTCGCCGAAAGCCGTAGATGTTCTGTGTAACCGTGCCCCCAGTCGTAATCCTTTGCACGCAGGCGAAACAGTAGCCAGTCAGGCCGCCGAGACTCCCGCCACCGCCCATCGATAGGATCGGCCGCAGGTCAGTCATCGTGACACTTGCGATAGCTCCGGTTTGGTTTGCATTGAACTCGATCGGGAATCCGTATGAGGTGCTTTTTATGTTTGCAGCGATTGCGTCTGGAATCCCAAACGCAAGGAAGTGACATGAGTTTATGGCCACGATTGTTCCGGCGGCCCGATAAAAGCAGTCATCCTCGATGCCATCGACATTCCCCGAGAAACCTGGGGCACGTACACTCATGTAATTGTTTCCGACTTTCAGATCAGCGACATTTGCTAAGTCTCCGTCCCTGCGGCTGGTTTCAATAGCGTTGTAGAAGCCGACAATCTGCTTGTCACCAGCTCCAGCCGACGGATTCCCGCTGAGCACATAGAATCGCCAGTCGAGCGAGTAGTTCGTGTTGATGGTTGTCTCAGTGAGATTGAACTGCCGCGATGCAGCAAAATTGGTGTACTGCAGATCAAGTCCCGTGTCGCAAGCGCTTCCCGCACATCCCGTTGCCTGTGAGGGGTAGCCTGCGGGATTTCCTGTGCTGGGCGGAAGGTCGCCAACAATGAGCATGGGGCCATATTTCCCTGTCGGTTGTCTCACATCCAGAAGGAAATCCTTGGCTGGCAGGGGACTAAATGGTGTTGTGCTGGCGAATAGCGGCGTGATGAAGAACGGACAAGCATTTGGTCCGCAATCATTTTGAATGTTGGCGATTGAGGAGAACTCGTTGTTGTCCGTGAATCGCAGACCTGAAAGGTTATGGCCCGTGACGACGCTCTGGCCAGCGCAATCAGTGCGCGCGCCCCGTAGGTTCGACTTGTTTTGCGTGGCTGTAGTCTGTGACAGCAGAGGCGAGGCACAAAGCAGCAGGGTCAGCAGCCGTCTCATCTTTCGTGCGTTCAAGGAGCCATAAGTCTGCTTTTCAGACAAAAACGAGTCGTCGACGAGCGGACGGGCCGGATTCACGTCGGGGGCAGATATCTCATTTGTGTGTTTCGGAGTACGAGGCTCCGGTCGGACACGTATTCCGTTGTCGTACGCGCTCAAATGAGGGTTGTCACGTGAGACTCCTGGCCTCACGCGGCGCGCGTCTCCTAGAGCCTTCGGGTAGACGTCCGTAAATGCAACTATGATTCGGCATCCGCCGGTGGCTGATGACTTACTCATTGCTTCCCTCCTTCGCCCCGGGGTTCATGCGATGGGCAGATTCAAGAACCGCACCGAACCACATGGCAAAGAAATTGTCAGTGACGGAGGTCAATTGTTTAACTCACCCGTTGCCGTTGCCGTTGCCGCTCGCGAAGCTCTATATGCTTCCTGGTTAACCCATGGTTTCGTCGACCGCGCCGCATTGCCAAGGATTGTGCATCTGTCGCAAAGAAAGAAGGGCAGGCACTTAATTGCTTAATTGCCTGCCCTTCAGTCCAGGAGTCGTATATAGAACAGACGATTCGAAATTCAGCCGGGCTAACCCTCCAGTTCGGTCGACCGAAACTTATCTTGAATCAATCACTCACGGATCGAAGTCGGCCATTGGAGAGAGGCAGCCCGGGCCAGGCTTCTTGGGCTCTTTGGTAGGTCTCTACCGTGCCCATATCGATTAAGAACTCCTGGATTCGATAGGCTGCCATTCGGCCGACCAATTGGGGAAGCACGTGAAATCCAAGATCCACGGGACTCAAATCCGGAATCAAATCCACGATATTCGGTTTCGCTAACATCAGCCCTGAGAAAGCCAATCGGCTCGCTGGGGCTTTGGGCTTTTCGACAAACTCGCGAACAATGCCGCACTCGTCCATTCGGACGATACCACACCGTGAAGGATCAGCTACTTCGTAGACACCAATAGTCGCCAATTGGGCTTTGCTGTGATGAAAGGCCAGCATCTTGTCCAGATTAGCAGTCGTCAGCACATCGGCGTAGAAAATCCAGAAGACATCTTCTTTTGTTATCCAGTTTCGGTTTGCAAGAATGGTTCCGGCACTGCCGAGGAGACTTTTCTCCTCGGAAAGTCTCACCTTCAAACCGTTGCCGTGCCGTTCGACGAATCTCCGTACAGCCTCGCCATGGGCATGAAGGTTGATCAAGACCTCGCCGATGCCATATTCGCGACACAGGCTGAACCAGATTTGCAGCATTGGAGTGCCCTGAACGGGCAGAAGGCACTTAGGGGTGTTGTCGGTGAGAGGGCGGAGCCGTGAGCCGAGACCACCTGCGAGCAAGAATGCTTTCATGGGGCTTAATCCATGAGCTTGTATTTAGCTGTGTATCGTTCCGAACGTTTCACTGCCTCAGACGCAGACGCTTTGTGACTCGTCTTATTGGCAACCGGAACAAATGTCCAATGCGTTCCACCGTTGTGATCACTGTCGATGAAAGGATCGTTCGCGACGACTTGGGCTCCCTGAAAATCAAAATCGAACATCATTTCACGGGCACCCATGGGGATAAGAGCGTCGCGTACTTTTTGCTGATGCTCCGACGAACAAAACAACAGAAGAAATCCGCCGCCGCCCGCACCGGTGATCTTTCCTCCCAAGGCACCGTTCTGTAACGCAGCTTCATACATATCGTTGATACGAGCGTTGCTAATCTTCTCCGACAGCCGTTTCTTGATTTCCCAGCCCTCGTGGAGTAGCGACCCAAAGTCCCGTAACTCACCGGCAAGAAGTGCTGCCCTCATGGGCTCGACTAGTTTCCTGATCTCGTGCAAGTACTCGACGGTTCCACTATCAGATTTGCGTGCCGATCTCTCCTGTTCTTCAAGAATCGTCCAGGAATGATGGGATGCGCCCGTAAAGAACAAGAGCAGGCTAGACTGCAACTCGCGCACAAGCTCGGCCTCTAAGCGCAATGGTTCGACGCGAGCTGTACCGTCACAGTGGAAGGAAATCATGTTCAAACCACCAAATACGGAGGCGTACTCGTCTTGCTTGCCTACCGGGCGGCCAAGAACGTTCCGGGCGATGTGAAAGGCTCTCTCGGCGAGTTCGTACTTTGAAAGAGAAATGTGACTGTATGTAGCGAGCATCTTTGTTAGATTTACACAAACGCTTGCGGAAGAGCCCAAGCCCGTTCCCGGTGGAATCTCAGAAGCGAGAAAAAGGTTCACAGAAACATCACAAGCAGCTTCCTTGAGGACGGCAAGCGGAATCTCAAGTGCATTCCCGCGGATGTCCATCCGGGCGATATCCTGCCACGTCTCCACGGTGCGGAGGTCCGCTGAGATGATTTGGATCTTCCCGTCTCCTCTTTTCTCGAGCACTGTATAAAAATATTTATTGATCGCGGCGCTCAGAACAGCACCTTCGAACCGCTCGTAGTACGACGGAAGATCAGTTCCTCCGCCGGCGAAGCTGATTCGCACAGGGCTACGAACGATTAGCATCGACGACCTCGCGGCTGACACGGTCGTGTGTCACAGTCCGAACATTCCTGGTCTGGGGAGCGGGAGGCTCCTGGGTCAGCCCTCTGAATATCAGTGTCCAAACCGTCTGCAAAATCAAACTCAGATCGAGAAATGGTGACCAGTTGAAGATATACTGCAAATCAAAATGGGCTTTGTCTTCAGAAGAATGCTGGTCTCGAAGTCCGTGCACCTGTGCGAGGCCAGTCACTCCGCCCCGGACCTTCAAGCGCTGTCGTTGCCATTCCGAATAGTGCTTCAATCGCTCGGCCGATTCGGGCCGGGGCCCGACGAGAGACATCTCGCCACGCAGCACGTTCCACAGCTGGGGCAACTCTGTAAGGCTCCATCTGACGAACAAACGCTCGTAACGCTCGGGGTTTACAGGGTGACGTTCCACGTTGAGCCGCAGCATCCCGAACGGAATCCCGTCCTTCCCGCAGCGCAGTTCGGTCCGAAAAGCTTTTCCCTTTTTGCTGTAGACGAAAGCCGCCGCAAATGCGAGCAGTGGTAAAATCAATAATAGGATTCCGGCACTCAAAACCAGGTCCATCGCTCGCTTCAGCGCAAAGCTCGTCGGGGAAGGATTGGGTTCCTGCAGCGAGAGTAGCGGAAGTCCATCGATTTCCACCAACTCGGCCTTCGATACATACAGGTCATACCATTGCGGAACCAGATACACCTGGATCGAGGCTTTGCGGCATTCGGCAATTAGCTTTCGGACCTCAGCGCGATCGGGCTGTGACAGCGCGATGATGAGCCTGTGCACATTCTCCTGAGCCAGAAGTTCCAAAACCTGAAGCGTCTTGATTGGAGCGCGGGGTGTGGCGAGTGAACTCGCGAATCCGTTGGAAGCTTCAGTTTCACCTGGGAACAGGAATCCGACCGTCTGAAATGGAAGTTCAGGGTGTGACGCAATTTTGCTGGCAAGCTCCTTCGCTACTGGTCCATTGCCTAGGATGACGCAACGATGATCGGTTACATTCCGCAGATCAGAAGTGACCAGATAACGAATCAGGCAGCGTACCCCGACGACTCCAAGAGCAAAGAAGAGCGCGAAATAAGGCAATACAAGCCTCGAATAGTTGTGCTGTGTCAGGAACGCAAGAGCCAGCACAACGACCATTAGCAGGGAAGTGGCAACAATTGTCTTGGAGAGGATGGCAGGGAAATGCCAGCCGCCCTTGAAACCGTCGAGACTCATCTCAAAATAGAGAAGCGTCCATGTCGGTGCGGCCGTAAAGAGCAGAAGATAATATGACTTAAAGTGTTCGGCGAAAGTGATTCCGTCTGGGGCACCCGCATAGCGAAGCCCAATCGCAAGTGCCAACGCACCGAGCACCCATAGCAAATCGGCAGACAAGATGCCGTGTCGAATTTTCCCGATTTTCATCATGAAACAGAAAAAGGTGCTGCCCGCCCTTGAAGCGACCTTATCTATCCCTCCTGGAAGGCAGCCTACCTAATGTCACTGATATTGAACCAATCGTCATCGAGCCGGCGAGGTTTGATTGCCGAGCCGGTTCTCGCATCTATCCTTGGTAAGACGCAGTAAGCGCGCGTCGCGACATTCGACTGTGCACTATGCGGAATATCGAGTGGCTCATGGCGAGGTGTAAGTCTTCGATGATCTGCATGTTGCTCGAGGGGACCACAACACAAATGTCGCAAAGCGGCTTCATTTGCCCGCCCTCAAAGCCCGAAATCCCAACCGTTTTCGCGCGGGCCTCCCGAGCTACTCGCAGCGCATTAAGTACGTTTTTTGAGTTTCCGCTCGCACTGATGGCAAATGCTACATCTTGAGGCTGTATGAAGGTTCGTAGTTGCTCTGAGAAAACATCCTCGTAGCCGGAGTCGTTCGCCCAAGCTGTCAACACAGAAAGATTATCTGTGAGGGCGAGCACGCGGAATCTCTTCCCTCCATTGCAATATGCTGTTCCCTTTCCAAGGTCGCAGGCGAGATGAGATGCGAGGGCGGCGCTTCCTCCGTTGCCGAACGTAAAAACGGTTCGTCCGCATTCATACGCCTCCATCAGTGTACTGGCGATCTGGTCGAGACCTTCGCGGGAAACACGAGCGACAACACGTTGCAGATCGTCGAAATACTGCTTCGCGCTAACAATATTGATGCCATCTGTCATGCAGCATCCTCCGAAGAACTATGTCCCGCCAAATCATTTGAGGGCAGAGCACCGTTCCGAACAACCAACTCCTCCTTATCGCGGAAATCAAGCCAGTATGTGCCAACATCCTCGCTCCGGCTGGACTGGCTCTGAGACAACGTTCGCCGAGGACCAACTATAACTTATTTCTTAACCCGTGAGCCAAACACATAATTGAGCCTAGATTTCAACGCGAGCAACCAACAGCTGCCTTCAGCACGACACCCGCCCTCTTCATGGCGCCATATGCATCTTCGATCTGTGTCGGGATCCCGCCAATGCTTTCAATCCACGCCAAGAAATCGTCGAGAATCGTGGAAAGATCCCGCTTCGGCGTCCAGCCGATCTCCCTAAGCTTTTCGACACTCGATACGCTATGGCGATTGTCTCCCCGCCGGTACTCTCCAGTGAAGCTAAGCGGCACTTCGGACGAAAGTTTTCTTCTAACCGAATTGGCATAATCGACGATTGTTGTGGGATTGCCACTACCAACATTAAAGGCTTGGAAGTTCGCCTCGTCACTCTCCAGAACCCGCATGTTTGCATCCACGACATCCTTTATGTGCACAAAATCGCGAGTTTGGAGTCCGTCTTCGTACACAATTAGCGGCTGTCCTTTAAGGGCTCGCCCGACAAAGATGCGACATACGCCCGAGTATTGATTGAAAAGCGATTGCCGAGGCCCCTGGGTGATAGAGTAACGAAGCGCAACTGTGGGAATCCCATGAAGCCAGCCGAGTCCAAGGGCCGCCTTCTCCTCTGCAAGTTTCGAGACAGCGTATTGGTTGTACGGGTTGACCTGACTCTCCATTAACAAACACTGCTTTGCTACCCGGTCGCATCGGGCGCACCGCGGTTCCCATTCTCCACGAGAGAGTTGTTCCTGACTTCGCGGAACAGGCAGGAAATCCCCGTGCTCAGCGCACGTATATTGTCCTTCTCCGTAGACCGCTTGTGAGGAAGCCACGATCACTTTTCTAATGTTTAGTCTCTCTTGAACGATCAGCTGATAGATCAGGGCTGTCCCAACTCCATTTACAAGGAAAAACCGAGAGAAGTCGGGCATGTAATCCTGATAGGCAGCTTGGTGGGAGACGATGTCAACGCCCCGCAGTGCTGCCAGCAACGTATCGCGATCCGTAATATCTCCATGAATGAACTCAACCGAGGTGCTCATTTCCTTTGGGCGCCCATGCGGATGGACCTTCGGATCAAGATTGTCTAGCACACGTACCTGGAATCCGTCCTCTAGAAACCGATCGGCGAGGTGCGATCCAATAAAACCGGCACCGCCGGTAATAAGCACCCTCATGTTCGAGAATCCTCCAAATGGGAGAGTCCGAAAAAATTCATTTTCCTGAACCGCTGAGAACAGCGCCTGCAGTTTTCAAAAGGATCTTTACATCGAGCATCGGATTCCAGAGACGGATGTATTCCAGGTCAAGCTTCACCCAGTCATCCAAATCTTTCACGTTGTTCCTTCCGTTGACCTGCCATAGACAAGTAATTCCGGGCTTCACCGCGAGCTTTTGCTTCTGGTATTCATTGAAACGAGCATACTCACTAACGAGGGGAGGCCTGGGTCCGACGAGGCTCATGTCGCCTATCAGTACGCTATAGAGTTGTGGTAGCTCGTCTAGGCTGTACCGACGCATCAATCGCCCGAGCGTGGTGACACGCGGGTCGTCTTTGATTTTAAATACGGGCCCTTTCATTTCGTTAAACTTTTCGAGTTTGTCCTTTAACTGATCAGCATCGGCCACCATCGAACGAAACTTGTAGCCGACAAATGGCCTACCATCTTTGCCTACAACCTCCCACCGATAGAAGACGGGGCCTGGAGAACTTAGCTTAACTGCAATTGCGAGCACGAGATAGACTGGAGACAACAACAGCAACACCGCTGAAGACACGATAATGTCTATAGCCCGCTTGCTCGCCACTTTAGCCTTGCTGCTCCAGGCTAGAGAGAAGACGGTTCTTGGGTATTGTCCAATTTGTTCCGTACCATGCACCTTAACGTGATCTGAGACTAATCAGTGGACCTGGACACGCAGACGGCTTCCTTCTTGTCGCCCAGACTATACTTCCTTAACCTCAGTAGCTGCAGAGTAGAAGCGCAAACAAACCGAGGTATGCAGTTTAGATAACGTTTCCAAAGCCTCTTCGGTTCCTGAATCAATCGATGTGCCCACGCCAATCCGAGGGGCTTAAGCCATTGTGGTGCATCACTGATTCTTCCCGTATGCATGTCAAACGCTGCGCCAACTCCAACCATTAGCGTTGTATCGAATCGTCTCAGATATTGCGCCATGAAGAATTCTTGTTTAGGGGCACCCAGACCAATCCAGGTGACATCTGGTCTCAATTGGGCGAAGAGATCGCAGACGTCCTTCTCTTCCTGTGCAGATAAGGGTCGAAATGGAGGCGTGTAAGTACCTGCCACTTTCAGACCGGGGTAGCGACTGGAGAGCGTGTCCTTTAATTGTTCTGCTATCCCGGGTGCCCCTCCGTAGAAAAACTGGGTATAACCCTTTTTGCTGGAGAGTTCACAGAATTTCAAGATGAGGTCTGGCCCAGCCACTTGGTCCATTCGAGCGTGGCCTTGAGCCCGACCAATCCAAACTGCAGGACGTCCGTCTGGAACAGTCAAGAAGGAATTATTAAGGACTCCTAGATATGCAGGATCATCTTGTGCCTCAATTATTGCGCGCACATCAGTCACGCAGACGTACCCGCGGGATTTTCGCACTACCGCGGACTCCATTAATTCGACAGCTGATTGCAGATTGAGACTGTGAACGCCTACGCCAAGAACATTAATTCTCGGCGGCGTCGGACATTTGGCTTCTGGCATTTGTGATTGACACGCCTCCATTACGGTTTTGAGCGTGCTCATAGACATTCATCAAAGCCTTATAGTTCTGTTCGGCTGTATACTTGGCTTCGTACTCACGGCGGGCGTTCCGACCCATCCGGCACATCTCCTCGGGGTGCGACCACGCCCATTCAATCTTGGCCGATAAGTCCTCCTCGTTCTCCGGCTCGAACTGCATCCCAGTCACACGTTCAAGGACAATTTCGGCCATTGCCCCCAGACGGGGAGCTATAACTGGAATGGCGGAGGCATAAGCTTCGGCAATAGTCAACGGAAAGCCTTCGAACCAACGGCTTGGAAACACCAAAAAGCGGGCTCCTCGCATCAACTCCAAGACCGCTGCACTTGAAAGTCGCCCCAAGAAAAGGACGTTTCGCAAATTGCTCCGTTTGGCAAGAGCTTCCAATTCTTCGCGGAGTGGGCCTTCTCCAGCGATCTTAAGTGAGATCGAGGTGCTGAGCCGTCCCCAGCAACGCAAGAGAGTGTCTAGCCCTTTTTCCTCCGCCAAGCGGCCGACGAATAATACGTAATCACCTGTACTGGAACTGCATCCCGGGTCTGGGGATACAAAATTAGGCTTAACCAGAATGCGCTCAGCGGGTAAGCCACTCTCTATAAACTTTTTGCGTCCAAATTCCGTCAAGGCAACGTAAGTATTGACTCTTAGGCGCCAGGTTCTCAGGGCGCGATGTGCCGCCAACATTGCTACTACGCTTGACGTCGCCACGCGGCTGTTCCTGTAGCAAGCATGCGCCACTCCCGGCCATGGTACAGAGCGGCCCAAACACTTCTCGCACACTAGACCATTTCTAAGAAACATTCCCGCAGGACAAGCGAGACGATAGTTGTGCAGGGTTTGCACAACCGGCACCCCGGCCTTGCTACAGGCGTAATAGGCCGCGGGCGAAATCAACGGGAAAGTGTTGTGAAAATGGGCGACGTCTGGCTCGTCACGCATTAGAATTTGCTCCAGCTCACGGTATGACTTAGAAGCCCAAATCGCTTCTATTCCAGTGCCGAGCGCCTCAAACATGTTTTGTTGGCTCAATTCAACGTTGTTTCGCCGATAGGAGAGCACATCGTGGCCGTGATTCCGGAGAAGTGTCGATTCGGCGTCCGCCACGACGTCTTCTCCGCCGCGCTGCTGGTATTCGTTATGGACCACCAAGACTCTCATTTGCTTTTGACTGCAACCCCAAATAGCGCATCCTTTCCTTTTTCTTGTATGACAACGTGCGTGGCGACATCGAGCCTTGCCGCAAGTTCTTGAAAAGCGGGATTACCCTGCACATCATCCGAGACTAAGACACCACCTGGACGAAGAATCGGCCATGCGGCCGCAAATTCGTCTCTCATGTTTTGGTAAGTGTGAAGACTGTCGTGAATAAACATATCTATCGAGCCCAGTTTGCTGAGCAAAGGCCCAAGCAGTTGTGCGGACGTCCCGCGATGCAAGGTCCAACGATGGCGAAGTTCTTCTGGGATGAATCGCCCTACCTGCGCATCCGCATCTTTGCCCAGGGGAGGGATATCGACGCTGTTGAGGTGTCCTTCCCCATTCATTTGCATCGCCTTCAGGATGTGGGCGGAAGTAACGCCATAGCAAACGCCTGTCTCGACGACCTGCCTGGCCTTCAAGGAGCGGGTGATCGAATAGCAAAAGCTAGCAAGCAAGGAATCGCCGTTGTACATTGCGGGGAAAGGGCCGCCTGACGACAACGTCTGCTTTTTATAAACCTGTGCGCTCACCTCTGCAAGGCCTGGTTCTGAGAAGTTCTTCGCGACGTCTGCGTCGAGTGCTTCGGACAGAATGGCGCGCGAAGTCTCGGAGTCGGTAGTCGGATACGCGACTCGCCGCGATGCCTCCCAACGGCTTGAGAGGATGGCGGACGCACGATCCCAAAACTCTCCCGGACGTCTCGGCAAAAGGAACAGCAGACGAAGGGGATTCACGATCGTTCGAAACATGCAACCCCTGCGTTCATGCCATCGAATTCAGACGATCTGTCTTTCCCGCTAATACGGGAGACTCTTAACAAGAAACGACGACGTGCCGTTCCCCTCCGACTGTCGCATGCATCTGCATGCCTTTTTGCGGCAGGACGAGCAGCGTCATTCCCGATACTCGTAACGCTAAAATCGCTGCCCGTTTAGGGCACACTCTCAACATACGGAGCTGTTGGCGGGTTTCTCTCCGTTTGGCCGCCATTTTGGCAAAGCCGCTCGATCACGTCACAGATGGGGCGTGAGGTTTCGCCGTATGGCTGGGCCGCCGCCACGCAGGCCTCGCGGTCGTACTCCCCATCGCGAATGATCTGCAAGATACGGGCGGCCATTTCCGCAGGCTCGCGAGACTCCACGAGATAGCCCGTAATACCTTTGCGAACGACCGTCGGCGCGATTCCCACGGGCGTCGAGACCACGGGCGTGCCACACGCCAATGCCTCTGTAATTACCAGTGCCAGACTCTCCTGCAATGACGCGACAACCAGGACGTCTGCGCAGTTGAAGAGTCGAGGCAGATCAGGGCTCGGGAGGTGTAGCACCTTTCCGAGGAAGAACACTCGCTTGTCAATATGCAATTCCCGGGCGAGAGTTTCTAGGTCTGCTCGGTCTTCTCCGATCCCAGCAATCACAAAGAGGGCCTGATGATCTTTGGCAGCCACAAGCGCAAACGCTCTCAGTGCCAGATCGACTCCTTTCCTCCAAGAGAGCCGGCCAACGAATAGCACAATCTTTCCTTCTGGTGGAAGGCCTAAATCATCGCGCGCCGCGCCCCGGTCAAAATTGGGAAGCGGACGGAATTGCTCTACGTCGATCGCAGTAGGGAAAAGATGGAAACGCTCTTTCCTATGAGGCATTCTTTCCGTATAGCGGCCATAGGTTTCAGGATCGATGACTATAAATTGGTCGGCGTTTTCCAAGATCGCATTTATGCCCCGGGAGTAGAGATGCGCAAAGGCCCGAGTTTTGAAGATCGAATAACGGGAATACTGTGCGGCCTCCTCGTCCGGCCCGTGAAAGTGATATAAGACGCGTCCGTGCTTTCGGAAAACAAACGGAACTGTCTCGGGGCCGTGCAGATAGAGAAGATCGAAACCGAAAGAATTGATCAGGGATCGATAGCGAAGATATGCCGCGAAAGCTTGCACTCGCACGGGAATGAGCGGCTTGCGGTTCTTATAGCGGTCAACATCTAGGTAAAAAAGAGGAACGAAAGGATATTCGCGCCCGTAGATGGTTCGCTTCGAGACTTTTCCGACACGCTCGTCTCGGCTGCTGGTCAAGCCGAAAAGCCACACATCAAAAGGTCGGCCGCGTGCACCTTTTAAGAAGATCTCTATCGTCGGTTGAGACCCGCCAGGCGGAAATCCTTTATAATCGCATGCAAAAATGAGGCCTATTCGGATCATGTCTTTGAGCCAGTACAGCTTTCGCAAGGTTCCCTCGGCAGCCGGTCAGTTCTCATTGGACGAGGGAACCTCGCTGAGACTTGACCCCTTTGGTCGCCACTACCACAATCCGGGCGGGATTGTGCCCACGACGCTGCATTTGGAGGTCGAGCCACCGCCACGCCGAATATGGTGTAGCCGCGAGCGCCAAACTCATGGCGATCTGCACAGGGCGGCTCTGACGCAGTCGCAGCTCGAATAAAGAATCTTGCGTGAGAGCTTCGATGTCTTTGAAACCGACCTCGCGAACAACCCAAAGAAACGTCTCCTCGTTGTAAAGCCTGACATTTAGGCTGCGCTCGGGAAAATTCGGGTTGAGTCTTTCTTTGGGATCTGCGATCACCTTGTGATGATCGAGGTCGGATGCCGTTACGAGGAAGCACTTTCCCCCTGGCTTCAGCACACGCAAGAGCTCACTCAAGAGTCGAACATCGTCATAGACGTGCTGCGCTACTTCCGCGCAGATAACTACATCGAACGAATCGGAAGGGTATTCGATCCGCAATACGTCGTCTGCTGGCGGCTTCTTGAAGTCGAAATGAACGTATCCCCTTCTTTTGGCTCGCTTAGTTGCCGATTCGATCGCATCAGCTGACAAGTCAACCCCGTGCAGCCGGCAGGAAGTGCCAAAAGCAAATAATCCGTGGCCTAGCCCAAATCCGTAGTCGAGCACGGAGAGGCTGGGATTCTGGAGGACACTATGTCTGTCGAGGGCGCTCAAGAGCACGCGCTTCCGGCTGTAATGAGGATAGCGAGCCCAAGAGGATAGCGTGTAGGTACGGGTCCACATTCCTGAGAAGATCCCGTCAATCCTATTGCTGATCTGTGCCTTATCTTCAATCATCCATTTGCTCCTTCAGAATTACCGAGCGAGATTCTACTCAAGGTCAACCTTCAGCCCGAATTCACGATTCCCGCCGGTTCGCAAAATTCATACGGCTGCACACAAAAATCGACAAAATGGCGTATAAATGGCCGCTCGCAATGGGAGAAAGGACCAGATCGGTGGTGGCGCCCTCGATCAAAAACGCTAAGCCCGCGAGCAACGCAAGGACAGCTAGGCTTCGTTGAAACTTGTGCAGCGCTCGTCGAGAAACTTTCCAGCTTTCGTAAAGGACGCAAATCAGATAACCGCAATAAACGAAAAGTCCTAAGGCGCCCGCCCCCACGAGAAACCATAAAAAGGAGCTCTCCGTAACACTTGAGACCTCCGATAGCTTCGACAATGAGAAATTTTCGAACACCGCACCCCAACCGCTTCCAATAATTTTATGTAGCGAGGTGGCGTCGAGGTAGCTTTGCCAAGTTTCGGCCCAAAGATAAGCCCGTCCCGTAAGGTCGAGCAATTCCGCGTTGGTCCTGTCGTTGGGGATAGAGCCCGAAAGCAACCGCCACCCAAAAAACAAGTTTGAAGTCGTGGCAATAATCAGCAGGGGCACTCCCAACGTATAGAGCACCTTAATATGCCCCTGCATCCAAAGCCACAGACAGATCGAGAGCACCAGTAGCCCTCCAATCGTCCGGCTTTGTGTAAAAACAATGACGCCGGCTAGCAGTGCCAGCAGTAGTAAGTTCAGCAACCTTCCGCGGAGGTTTTGATGCAATCCAAGAACATAAAGCCCATATACGAAGAAAACAAACGTCACCGCAGCAAGGGCGTTGGGAACACCAAATTGACCGCCTAACTGCCAGACATCATCCAGATACGACCCTCGCTGCAGATTAAATGCCAAGACGAACAACAGTACTGCGGAAGAGTAAAAGATTGTCCGCACAAAAGTGTTTATTTGTTCTCGACCACGGAATAGAGGCCCAAGCAACAAAGCTACGACTAGCCCCCAGATTGTTCGGAAAAAGCCGTTTGAGCCGTTTTTTATCCCCCCGATTCCCCACGCAAGAACACTCAGTCCCGCAAGCAACAGAAGGTACTGATTGGGTCGTTCAAAAAGCCACCGCCTGGGCAATGCTTTTATCCCAACGACCAATAGCACTATCACAAAGATCCCGGCATACGCGACCTGCAGAAATGAGTTCGAGACGGAGGGGTCTTTCGAGTTCCCGAGATCGAGGAGCGGACGCCAAGCAAGTAATGCCAACACCGTTCTTGGTCCCAATGTTATGCACTGCAGGCTCGGCAATCGTAGCGTGAATACCACGAGCATGGGGAAGGCCAATGCACCCACGACCATCGCGGGATGCTCCGGGAACAACAGCACTAGGCCGCAGACCAAGCCCGCACCCGCCACCGCAAACAGGACGGGCCAGCCAAAAGCGACTGCATTCAGGTTGACAGCATTCTCTGAGTTCATGAATTACGGGAGACAAAAGCGCAACGAAGACGGACGGCTCCGTTCGAAAATATCTACCTGGCCGGCCAGCGAAGAAATATCCCCATGAGGTTCAGGAAAGCGACGTCCTTTTGCAGCCACAAAAGGAACGCATAAGCGAAACCGCTCACACACGCGCCAACCAGGAATTGTCGGAGAGGGTGACCCGCTGGCCCGGCAGTAAGAAAGGCCAGCCCAGCCACAAACACGGCCGAGCCCGCGTATCGCAGATACTTGTTCCACTCGAGCCGCAGCGAGGTTTCACCGATAAACAACTTCTGCAGGAGTAGCGCGCCGACCGCCCAAGCCATCAGAATCCCCATAGCAACGCCTGGCGCACCCCAAAAATGGCCCAGGAGAATTCCGCCTGCTACCGAGACCATTGCAGTTATCGAATAGATTTTT
>Ga0126373_10000804_pt1 | contig 21294 bp, 21 predicted proteins | sample PanSoiMetPlot_11_FD_92545 | JGI IMG/M metagenome (GOLD analysis project Ga0126373, IMG submission 92545) | Tropical forest soil microbial communities from Panama - MetaG Plot_11 | ecosystem: Environmental > Terrestrial > Soil > Tropical forest > Bulk soil | place: Panama | collected 2016-02-17 | reverse complement strand
TCTCCCCCTGCGCCGCAAATTGCAGCGGCGATGCCTCAGGGAGTGCCAGCTCCAGCACCCGTTCGCCCTCCGGGGGTATCGATGGCACCGACCAATTCGACTTCCGACCCTGCGCCGCAAATTGCGGCAGCGATGCCCCAGGGAGCGCCAGCTTCAGCACCCGTTCGCCCCCAGGGGGTATCGATGGCGCCGTCCAATTCGACTTCTCCCCCTGCGCCGCAAATTGCAACGGCAATGCCATTGAACAACGACAATGTTGAGCCGGCTCAACCGACGCCAGCGCAGCCAGCGGTGCTTTCGCCTCCCGCGCAGGACGAGGCGGCCCCTCAACAAGAATCTCAAACTGATTCAGCCGGAATGGATAGAGTGGGGGCTCTGTTAAACTCGATTGAAAGCAATGGCGCGGAAAGTCCGAAGATAGCCAACCCCGCGGCCCAGACGATCAGACCACCAGCTCAGGTTTGGGTCGTGCAGGTTGCGTCCTTCGTCACAGACAAAGAAGCACAAGCCCTGGCGAGCAAGCTCAAGGGCAAAGGTTACGATGCCAATGTCGCCAGCGCGGAAGTTAGCGGCAAGACCTGGTACCGGGTCGAAGTCGGCCGTCTCGCAAACCGTAACGAGGCGCGAGAGCTGCAAAAAAACCTCCAAGTAACCGAGAAGATCGAACAATCGATCATCACCGTCCGATAGCACGTCACTCACGAGAGGTTATCCGCTCGTCTTCACCTGCAGGACCCAGTCGCCTGCAGCCGCCAGATTTCAATTAAGCGATCTCGTTTGTTAATATAGATTAGGTCTACGGGTATCACAGGGAGCGATAGTGTGGTCGAGGGCGCGGCTAGTTAACATTGATCCTCTCCCTGAAAGGGGATATGGTTACTCGATTATGATAAGAGACGGTCATCGGCTGAGGAGTTTGAAGAATACGCTTCGTTGCTGTAAGAACCTGAATGCTTCTGTCGCAGGGCAACTGGTGATGGGCAAATTTCAATGAGCGGGGCAAAGGTGAATCCGACAGAACTAACCATTGAACAGGTACAAGAGATTCTGCGCTCCGAACGCTACATTTGTGACCGATCGTTGGCGACCGTCATATATCTTTCTCTCGTCATGGGCAAGCCGCTGCTTCTGGAGGGTGAGGCGGGGGTAGGCAAGACGGAGATCGCCAAGGTACTTTCGAAGGTTCTGGGTGCCAAGCTCATTCGCCTCCAGTGTTACGAAGGGTTGGACGCCAACACCGCACTCTACGAGTGGAATTATCCTAAGCAAATGCTGCGGATCAAGTTGGAAGAGGTTGAACACGGCGATAGGGAGGCTGTGGAGACGGAAATCTTCACCCAAAATTATTTGATCAAACGGCCGTTACTCGAGGCCATCCAGAGCGATGGCGCTACCCCGCCCGTCCTATTGATCGACGAGATCGACCGCGCTGACATGGAGTTCGAAGCGTTTCTCCTGGAGGTGCTTTCCGACTTTCAGATCACGATTCCCGAAATCGGCACGATCAGCGCAAAGCACCGCCCCTATGTTTTCCTTACGTCCAACCGGACGCGCGAGATTCACGACGCGCTCAAGCGCCGCTGTCTTTATCATTGGATCGAATATCCGAGCTTTGAGAAGGAATACGAAATCATCACCACCAAATTCCCCGAAGTTGAAGCCGTCATGGCGGAGCAAATCTGTGCTTTCATGCAGCGGGTGCGGCAGATGAACTTTTACAAGCGTCCGGGGGTAGCGGAGACGCTGGACTGGGCTTCAGCTCTGATTGCGCTCAACCGCAAAGGGTTGGACGACAAGACCGTTATCGAGACTATGGGCTGCGTCTTCAAATATCGAGAGGATTTGCACCACTTGAAGGAGCAAGTCGAAGGAAAACAGCTGAATCTCGAGGCCCTGCTCAGGGTCTCTCCAGAACTGGTGAGCTAGCGAGCAATGGACGTTACAGCGGAAAGCGTTGCGACTGCGGTAAGCAATTTTTCCTCGGTGCGGGGAGAGGGCACGCTGCCCAATCTGCTAGCCTTCGGGCGGGTATTAAAGCAACTGGGGATTAAGGTCAGTTTGAGCCAGGTTATCGATGCTTCGCGGTCGCTGGAGCTTGTTGATATTGGCGAACGGGAAGATTTCCGCGCGCTGCTCAGATCCAATCTGATTTCCCAAAAGGAAGACTTTCCGGTTTTCGACACGGTTTTCGACTGCTTCTGGCGCGAACAGAATTACGAGAGAATTCCGATGGAGACGCTGGAAATTCAAGGCACACCGACGGAAATGCCTGCGAAGGACGGTGGGGATGAAGAAGGATTAGAAGAAGCGGTCTCGGAGACCATCGGCAAAGAAAACGTACCGCTGGAAAATCTCGAAGAGTTTTCGGTTCCCACCTATAGTCCCCAAGAACAGCTCAATCGCAAGGACTTCAGCGAGATGGGAGTGGAGGAAAGCCGCGCCATCGCGCGGGCCATCCTGCTCATCGCGACCAAAATTGCTACCCAAATCAGCCGGCGCAAGAAACGCGCGCGCAAAGGCAATATCGTCGATTTGCGCTGGACCATGCGCAACAGTATGAAATACGGCGGTGAGATTATCGATCTCGTCAACCGCAAGCGGCGCATAAAGAAAACCAAGGTCGTACTGCTCTGCGACGTGAGCGGCTCGATGGATTGCTACAGTCGCTTTCTGATCCAGTTCATGTACGGGCTGCAGAACGAGCTTTGGGGGGTGGAGACTTTTGTATTCAGCACTTCGCTGAGCCGCATTACGCACTTGATTCGCACCAAGGACATCACCAACGCCTTGGAAAAGATCTCCGGCAGTATTCTAGGATGGTCTGGCGGGACGAATATTGGCCGCTCGCTGCAGACGTTTAATCGCGATTTTGCCCCGAGCATGGTGACGCATCGAACCGTCGTCGTCATTATCAGCGACGGCTGGGACCGTGGCGACGTCAGTTTGTTGGAACGCCAGATGCAGGACCTGAAGCGGAGAGGCAAGAAAATCATCTGGCTGAATCCACTGTTGGCGAGCGACAACTATGAGCCCCTGTGCAAAGGCATGCAGGCCGCCCTGCCTTACCTGGACTTGTTTTTATCCGTTCATAATGTCAACAGTCTGGTGGCTTTGGGCCGGACATTGCAGAAGCTTGTGGCTTAGCGTAACAAGGACCAATTTCAACCTCGGAGGAAAAACCATGCCAGGTCAGGGAACATGCTTTGATCAAGTTGATTCGGGGGCTAAGAAAAAAGAATCGATCTATCACCAGGTGAAGGAATTTCTCGACAAGGGGGAGACCCTCGCCGTTGCGACCATCGTCTCGGCGAAAGGCTCGACGCCGCGCGAGGTCGGCGCCAAAATGGTTGTCACTGCCTGGGGAGAAATTCTCGGCACCATCGGCGGCGGCTGCGGCGAAGCCGACGTGAAGCGCGAAGCCATCGAAGTGATTCGCACTCGTAAGCCCCGCATGGTTCGGGTAGATCTACTCGATGACATATCGTCGGACAGCCCGGCGGTGTGTGGTGGGATCATGAACGTCTTTATCGATCCGTGGTGGAAGGATCGGGACCAAGAAGCGGCGGATCATAAATGAGTTCTCTGTCCGAGGAACTAGTTCAGATCAGCGAGCAGGGGAGCGCCGCCGTACTGGCCACGGTGATCGAAGTTGACGGCGACGGTGGAGTTGAGCCTGGAGCCAAATGTCTTGTCCGCGATGGCCAGGTTCGGGGGGAGACCATCAAAGACGCCAAAGTCGTGGATGCCATTCTCAAAGAAAGCGCCATCCATCTTCGGGACGAAAAATCCAAACTGGTTTCGCTCCATATTCCTGAGACCGGGGCGAAGTTAGAAGTATTCTTTGAGGTCATGCCGGCCCCACCAAAACTGGTGGTGGTGGGGGCCGGACATATTGCCGTGCCTTTGGTGCAGATCGCGAAGGTCTTGGATTTCTATGTGGTCGTGACCGATGACCGATTGGCCTACGCCAATCGGGAGCGCTTTCCAGACGCCGACCAGGTGCTGGTCGGGGATATGGCGCAGATGCTCAGGGAAATGTCCATTACGCCTTCAACTTATATTGTCTTGATTACCCGCGGGCACAAATACGACGAGCCCTGCCTGCGTGAAATCATCCGCAGCCAGGCGAAATACATCGGTATGATCGGCAGCAGGCGGCGCATCAAGGCCTGCTTCCAGCGCTTCCGCGAAGAAGAGGAAATCGCCGAGGAGGTGATCGAGAGAGTTTATGCTCCCATCGGTCTAGATATCGCGACGGAAACTCCGGCGGAAATCGCGCTATCAATCCTAGCCGAGATCATCAAGGTACGGAGGGGGGGCAAGGCAGCGTCGTTGTCCGCCCATTAGGGGCTGTACCGATCGAAAGCGAAGGCGGATTTTGATAGCACGAAAAGTCAAAGGCGTGATTTTTTCCGACTTGGGGCAAGCGTCTTCTTTTATGGCCCTGGAATGGGTTCAACAAGCGCTGCGGGAAAGTTTAGGATTTGCTCCGTTTCCGGCCACCCTCAATGTGCATCCCGAAACAGGCGAAGATCTTCAGGCTTGGGAAGCCCTTCAAAGAGAGTTGGAGGGCATTCCGCTGGAGTCGTCGGTGGGCGGATTTTGCAGCGCCCGGCTATTTCGTGTAGAAATTCGCAAACCCGCTGACGCGCGGCCGACAACGACCAAGGCAGTGGTATTGCTTCCCGAAGTGAGGGATTATCCGAAAAATAAAATCGAAATCGTGGCGGCGGTTCGTTTGAAGGATGAGCTCGGCGTCGAAGATGGCGATCAACTCACATTGGAGTTCTTGAATTGAACAAAAAACGCAGGTTGATTGTTGGCATTTCCGGCGCCACGGGAGCGATCTACGGCGTGCGGATGCTTGACATACTATCCCGCATCGAAGACATCGAGACTCACTTGGTGCTCACGCGCGCGGGAAAGATGACGATTCAAGTGGAAACACCGTATTCGGTCAAGGACGTGGAGGCAATGGCCGACGTGGTTCACGACGTCAATAACGTCGGCGCGAGTATTTCCAGCGGTTCCTTTCGCACCGAGGGGATGGTTATCGCGCCCTGCTCGATGAAATCCATGGGAGGCATCGCTCACTCCCTGGGAGGCGATTTGCTGGTGCGCGCTGCCGACGTCGTGCTGAAGGAGCGAAAAAAGCTGGTCCTGGTGGTTCGCGAAACACCGCTTCACCTGGGCCATCTGGAAGCTATGGTTTCACTCACCCGCATGGGGGCGATTATTTTTCCGCCGGTTCCCGCGTTCTATCATCGTCCGAAAACTTTGGACGAAGTTATCAACCAGACCGCCACTCGTATCCTGGATCAGTTCGACATCGATGTTAGCTTGTTTCATCGCTGGGATGATGAAGGGATGAGTCGCCATCCCGACGCTGGAAAGACGACCCACCTCTCAGCCGCTGCGAAGGAACGGCGGATCGCCAAAAAACAACGGTGAACAGAATCCTCCAGCCAACCCATGCCAGGCCGGGTCAAGAAACCCCTGACGAAAACCCAGCAGCGTAAAAAAGAGCATCTCGAACTGTGCCTCGATACCGAGAGCGTTACGAGCTCGTCGGGGACTGGGCTTGACCGCTACCGCTTCCTCCACAACGCGCTTCCCGAACTCGACATCGCCGAACTGGACCTGACCACGGAATTCCTCGGCAAACGGCTTAAAGCGCCGATTCTTATTTCTTCTATGACTGGTGGCTTTGATCTGGCTCGTAAAATCAACCGCAATCTTGCTGCCGCCGCTCAGGAGCTTGGACTCGCGATGGGCGTCGGCTCGCAGCGCGTGGCATTGGAAGAGCCCGCGGTGGCAGACTCTTTTCAGGTACGGGACGTAGCGCCCGATATCCTTCTTCTCAGTAACCTGGGCGCGGTTCAGCTTAACTATGGCTATACCGTTGACCATTGCCGCAGGGCGGTGGAGATGATTCACGCTGACGCGTTGATTCTACACTTGAATGTTCTTCAAGAGGCGGTTCAGCCGGAGGGCAATCGCAATTTCAAAGGACTTACAGAAAAGATCGCAAACATCTGCCGTAATATCGATCTTCCCGTAGTGGCGAAAGAGGTGGGCAACGGAATCTCGGCGGAGGTAGCGGTGAAGTTAAGGGGAGCGGGCGTGGCAGCCATAGACGTCGCCGGGAAGGGCGGGACTTCCTGGTACTCCGTCGAGGCCCAGCGGGCGGCGAAGCAAGGCAAGCCGGCTGATACAACGTTCGCGAACTGGGGTATTCCTACAGAAGAGGCCCTGATAGCCGTCCGCCAAGCGGTTCCTGATCTGCAGATCGTCGCATCCGGTGGCATCCGCACCGGCTTGGATATCGCCAAGTCGATAGCCCTAGGTGCCGACCTAGCGGCGTTTGGCCAACCCTTATTAGCGTCAGCTTTGGAGTCCACCGACAAGGTGATAGAATTTCTCAGCGGCATTATTTATGAGATAAAGGTCGCCATGCTGTGCGTTGGGGCTTGTGACTTACCGGCTTTGAAGAAGGCTAAGCTTGCGAAGGTACAGTCTATATTCGCTTAGAAATTGGAAATCCGAAAATGGAAGCTTGCTAACCGCCATGTCCGATCAACTCAAGCAGCAAGTACTCGATTACATAAATTCGCACAACACCATGACGTTGGGGACCTGCGCGGGAGATATTCCTTGGGCTGCTACGGTCTTCTACGCCAGCGATGAGTTACACCTGTACTTTTTTTCCGCGCCGGAATCGCGCCATTGCCAGAATTTGACCGTCAATGCGCGGGTCGCGGTGACAATTCAAGAAGACTACCATGATTGGCGCAAGATCAAAGGTATCCAGCTCGAAGGCCACGTCGCGTTGGTGGATTCTTTGATCGAAAAGGCGCAGGCGATGACGGTCTACGCGCGCAAGTACCCTGAGGTCATCAAGCTTTTCACGAATCCCGCCAGCGGCATTTTTTACAAGGCCTTTTTGAAAGTTAAGTTTTACTGCGTGATCCCTGAAAGGCTCTTTTACATTGACAACGAACAGGGCTTCGGTAAGAGGCAAGAGCTCGCTATCGAAGGACAAACCAATTAGCAGGTTCCGCCGTCTAATTGCTGTAAAGGATTAACCATGTCGCAAAAACTGGGAAAAGAATTGACCGAAGCGCTTTTAAAGCGCCTGAATGGCCACAGCGTGGGCTCCCATGAAGGCAAAATTATTCCGATTTTTACACTGGATGAATCGGGCTGGCCGCACCCCGCGTTGTTATCTTATTACGAGGTGGTGGCCAAGGACTCCTCCACCATCGACATGGGCCTTTGGAAAAATAGCTCAACGGCGAACCATCTCCGGCGCAGGGGTAAGGTAACCCTGATGATTACCGATAAAGGAGTCAACTATTATCTCAAGGGAAGTGTGAGAGAGTTGCAGGCAGAAATGAAGGACATACCGCAAGTCTCGCGCTTTCGGATGACGACAGAAGAACTGCTGGAAGACCAGGAACCCAACGCCGAAATCACCAGTGGCCTGACATATAGCCGCGTACAGCAGCGTGAGAACACGGACATTGCGGCAATCGTCTTGCAGCGTTTGCGCGAGGGCCCATGAATCGGAAACGAATTCTCTTGATGGTGGTTGCGATCCTCGTGCTTGGCGGCATGGGGTATGGCTTTCGACTTTGGAATAAAGGCGCCAAAGAATCGCCCTATATCTCTGTAGCGGTTGAAAAGGGCAATGTCACGCAGGTGGTGACCGCCACGGGGACTTTGTCAGCCGTGATCACGGTTCAAGTTGGCAGCCAAGTCTCTGGCGCCATCGACAAGCTGTTCGCCGACTTCAACAGCAAAGTAAAGAAGGATCAAGTTGTCGCGCAGATCAATCAAGACAAATTTAAAGCCACGGTCGATCAGGGGCACGCCAATCTGCTTGCAGCGCAAGCGAACGTCTTGAAAGCCAAAGCGACCTTGGACGATGCCCAGCGGACCTTGGAACGAAACAAAGCGCTCAAGAAAGGGGACTTGATCGCGCAGAGCGAATTTGACACCTCTCAAGCTAACTACGATGCAGCGGCGGCACAATACGAAGTTAATAAAGCCCAAGTCAACCAGGCCCAAGCTGCGTTAAACCAGTCGAAGGTTGATCTGGACAATACGGTTATTCGCTCGCCGGTTGACGGGATCGTAGTCTCGCGCAACGTCGATGTTGGACAGACGGTGGCTGCGTCTTTGCAAGCGCCGGTCTTATTCCTCATTGCCAATGACTTGAGCAAGATGCAAGTAGACACCAACGTAAGCGAAGGTGATGTCGGCAATGTCTGGGTAGGCCAGGACGTGACCTTCACGGTTGATGCCTATCCGTCGCGCCGGTTTAGAGGGAAAGTGCTCCAGGTGCGCAATGCGGCGATTATGGTGCAAAATGTCGTCACCTATGACGCGGTGATCGGCGTGGACAACACAGAGTTGCTGCTGAAGCCCGGAATGACAGCCAACGCGGAGTTTTTGGTCAGCCGAAAGGAGGATGTTTTAAAAGTTCCTAATGCGGCGCTGCGCTTCCGGCCGCCGTCGGAACGACAGCCGGCACAAGTCGCAGCGGCGGGGCAAGTCGCTGGTGCGAGTTCGGAACCCGGTAGCGGCGGCGCTGGTGGACGCCGAAGCGGACCTTCTAGCGGAGGTCAAGGAGCGAGAAGCCGGGAGGGAGGGGGAAACAGGCAAGGGACGGTTTACGTGCTGCGAGATGGGAAAGCGACGCCGGTCAGGGTGCGCCTAGGAATAAGCGACGGCACATACGCCGAAGTCGTTGGAGGAGACCTCCAGGTAAACGACCAAGTGATACTATCGATGGCGAGCCAAACTTCGACGCAGAACCCGAGGAGGTTCTTTGGCTTCTGACGAGCATCCCAGCCTATCAGCTCCGCTTGATGGCCGCATGAACGGCGATCACGGAGCTGAGGTAATCCGAATCTGCGACCTGCACAAAACGTACAAAATGGGCGATATCGAGGTGCAGGCTCTACGCGGCATCAACATAACGATCCGGCGGAGCGAATTCGTTGCCGTGATGGGCGCATCCGGCTCGGGGAAGTCGACCATTATGAACATCTTGGGTTGTTTGGATCGACCTACTACGGGCGCTTACTTTCTCGAGGGTCAGGATGTCAGCGCGCTTTCTTCCGATGAGTGGGCTCACATACGCAATCGGAAGATCGGGTTTGTTTTTCAGGGTTTCAACCTTCTCAACCGGACATCGGCAGTCGAAAATGTGGAACTGCCGATGATGTACAACGGATTTCATTCCAAGGAGAGACGCCAACGGGCCTTGGAGGTGCTCAAATTGGTTGGGTTAGAGGAGCGGTCGCATCATCTTCCCAATCAACTCTCCGGCGGGCAGCAGCAAAGGGTCGCCATCGCACGCTCGCTGGTCAATCGGCCGTCGCTGATACTGGCCGATGAGCCCACGGGCAATCTCGATACCAAAACCAGCGTTGAGATCATGAAGCTGTTTCAGGATCTCAACATGAAGGAAGGGATTACCATTGTTTTGGTAACCCATGAGCCCGACATTGCGAGATATGCCCAGAGGCAAATTGTTTTTCGTGACGGGTTGATTATTTCCGATACCCGCAATCATTAAAGACGCGAAATCCGGAGATATAGAAAATGTTATTCATGGCATTTCGAATTGCGCTTAGGGCATTGGCAAGAAACAAGCTTCGCTCCTTTCTGACGATGTTGGGAATCATCATAGGAGTGGGCGCCGTCATCGCCATGGTGGCCATCGGTGAAGGAGCGAAAAAAAGGGTGCAAGAGCAGATCGCCAGTCTCGGAACCAATTTGTTGGTGATTTTACCGGGTACAGTCACCCTGGGAGGAGCGCGCACGGGGTCAGGCGGCCGCCAGACCCTTGTTGCCAGTGACGCCAGAGCCATCATGAGGGAGATTCCGGTTGTAGCGGGGGCCAGTCCGGTCGTACGCCAGGTCCAACAGGTGATCGCTGGAGACCAAAACTGGTCCACTCCGGTTCAGGGAGTTGCGCCGGAGTTTCAACAGATCCGGGAGTGGCAGGTTCAAGAGGGGCGCTTCATTAGCCAAGCGGACATCGAAAACATCGCCAAAGTCGCCTTAATTGGCCAGACCGTGGCATACAATCTCTTTGGCGATAACGACCCTATCGGCGCGGTCATTCGGATCAAAAAAATTCCCTTTCACGTGATCGGTATTCTCGGCGCCAAGGGTCAGAGTGGCAACGGTACGGATCAAGACGATGTCGTCATGGTTCCTTATACGACCATGATGAAGCTCGTCATGGGCGTCACCTATATTCAACAGATCATCGTTGCTGCGGTGAGCGCAGACACGACCCAGGAGGCTAACAATCAAATCGCTTCGCTGCTGCGCCAGCGGCATAAACTTCGAGCGGGCGTCGATGATGATTTCATGATCAGAAATTTGTCCGACATCGCTGAGGCCGCCTCTAACAGCGCCACGGTTATGGCTATGCTTTTGGGAAGCATCGCTTCGGTTTCTCTATTGGTCGGCGGCATCGGGATCATGAATATCATGCTGGTTTCCGTTACCGAGCGGACGCGAGAAATCGGCATTCGCATGGCCGTGGGCGCGCGCAGCCGTGACATCATGCTGCAGTTCATCGTCGAGGCGGTGGTCATGGCGGCGAGCGGCGGCGTCATAGGTATTCTCGTGGGCATCGGCAGCTCGAACTTAATCAAGTACCTGGCCGAGCTACCCACGTTGATCCGGCCGGAGATTATCGCTATTTCATTTCTGGTTGCGGGCGCGGTTGGAGTTTTCTTCGGCTTCTATCCCGCCAAAAAAGCAGCCAACCTCGATCCCATCGACGCGCTGAGGTACGAGTAACGATTCTCGCATCGGAGCTAAGTCTCTGCTCTGTCGCTGTTGCTAGACCTGTGTATTCTCCTGGATACAAAGGGCGCGGATTAACGCTCCAAGCGCGGCATCATATCGGTCCCACTATCCGTTGCCGCCCAAAGCTTTCCTGTCTCAACAACCGGACTGGTCGGAAAATAAGCCTGATGTCTTTGTGGGTGTAGTTACAGCCCAATAGCGTCGCCCGATACGCTCTCAACTAATTGGAAATCGATCTGCGATTGAAACGCATTGATGCGCGCGACTTTGATGCGCACGTTGTCGCCCAAGCGGAATTTGCGGCCCTGGCGCGTGCCTTTGATGATGTATTCTTTTTCGTAGTAGTGGTAATCGTCGTCGGTTAGCGATGAGAGTTTTACCAAGCCCTCGATGAAATAGGCGTCTAGCTCTACGAAGAAACCAAAGGTGGCGAGGCTGGTGATAAATCCGGTGAACTCCTCTCCCATCTTGTCCATCATGAACTGAGCTTTCTTAAGATCTACCATCTCGCGTTCGGCGTCCATGGCGATTCTCTCGCGTTGTGACGTGTGCTTGCCGGCTTCGTGTAAATAATTTAAAAAGTCTTCCCGTTCGTTTGGCCTTAGTTTGTTGCTTTGAAGCGCTCTATGCAATATCCGATGCACCATCAAGTCCGGATAACGGCGGATAGGCGAGGTAAAATGCGTGTAGCAGGTCGAGGCCAATCCAAAATGACCGATATTCTCTGGCTGATAGACCGCCTGCTTCATGGCGCGCAGCAGAACTCGGTTGAGCACGCGCTCTTCGGGCTTGCCGCGGCAGGCTTCGAGAAGTTTCTGAATCTCCAGCGGCGTTATGTTCTCTTTTTTGACCGGCAAGCGGTAGCCGAGGCTTAAGAGAAACGGCGCCAGCGCCTCCAAAGCTTCTTCATCGGGCCCTTCGTGAACGCGGTAGAGCAGCGGAAAATCATGTTCCTTGAGATAACGCGCCACGGCTTCGTTGGCGGCGATCATGAATTCCTCGATGATTCTATGCGCAATGTTGCGCTCGGCGCGGACGATGTTTTCCGGCATGCCCTCGAGATCGAGAATGATTTCGGCTTCGGGAAGATCAAAATCCAAGTTGCCGCGGGCCCGTCGGTTTTCACAAAGAACCAGTGCAAGCTCTTCCATGAGCTTGAACTGGTCCACCAGATCGCGATAGTGGCCGATGCACTCCTCATCCTTGTCTACCAAGATGCGCCGCACATTCGTGTAGGTCATGCGCTCGCGGCTGCGAATCACCGAGTTGAAGAAGCGGCTACGTATGACGCGGCCTTGGGCATCGATTTCCATGCAAACCGTCTTGGTGAGCCGATCTTCATTGGGATTCAAGCTGCAGATACCGTTTGAGAGCGCTTCCGGAAGCATGGGAATGGCGCGGTCCGGAAAATAGACACTGGTGCCGCGAGCATAGGCTTCTTGATCCAGAGCCGTTTCGGGATGAACGTAATGCGCTACGTCGGCAATGGATACGAAAAGTTCGTAGTGATGGTTTATCTTGCGCGCGTAGACGGCGTCATCAAAATCCCGCGCGTTCTCACCGTCGATGGTAACTATGGCCAAATTCCGCAAATCGATTCGCGTGGATAGTTCCTCGTCCGGGATAGCAAACGAGAGGTCGCTGATCTCGCGATAAACAGGTTCCGGAAAGGTTGTGCTCAAGCCGTAGCGAAAGACCAGAGCTTGTGCCTGAACCTCCGGATCGTCGTGACTGCCCAGAATCTGTATGAGCACAGCCTCCGGTGGCGACATGGCACTGCCGTAGCGGGATATCTCCGCGGCGATAACCGTTCCCTTGTCTGGCTTCTTGCCGGTTATTTTTAGCGGTATGGCGGTCGCAACCCTTGTGTCCATCGGTAGCAAATAGCTCTTGCCGTCGAATTCGTCGTAGGTGCCAAGGAGTCGTTTCTGTGCCCGTTCGACTACTTGGACGACGTGGGCTTCGGTCCTGCCTGGTTTTTTGCGATCGAGGCGGACGACCACCTGATCGCCGTGCATAACGCGCCGCATCTCGCGGCGGTTGAGATAAACATCCTCGCTTTTCTTGTCCTCGGGAATAAGAAACCCGTAGCCATCCGGATGAGCGTGAATTCTGCCGGCTATCAAATTTTGGCCATCGGGAAGAGCGTAATGATTTTTCTTCAGGCGGACGACGAGTCCTTCGCGCGCGAGCTCTTTCAGACCATCCACGACGAGTTGAAGGTCATCCCGCGAAAAACCAGCCCGGCGCAGAATTTCGGCGGGAGTGAGCCGGGTTCGTGGACTTCTGGAAAACAATGCGAGAATTTTTTGACGCGCGCTCGAGCTCGAAGATGATGCTGATTCAGATTCCTTTGCCATAGCTGTGTTACACTTAGCATGGAACGGAATGCTACGGTTTACAAATCGCGTGGAGCACCTTTTTCCTGTCCAAAACTGTGCCCTTTCAATTCTTAAATAACAGATACGGAAATTTTCCGTTGACAGCGTTGATCGCGGGTGATAGTTAAGCTCGCCAACGGCCAAATCACGGGATCGCAAAAACGCGAAGTGCGCCGTTGCTTGCACCGCCTGGTCCCAACGTTTGAATCCGACATCGAAGGGGAAATATGATGAAGACGATACGGGTAAGTTTGCTGGTCTCGGTAGCTTTACTATGTGGAATCGGCGGACTTTCCACGAACGCGCGCGGTCAAGCCAACTTCGTTCCGAACGACCAGAAGTTCTGGGACAACTCGGAGAACTGGACCACGGACTACGGGCCCGCGTACCGCGATACCGTCTTGGCACCCGAGAATATGGTAGCCTGCAATGGCCCGTTCGCGCTCTGCTTCACGTCGGGTCCCGAGCCGCTTCCGTGCGTGCCAACCCCGTCTGGCCGCTTCGCCAACTGCACGTGCACAGCTCACACGGGGCCCAACTTCGTGTTGATCAACGCGATCCTGAACTTCGACGTTTGGCTCGAGACGGTCGCAAAATGCGGCCCCACCGGCAGCGGCTGCGGCCTTGACAACGTGAACGTGGCTCCCGTATGCACCGCGATCAATTCCGGCAAGCTGATCAAGGGCGCCGATCTCATCTCCACTTTCGACCCGAGCTCGCGGCAAGCGGTCATAGACATTATCGAGGGCCAGCTGAAGCCTCTCGTGTGCCCGAAGGCACCTTACGCTGCGTGCATGACCGCCGCGTGCAAGCAGAAAAAGGGCGAGGATCCCGTATGCACGTGCCCGGTCTTCAATGGCGTGTTTCAGCTCCCTACGCCGGGCGCTGCCTGCGACCCGGGTGACAACCTGATCCCGTCGTCGTCGTTCTCGCCGAATTCGCTGAACCAATGACCTGATCCCGCAGCGCGCCGTCGGCTATGGAACCACCCTTTCGGCGAGCAGCAGCAAAAAACTGCGGCGCGACCCAACAGACAAGTCAACTGTCGAAAGCTTGTTCAACTGGAATTATTTTTCAGTGATCAAGGCGCTCTCGATTATTCGGAGGCAGATGAATGTCTCTTTGCCGACGAGCTAAAGCATGGGATCGCATGCGACTTTATTCACTTCCGAGGTACGTCTTCAAATTCAGGCGGCCTCGGCGCTGATTCTTTCGCAAGCTCCGCCATGAGCCAGTCGTCGCTCATATTGGCGGGTCGCGGAATCTCCGCCAGGGGCACTTCCTGTTTTAGCGAGGCTAAAATGTTGCGGGCGACATCGACGAAGTCAGGGACGACTAGCAGCACGATCTGTGCCTTTTTCCGATCCACTGTCCGAATGATGCCCACTTCCTCATAGGACTCGAAAATAAACTTGATGTAAGCGATATGCTCCGACGGCGTCTCAAGATAGATGGCTTCCATGCGATAAAGTGCTACCGAGTTAATAGTTTCTCGAGAGACTGCGGAAACCATTCTCTGCGTTCCTTCTTGTTTGTTCCCGCGGGCTCGCCAGCCCCTTGTGCGGACCCCCACCGTAAAGCTTGAGCCAAGAGGCGATTTTCCGGCCTAATGTTCACGTTTGGCAGCGTCCCTTCCATTCGGAAAGAAACCGTGAGCCGCCCGCGGCGATCCACAAAATAACGAACCGTTTTATACTCGTGCTGAATTTCTTGGGTGACGCTTGGCGACAATAATAGCAACCCATTTAACTTGACCGTTCTGTCGAACCTCACCCAGCCGGCTCCAGTGACCGTGTACTCGGGAGTTGATAGCAATAGATCCATGGAAAGAAGCCCTTGCTGATCAATCTTGAAATTGGCCTTGAGAGTATCGAAGGGAGTATCGCGTCGATCCATCAAAGCGACCATGCTCGCCGGTGAACGTTGGGACCTCGAAGGTGAGTTCCCCCTCAGGAGGAACTGCGCAATCAGATTGAAATCGTTGATCGTGCCGTTCTGAATGGAAGCCTCGCCCGATCCTTTCAGGCTATCCTGAAGGGCCGTGCCACTTTGAGTAGCAGCCTTGAATTCGCCGCGAAAGTCGAGTTTACCCGAGATCCGGTTTTGTAATTGCGGCATGGTTTGAGTTGTAAAGGAGTGCACATCGACGGCCTCGAACTTAGGCGCGAACTCAAATCGTTGAGACGATGTGTCGGCGACCCAGATACCCTCAGAGCGGACTATTCCGTTAAAAGCCTGGAGCGAAAGCTTTCTAACGGCGATCCCCGTCGGTAGCCATGTCACGTCAGCATGCAAATCGCGGAAGGCAATATTTTTGAGGCCCCCGTCGGTTGAAACCACGTTTCCTTTCAGGAAAGAGGCGCTCTGTCCAAGTTGAACCTCTCCATCGGAGCTAACGTTTCTGAGCCGGACAGACGCACCGACGGAAAACGCCGGCACGTCTGCCAGACTGATTTCCTTTGACCATAATTTATAGACAGCGCGAGGCTGGGATAAATCGGGAATGCTAGCCGCCATCGCTACGTGAGACGATCCCACGCGAAAAGAGGCATTTTCGATGCGCGCTTCTGTTCCCAGGAAAGAAACGTTGGCGTTAAGGGCATCGATTTTGCTGCCGCTTTCCTTATGCACAAACTTTGCACCAGCGAGATTCAATTTGCCGAGGATCTGCCAACCGCTGTCGACCGCGGAAAGGTTTTTTTCAAAGATAACGTCCCAATCGATGTCGCCGCTTGCTCCATGAAGTGATAAGGGAGGTATAAGACGAGCCAACGCGGCTAGCTCGGTGCGATCGCTGTGGAGTTTGAATTGAAGCTTCGGCGCAGCGGAGCTGTTGTCGATCAAGCCTGACAGCGTAGCTTTGGAATTGGCGAGAGTTAGCAGGGACGGGTGCAAAATCAAAGTGTCTTTGTGGCGTGAAAACTGCGCTCGCAGCTTTGCCGGCCGGCCCGCGGGTTTGTGTAACCAGTCACCGAAACGCAGCTCGCTTTTGTCAGCTTGAACCAAAGCGCCAAGCCGCAGCTTGTTCCAAGCTCCTTCGAAGCGGCTGGAAACGCTCACTTGCCCTTCTGTCGTGAACGTAGGGGGGAGAATTTCTTGCCAAAAAGGCAAATCCCGAAGCTGCGCCAGATTGATCTGATCCAATATGAGCGTTCCTTTAATGTCTGCTTCTGACCAGTCTCGGCTTTCGGGAAGCGCGATGGAACCCTCAAGAATGGCGTTGTAGTCAGAGGAGCCGAACGCAGGCACCTTGAGTTTAATGTCGGTGAGGCGGGGCTGCTGGAATGTTCCTGCGAGTTTGGCTTGAAAAGACATCGGTCCCGTCACGTTAAGCTCACGGGGAATCTTGTTGCGCAAAAAAGGCAAGACCCGCGCTAGCGCAGGGAGATAGAGGGAGTCGAATTGCAGCTGCAGATCTATGGGTTGCTGTGACCAATCACGATTCCCCTTTGCCGGGCCAATCATTCCTTCGATGCGCACGTCGTGACTCAATGCGTCGGTCAGCGCCGCAGCGAGGTTGATCCTTGCCCTCCCCGCCGCTTCCAAGCCGCGGACCTCCATATCAATATTTTTGACCTGCAGCTCCACAGATTCCTTCACGGAGCGATCAACAAAATCAAGGCGGCCATCGATAACGCTTAGCGCGCCAATGGCAAAGCTTACCGCGGAACGAGGCTTGTCCGGCGAGGTGACCTGGAATTTGGGAAACTCTGCTAAGTTTTTCTTGCGACTCGCCAGCGCGGAAGTATTTAAAAGTCCGTCCTCGTTGGTAATGATCTGAAACTCCGCGTTGCGAAAGGTGAGGGAGTTAATAACGACTCTACCCAAGAACAGTTGCCAGATGCTTACACCCAGTCTTAATTCTTTAGCCTGGACAAACGGGGTCGCTGCAAAGTGAGCATCATCGGCGATGCGGAAGTCTTGGGCAGAGAAACCTAGTCCACCCCAGAGACTCGCCTCAAGGCGGTCGAAGCTGACATCTTTGCCGAGAAGTTTTTGCAGCTCCCGCTGAACTTGTTCGCGGTTGCCGCCAACCAGAGCGTTGAAGCCGTAAACGAGAATGATCAACGCCAACGCGAAAGCGGAGAAAACGAGCAAAATATGTTTTCTGGAAATTCTCACAGGGTTGGTGACTGCAGACGGCTATGCCTTCAAGCGCGGGGTAAACCGGAACGAAGAACTGACTTGAAACGGCTGGCGTGGCGGGAGCAACCGCGCCGGTTCAGCCATGAGCCCAACCATTTGGTTTGGGAATCGCTTATGGATTGACTCGCTCGACAATGGTGGCGATGCCCTGTCCGACGCCGATGCACATTGTCGCCAAGCCATAGCGGCTGTCGCGCTTTTTCATTTCGTGAATCAATGTCGTCATGATCCGGGCGCCGCTGCAACCGAGAGGATGGCCCAAGGCGATGGCGCCGCCGTTGACGTTCAGTTTCTTGAGATCAATGCCGAGCTCACGGGCACACGCGAGCACTTGCGAGGCGAACGCTTCATTCAACTCGACGAGATCGATTTGATCGATGGTAAGCCCGGCTCGTTTCAATGCTTTTTGAGTCGCTGGAATGGGTCCGATGCCCATATAGTTGGGATGCACGCCGGCGGTTGCGGAAGCGACGATACGAACCATCGGTTTGAGCTTCAACTGCTCTGCCTTCTGTGGCGTGGTCACGAACAACGCCGCCGCGCCATCGGAAAGAGGTGACGAATTGCCGGCTGTCACGCTGCCACCTTTTTTGAATGAAGGCTGCAGAGCTGCGAGCTTCTCCAAAGAGGTATCCGCCCGCGGCCCTTCGTCTTTGCTGTGTATGATGGGCGCGCCGTTTCTTTGTGGAATTTCAAAAGGGATAATTTCATCCTTGAGGCGGCCTTCTTCATGTGCCTTCAGGGCCTTTCGGTGACTGCCTAACGCGAACTCATCTTGGTCCTGGCGGTTGATATGGTACTTTTCCGCGACGTTTTCCGCCGTCTCACCATTGTTGATCAGCGAGTACAGTTCTCCCATGCGCTTGTTCGGGAAGCGCCATCCCAAGGAGCTGTCATACATGGTCACGTCGCCGCGTTGGAAAGAATTAGCCGGTTTGCCCATCACCCACGGGCCGCGCGTCATGCTTTCGACGCCGCCGGCAACGAACAAATCGCCGTGATCGGTTTCGACGGCTCTTCCCGCTTGATTGATAGCTTCAAGGCCTGAACCGCATAAACGATTGACGGTGGCGCCTGGAATTGTGTAGGGCAACCCCGCCAGTAAGGAAGCGTTGCGCGCGACGTTGCGGGAATCCTCTCCGGCCTGGTTGGTGCAGCCGAAATAGACATCCTCGATCTCTTCTTTGTTGATGCCTGTTTTCTCCACCAATTTGGCGATGATGTAAGCGCCAAGATCGTCGGTACGAACGTCTTTTAGGATCCCACCGTGCCGGCCCATGGGCGTGCGCACAGCTTCAACGATGACTGCTTCTTTCATGGTTTCACCTGACCTTCACTATAGGAATAAAAACCTTTGCCGCTGGTCTCGCCGAGGAACCCCGCGGCGACGAGTTTCTTTAGCAGAGGGGCGGGTCGATAGCGGTCGTCCCCAGTTTCCCGGTGCAAGCCTCTCAGGACGGCCAGAACTTCGCTGAGCCCGATTTGATCCGCCCACCTTAGTGGCCCCTGGGGGTAGTTTACACCGAGCCGCATGGCAACGTCGATCTCTTCGGCCGTGGCGACACCCTCTTCCAGGCTTCTCGCTGCCTCGTTGATGATCAAGCTCAAAATGCGGGGAAAAGTGAGACCCGCTGCATCCTTGACCCGAACGGTTTCCTTGTCCAGCGACCTAAATAGTTGCTCTGCGGACTGCAGCGAGCGTTCCGCAGTTCGCAAGCTGGCGGCTAACTCAATTACTTTCCGGTCCTTTAATGGAAAAAAAGTTGCAAAGCCCACGATGCGCTCGGGTTTCTTGGTCCACGAGGCAAGGGAAGTGGTACCGTAGCCGAGACACGATGTCACGATAATCGACTCCGCAGAAAAATTGTTGTCGAGCTGTTGAAGAATCGCTTTTTTCTGTTCAGTTTCTCCGGCATACGTGTCAATGACGAAAGAAGTTGCAGGGGTCGAGTTCCCGGGATCCGGGTACAGGTTCACGTCGAGCCCCTTTTCTCGGCACAGGTTGTACAGTTCTTGAGCGAGCCGGCTGTCACCGATAACCGCGACGCTATTTTTTGTCATAGACATAAAAACCGCGGCCTGTTTTTCGTCCCAGATTGCCGCCCATTACCATTTTCTGTTGAATTGGACTCGGGCGAAACCGCGGGTCTTCAAAAAACGACCGGTAAAGCGACTCGGTGGCGGCAAAATTGATATCATTGCCGATCAAATCCATGAGCTCGAAGGGGCCCATGCGAAAATTGCCCGCTTCCTTCATGACTTTGTCGATGGCTTCCACCGCTGCATCCCCATCTCCAAGAATTCGCAGCGCTTCGTTATAGAAAGGCCGGGCAATGCGGTTCACGATGAAGCCCGGGGTGTCTTTCGCGCGGGCGGGCGTCTTTCCCATCTCACGCATGAGAGCGGTGGCCTTATCGATGGTTTCTTTGCTGGTGCGATCTCCTTGAATGACCTCCACCAAGGCCATCAGCGGCGGAGGATTAAAATAATGCAACCCTAGAACGCGCTCGGGATGCTCCGTGCCGGCAGCGATGGCCGTTACGGAGAAAGATGACGTATTAGTGGCCAGCAATGTTTCCGGGCCGCAGATTACACCGAGTTGCTTAAAAATATCGCGTTTGAGCTCCAATTTCTCCGGCGCCGCTTCGACAATAAGGCTGTAGCCTTTGTAATCTTCCAGTTTCGTCGTGGCATGAAGGCGCTCCAGGATTTGCCTTTCGTGCTCCTCCGATATTCTTCCTCGTTCGCGACTGCCTTGAAGAAAACTACGGATGCGGCCCAGGCCGGCGTCAATGAACTCCTGCTTGATGTCGTACAAGAGAGTGTGAAAGCCGGCCTGCGCCGCTACTTGGGCGATCCCCGCGCCCATAGTGCCGGCGCCCAGCACGCCAATCTTTTCTGTTTTTGTTGCCATATTGGCGCCGCTTCAATTATGAACGCCCCTCACCCTTCCTCTCCCCCGCAGCGGGGGAGAGGAAGGGTGAGGGGGCTATTTTCCCGTAAATACCGGCGTGCGCTTTTCCAAAAACGCGCGCACTCCTTCGTCGTAGTCTGCGCTTCTGCCGGCGATCTCCTGCAAATAGGCTTCGTATTCCAAATCAGATTCCAACTCCCGCAGGAGCGCGTGATTTACAGCTCGCTTGATGAGGCCGATGCCGCGCGGCGCGCGGGCAACGTGCTCCGCGATTTCTTTAGCGGCCGTAGCAAATTCCGCAGCCGGAAAAACCTTCGCCACGAGCCCAATGCGCTGCGCTTCCTGCGCCTCCACCGGTTCACCGAGAAGGAGCAGTTCCATCGCTTTGCTGAGTCCAACCAGCCGCGGCAGGATAAAACTGCCGCCCGAATCGGGAGCCAAACCGACCCGAACAAAAGATTGAATGAACTTCGCTTCTTCGGAGGCAACCCGGAGGTCGCAGGCCAAAGCCAAATTGCAACCTGCGCCGGCGGCCACACCGTTGACCGCGGCGATGACGATCTTTTCCATCTGCCGTATCTGGCGAATCATCGGATTATACTTCTCACGCAGAGACGCGCCCAGAGAGCCTTTTTGCTCCGGCGTGCGGCCCTTCAAATCTTGTCCGGCACAAAACGCGCGCCCCGCGCCTGTGATCACCAAACAACGCACAGCACCATCCCGTTCGCCGTCCTTCAGCGCCTCCAAAACTTCCTTGTTCATCTGGGGGATGAACGCATTTAGGGCCTGGGGCCGATTCAACGTAATGGTCGCTACGCCGTTTTCTTTTTCGAATAGAATGGTTTCGTAACTCACCGGTTACTCTTTCATACTTCATGTGCTTCGTGTCCTTCGCGGCACGGAGATTATTCACCACGAAGAGCACAGAGGGCACGAAGGGGGACGAGACCTACTTGCCCTTGAACACCGGCTTGCGCTTTTCCAAGAAAGCCTTCATCCCTTCGCGGCGATCTTCCG
>Ga0126373_10000803_pt1 | contig 21303 bp, 15 predicted proteins | sample PanSoiMetPlot_11_FD_92545 | JGI IMG/M metagenome (GOLD analysis project Ga0126373, IMG submission 92545) | Tropical forest soil microbial communities from Panama - MetaG Plot_11 | ecosystem: Environmental > Terrestrial > Soil > Tropical forest > Bulk soil | place: Panama | collected 2016-02-17 | reverse complement strand
TAATCGATCCCTTGATCGCTTCCTCATGCGAGTTGAAGGCGCCGTTGATGGTGTTGACGCGCAGCGCCTCATCGACGCTGATCCGCTGGTTAGCGCCCCAAGTCTGCCCGTTCCACCCAGTGCGCGTCACCATCCCTTGTATTCCCATACGCGGATCAAAAGGCCCAGGGCTGAAGTCAGAGCCCGCAGCAGCCGGGACACCGGCGTCGAGAAAGCTTCGAAATGCCATGCAGCGCTTCATGAGATCTTCGCCGTAGAAATGAAACTTATCGGTGTTGTAGTACGCGTAGGATGTAAAGACGGCGGGTACCACGCCGGCAGCCTTGATCCGTCGCAGCAGGTCATCGTTAATCAATGTGCAATGCGTGATTTTAGGGCGCGCGTCGTCTCTTGGGAATAGCCGCTGCGCGCGCTCGAACGCGGTGAGGACCATGTCAATTGCGACGTCGCCATTGGCGTGGCAATTGACCTGAATGCCCGCCCGATGCACGCGCTCGATCCAGGCGTTTAGGTCCTCCTGCGTCTCGGTGATGTTGCCTTGATAGGGTGCCTCGATACCGGGATATGGCTTGCTCAGCGCCATGGTGCGCTCGGAAAATGATCCGTCGGCCGTGTGTTCGGAGGTGGCTCCGAAACGGATCCACTCATCCCCAAAGCCGGTCATGATGCCGCCGGCGAGCATGGACTCGAGGACCGCGCCAGCCGCCTCATAGCTCACACGATGCTGAAGCTCTCCCCGAACCCGAACCTGTTGTAAGGCCGAGAGATCACCGCCTTCGTGGTGCACGCTCGTAAGGCCATAGCGGACGAATTGTTTGGAGATATAAGCCAGCCCGTCACGGTCGCGCTGCGCCTTCTGCTCTGCGGTAAGAGTGGGCCTCCCGCCGACCCTGCTGAACACGCTGCGCGCGCGATCCGTAACACGCCCGTTGAGTTCGCCGCTCACGTCACGATCAAAAGTTCCGCCCGGAGGATTGGGGGTATCCTTTTGCACGCCTGCCAATTCAAGGGCTTTGCCGTTGTAGAACGAAGTATGTCCGCCGCGATGGTGCACGGCAACGGGGTGATCCTTTGACACTTGATCAAGGTCGTGGACGTTAAGCTCTCGATTGTCTTTGACCTTGGTGTCGTCGAAGAAGTATCCGTCGACCCAGGTACCTGCTGGAGTCTCTCGGGCCTTGGCGCGGAGTTTGTCGATGATACTGGCGATGGTCACAAAGTCGACGACGTAAGGGTTGCCGACGAGAACCTCATAGAGCAATACGTTGCCTGGCGCATGATTGTGGCAGTCGATGAACCCGGGGACAACTGTCATCCCCTTGGCGTCGAGCGTCTGGGTGCCTTTGCCGATGAACGTTTTCATGTCGTCGGTTGTTCCAACCGCCGCGAAATGCCCCGCTTTGACGGCAAACGCCTCGGCCTTCGGCGCACGCGAATCGACAGTGTACACCTTGGCGTTAAAGACCACCAGATCGGCGTCTCGGCCCTGCAGATCGGCAACTAGCAGCGGCCGGCCAAGGGCACCGGTGATACCGACGGCCCCGGCCAGCCCCATGAATTCTCTGCGGCTGTGACTGTGCTTCCTCATAGTTTGCCTCGTGTGATGCTAAAATGCAGGGCAATTGCCCGCAGTCCGTTACGGCGACCGCCAGGGACCCGCAGTCGGCTGTCAAAACCGGCACAAGGCTAGCACAAAAGGCCGATGCCCGATCAGCTAAGGACGAGTGATGCAAGGAGAAACGAGGGGTTTTTGTCGCGGACTGCGTCACGTTCTAGTGCCCTAATTACTAGGGTCCTCTGTGGATAGTTGGCTTCCACCTCGGTACCCATCCCGCTCCGTAACCTCAGATGGCTTGAAATGCGCTGTACTAGCTGTTATAAGACACCGGTGATTCCTTTCCGGGTGTCCTTCGAGCCAGGCATCTCACTTTACGAGCAGGTGGTGTATGCCGCAAAGAAGGCTGTGGTCTCAGGCCAATTGCGCGCCGGTGACTCGTTCCCATCCGTGCGAGAACTCAGTAAGGCTTTGAAAATCAATCCCAATACGGCTCACAAGGTGGTCACGCAGCTAGTGGCGGAAGGTGTCCTCGAGGTTCATTCCGGCATTGGCACGGTCGTGTCGAGGCGTACCTACGCGACGGCTGCCGACCGCAGCAATCTGCTGCGCAGAGAACTCGAGCAACTGATTGTTGAGGCCAAGCGATTGGGTCTGACTTTTGATGAGGTGACTTCGGCGGTCGCTCAGCTTTGGAAGCGTTTAGATGGGAGCAAGAAATGACCGACATTCTGCGAACGATTAATCTCTCGAAATGGTTCCGAAAGACAGTGGCCCTTGACCACCTGAACATGGTCGTACCCGAACATAGTGTGTATGCCTTTGTCGGTCCCAACGGAGCAGGCAAGACCACGACGATCAAAATCCTTATGAACGCTTGCCAGGCCAGCGAGGGCGTGGCACAGGTATTCGGTCATGACTCGCGCAAGCTTTGCCCGGACGATTTCGCCGAGATCGGCTACGTCTCGGAGAACCAGCAGATGCCAGAGTGGATGACGGTCGAATGCTTCATGAACTATCTAAGGCCGTTCTATCCGCGTTGGGACGTCGCACGTGCTGAGGAACTACTGCAGCAGTTTGAACTTCCGCATGACCGCAAGATCAGGAATTTGTCCCAGGGAATGCGGATGAAGGCGGCTTTAGCCTCTTCGCTGGCCTACAGACCAAGACTAATTGTCCTCGACGAACCATTTACCGGTCTCGATGCGCTGGTACGCGACGAGTTGATTGGGGGCGTATTGGAATGTGCGGAGGGGGCCACAATCCTGATCTCCTCCCATGATCTTTCGGATGTCGAGAGCTTCGCTAGTCATATCGGGTACCTCGACCATGGGCGCCTGCAGTTCTCCGAAGAGATGAAGTCATTGGCGGAACGTTTTCGCGAGATCGAGGTTACGCCTGCGAATCCCTTACAATCGCCGGCATCGTTGCCCATGGCGTGGTTGAGCGCGGAACAGTCAGCGGCCGTAGTCCGCTTCGTTGACTCACAGTTTGATCAGGAACGAACCGTTGCCGAGGTTCACCGCCTGTTCGGGAAAACTGATCAAATCTCCGTTAATCCCATGCCGCTCCGCGCCATTTTCGTAACTCTGGCAAAGGCTGGCCGAAAGGCAGGGTAAGAAAGATGCGACAGGCACTGCATATTTTCAAGAAAGACGTTCGTCACCTTTGGCTGGAGCTCGCAGTGGCGATTACCGTGGTTGCGGCATTTGGCTTCACGGGTGCGCGTCGTGCCTCATGGCTAGCGGACCCGGTCACGAACCGAACTGCCGCTTGGACGATGGTACTGATCCTGCTGCCGTTATCTTGGTGGACGGTCATCGCGCGCGTAATTCACGGCGAAACCCTACCTGGGGACAGACAGTTCTGGATCACCCGGCCCTACTCATGGAAGAGTCTGCTCGGAGCGAAGGCGCTTTTTGTCCTTGCCTTTATAAATCTACCGATGTTCTTGGCTGACATCGCCATCGTTCGCGCTTACGGATTACATCCGCTGGGGGCCGAATTGCCAGGCCTGCTTTGGAGCCAAGTCCTGCTTACGATAGTCTTCGTTTTACCGGTCGCTGCGTTATCGGCACTGACCGGCGGATTCGTCCAGCTGATACTCGCAATCCTGGCGCCTTGCGTGATCGGACTAGCTGTTGCCATCGCGTTGCCAGAGGTAGTTCTCGGTGGCTTCTGGGGCGGGTCTGAGTGGATCAGGGCTTATTATGTGTTTCTGGTTATAAGCCTCGCCGCGCCGGTGATCGTTGTCTGGCAGTACTCCACGCGGAGAACCGCCGCCGCTCGCTTTTTGGCCGTCGCCGCGGCAATGCTTGCGGTTCTGGGAATCGCGCCGATTCCTTGGTCCGCAGCCTTCAAGATTCAATCCTGGTTCTCGAAGCGAAGCGTGGAGCAAAGCCTGGCCCACGTGGATTTCGATTCGAGTGGTAGCTGGCTGACCCGGGTCGTAATGGAACGCGGCGACCGCGTTCGCGTTGAGCTCCCACTGAACGTTACTCCGCTTCCATCCGGTATGAGTGCCAAACCAGAAGGATTCTCCGTACAACTCGAAGCCCCGGATGGGGCAAAGTGGCACAGCGACCAAGTTCTGGTGCGCGATCCTAGCGACATGGGCCAAGAGTTTTCGCTGTCGGCTACCGTGGATGGCGCCTTTTACAAGAAGGTCAAGGATCAGCCCATAAGGGTTCGCGGGTCACTGTATTTGACCATATTCGGCAACCGGCGAACGGCGCGCGTTCCTCTTGGAGACCAGCTTGTTCCCGTGCCACGCGTGGGTGTGTGTGCAGCAAGCGGCCGAGCCAACCGACAAAGCTATTTCTTGGGTTGCAGTTCAGCGTTTCGATTTCCGGCCGTGCTCGTCTCTTATCGGTTCATACAATCTACAAGCGAAGGGAACGAGGACGTGTGGACTTCTGCGGAGCCTCGGCCAATCTCTTATTCTCCGTTCCCAGCTGAACCCGGAATCATCCCGGTAAGTCAAGACTTTACCTTCTCAATCCCTCGCGTGTCGTCGTCAGAAGCAAGGGTCGATACGGTCGAACCGCTGGCCTACATTCAACGGAACTTTGAGATCGACAACCTGCGGCTCGGTGATTTTCAACGTGACGCCACGCCTGTCTCGCCCTAGCCTAGGGTTGGTTATTCCGGAGTCTCGATGGCTGTCTGCCTTGAACCGAGTGATGGTCACCCCGCGAGTAGACGTGCGTCAACCGATCGCCTATCGGTCAACAACCGCTCATGTTCAAACCCCGAGATTGGATCGCATGGATTGACTGCCGTTTCCTGCTGAGGAGTTGAAAGGCAGTTGTGCCGCCACGCTTTGTTGTGCACGCTGAGACTTCTGGAGCCACGTTTTCTAGGCGGCGCGACCTCGGCGAAAAGGAATGCGCATATCACCAGAAATTACGGTGAGTAAATCCAAGACGAGCGATTGCGAGGATGTCTCGGCCGTTCTGGGCCGGCGGCCACTGGGGCTGGAGCGGTAATACGCAGGTACAGGTCGCGAATTCCGGTGCCATGCCGCGCCTATCCGCGGTTCTTAGGCCGAGCGTAAATGAAATGCCTTACTTTGGCTGGCTTTGCGGCAAGCCGATGCACCTGTTCCTCCATTTCTCGGTCCGCCTGGGTTAATCGCGTGTGCTGCCGCAAATGTTCTCCCCACGAATCAACGACAAACGTTTCGACATAGTGGGTCGGATGTTCGGTGTCGTAATAAACGGCCCAGCGCGACGCGCCATCCCGCCGCCGCACCCGTGAGAACTTCTCAAGGGCTGCCAGAAACTCGTCCGAATCCTGCGCTTCAATCTCATATTCGACGGTAACCAGCACAGGCCCCTGCTCGGGGTCGGCCGGTTCGAGGAGTGTCGGCTTTCGCCAGTGATCCCAGGTCGTAAGGTCCGCCGCCGCGTCGGGCAGCCGCGAAATCAGAATCAGCACCGGAGACGCCGCGGTGCCGATCGCCGCTGCCAGCAAGGAAAAGTGCGTGCCTCGATGCCCGGCCACATATCCCCAGAAGGCGCTGCCGGCAGCCCACGAACCCATATACACAAGCAGGAAAACAGCTAGCGCCCTTGCGCGGACCCACTCCGGCGCAACCCTCTGCATTACCGCGCTCATCAAGGACATCACGGCCGTCCAAGCTGCGCCTCCCAACGCGATGGCGAGCGACAGCGGCACGATTGACGTGAACGTCGTCGTTGCCCACAAGGCACCCGCAAACACCGTCGTGCCAATGGCCAGCGTGGCCTCCGCCGAAAGGGACGATCGCACTCGCTGGAGTGCCACTGCCCCAAGCACCGCGCCGGCGCCGAACACCGCCAGAAGCAAACCGTAAAGCGTTGAGCTGCCGCGAAGCGCGTGTGCCACCGTAGGGAGCAGCGCCCAGAAAGCACTCGCGAAAAACATGATCGAAGCGATTCGGCCGAGAATCGTCAGCATCTCAGGCGCGTTTCGTGTGTAACGAATCGCCGCGCGAGTCGCACCGCTCAGCGTCTCTCGAGGCAAGCCACTCTGCCGCGTGGGGCGCTTCCATCGGGCAATCACCCACAGCACGCCCAGAAACGATAGCGCGTTCAACGCAAACGCCGTGGCTACGCCCGCCACCGCAATCAGGAACCCTCCCAAAGCAGGCCCAATCGCGCGCGCTAGATTGAACTCGATGCCGTTCAGCGCCAAGGCGGGCAGCAAGTCGTCTTGGGGAACGACTTCAGGCAGGACCGCGCGCCATGTCGGCGCTTCCAGCGCGTCGCCAATCGCAAGAGCCAGCGTTAGCAGCAGTAGCATCCACGGCGTAATCCAATGCAGCAGCGTCAAAACCGCGAGCGCCGTAGCCACCGAAAACATCCAGACCTCAGTGGCTAAGATCACCTTGCGCCGGTCGAAGATATCGCCGAGCGCCCCCGCAGGCAGCGCCAGCAGAAAGAACGGCAGGGCCGAGGCCGTCTGAGTTAGAGCTACCAGCAGAGGCCCGGCTCCCTGGGACACCATCAACCAAGCAGCGCCCACACCCTGCATGAACGTGCCTATGTCGGACATCAAGTCGGCTAGCAATAAATTCCGGAACATCGGCACGCGCAATAGACGCCACGCGGAAGGTCTTGGGGTGTTCACGTTTGCGTGGATCTGGGACGCGCTGGTAGCCTCTGGCTGTACATCCTGATTTTGCGCGAATTTCGCCATGGCGTTTGTCGCGGTGGTGGCTGGCCTGTAGCGCCCTATTGGTCCACAAACTGTCCGGCGAATGTGGGTCTACGTTCCCGTTTGCTTGGAGGCGTGCGTCCGCGCAGAGGGTGGTCGAGGGGCCACTGTCCGCCTCCACCCGGTTGTACTCCCTGCGCGGAGGGCTGTGCCCGGTTGCGTTATCAACCGGTGTCCGTCAGCACCTCTCACTCGAATTGCAGGATTACGATCTCTGGATTCGACCCTAACCGCAGCGGTGGCCCCCAGGTCCCCGCGCCGCTCGAGGTGAATACCTGCATCTTGCCGATCCTGCTCAACCCGTACACAAACTGGTGGTAGATTCGCCGCGCCATCCAGCTCCACGGGATGAACTGTCCCACGTGAGTGTGGCCGGAAAGCTGCAGTGAAACTCCTGCTTGTTCCGCCACTTGCGGATGATCGGGCGCATGCGTCAGCAGGATGCTGGCCCGCCTGCGGTCCAAGCCAATGCCCTTGAGCACTGAGGCAAAATGCGCCATACGCGAGGCATGCCGATAAGGCACGCCAATGATCTGCAAGCCATCAGCCTCCACTTTTTCGTTCCGCAGCACGCGCACACCAGCGGACTCGACCGCGTGCAGATATTTGCTATCGTCACCAAACTGCTCGTGATTTCCCGCCACGAAGTAGACACCGTGAGGTGCTGTCAAGCGGCTAAGCGGCTGCGCCGCGCTCTTTGCGTCAATCGCCGTCCCGTCATACAAATCGCCTGCGATAAAAACCGCGTCGGGCTTTTCGTTCAGCACTTCCGCCACGATCCGCCGCAAAAAGCTGCCGTTCCGCACGTGCCCCAAGTGCAGATCGCTGATGAGGGCTGCTTTTCGTCCCCGCCACGCTTCCGGCAAGTTCGCAAGCCGGACGGTTATTCGCGTGATGCGCGTCCAGCTAGCATTAAAGACGCCATAGACGCCCGCTGCCGCAGCAGCGGCAAACAACCCTTCCACCATCAAATGAAAGTTCGCGTGCAGTCCGGCCACCCATGTCACTCCAAGCGCAATCCATGAGACAACCGCCGCGACAAAAAGAAAGCTGAGGAGGCCAAGCCATACGGCAGCCACTCTGTAGATCGCTTGCACCGCCGCTCCCGTGTATCGCCATGCTAGGAGCGACGCGACCAGAAAGCTAACGGACAAGATCCGCAGAACGATTTTCACCCACAGCGCGCCTGTGACCGCATTGGCCGAAATCGAGAACGTCCAGGTCTCATACAAAATCCAGTGCGTGAGAAAGAGAATTGCCTGCACCACGGCGATGAACACAACCAAGCCCGTTCGTATTTTCATCCTACATTAGATTCACCAGGCCTTCCTTTGTATGCATTCGCCGCACATGCGAGTGAGTTGACTTTGAAAACATCGGGTTTCGGCACTTTCAGCTCGTCTGTCCCCGAAGCTACCACCTTTTGAAGAAGTGGAAATCCTTGCGCGCTGCGTATTTGCACCCGGGAAAATATGGCCGGGGCGACGGGACTCGAACCGCGGCGTCTGCCGTGACCGCGAGCTGGTTTCGAGTGCTTTCAACCACCGGTAAGAGCAGGACGGCACGGCAAGTTCCTGAGAATATGATATATTTCTTGGATATTCCAAAAAGGAATTTCGAAACAATCAGGACAAGAAATAATAGGCAGGACCATGAAGGGCTTAGCCTCCAAACATACGTTGACGGAAAAGGCCTACGCCTGCATCAAGGAGGGGATTGTCCGGGGCGAGATCGAAGAGGGTGTTTTCCTGTCCGAAAAAGAGATCATGAAAAGGTATCACATCGGGCGCACCCCTTTCCGGGAAGCCTGCAATCGCCTGCACCATGAACATCTGCTGGAAGTCGTGCCGCGCCGCGGCTATCTCGTGCCGGAAATGAGTCTGCACGAAGTGCGCGACCTGTTTGAGCTGCGCGTCCTTGTGGAGGGCGCCATTGCCGAGCTTGCAGCCAGCCGGGCGAATGCGCGGGAGATCGACGAACTGGCGCATCTTGCCGACCAGAGCTCGCCTCCCGGTTTCTCGCATCACGGAGACTATGACCGCGCCGAAATCAATACAAATTTCCATCTGTGCCTGGCCGGTATGGCTCATAACCGGGAGTTCATGCGGCTGGAAAAAAGCGTCCTGGAGCGAACCAGGCGACTCGCGTATAGCGTGGCCCGTTCCATCGGGATGCAACATGAGGAGATGACCCTAGAGAGCCTGCACCGGCCCATTGTCGAGGCCATTCGCCAAGGAGATAGAGCCGCGGCGCGGCAGGCGGTTATCCACGACATTCAACAGGCTCAGACCATACTGGTTGGATTGGCGAGCCGGGACTTTGCCGAAGCCGAGCGTTTAAGGAAGCGCTCTAGTTCAAAGCCAATAGCTGCTGAAAGTGGAACCACAGCCTCGCCTGGCAAACATCATAGCTGATACGAGGGTGGTGTCTCGAAAATAACCCTGATAAGTCGAAGCATGCCAAGCTGCTGAAGGGGCGCCAATTGTTCCGTTTTCCTATGCGCGTTATTTGCGGGACTGCACGCTAGTAGTAGATCGACTGACCGCCTGCCACTTCCCAAACGTTCTCAGAATCCCAAATTAAAGGCCTCTGAGGAGTTGCGGCAATGCCGGCTCTGCTTCCCCGGACGCGTCGCATAGATATCATATATTTCAAATATATTTCCATTGACAGCTGCTAAAGGCAGGCGTATAGGAAACGATTGGGTGAGGAAACGACGGCAGGATTCCGGGGCCGCTCGTGGGTGGCAGAGTTCCTTCGCCAAGATCAAATTGAGCGCGACAGCGATTATTTCACTTGGGTGGAGGGAGGGTGTATGTCCAAACAAGGTCTCGTCCGCGGTGCAGGTAATGTTCACAACAATCTGTGGCTCGGAACGGCGGTTTGCGTCGCGCTGTTCGTGGGTTTATTCCTCTTTCACGGCGCCGCGAAGGCGCAGGTGCTCTACGGGTCTTTGACCGGTGCGGTGACCGATCCGAGCGGAGCAGCGGTCAGCGGAGCGAAGGTGGAGGCGTTGGACGTAGGTAAAGGAGTGGGTCAACAGAGCACCACTGACGCCAACGGGATTTATCGCTTCAGTGCTCTTCTCCCGGCTGTCTACAAGGTAACCATCTCGGCGGTGGGATTCGAGACGCAGATGACGCCAGGGGTGCGCGTAGAGGCGAATGAGGTAGCCCGGGTGGACGCGCGGCTTAAGATCACTGCCGCAACGGAAAACGTGACGGTGACGGCGGAAGCTCCACTTCTGCAGACCGATCGCTCCGATGTGCACACCGACATCAACGCAGCCGAGGTTCAGTCGTTACCGGCAATTTCGTCGGAAGGGAGCAGCTTTCAAGCGCTGTATAAGATCGTACCGGGCGCCAGTTTGCCCATGGAAAACAACTCTGCGGGCGGAAATCCCCAACGGGCCATGACCTCGAACGTGAACGGCCAATCCTCCCAGGGCAACAACACGCGTATTGACGGAGTGCAGGACGCGTACCCCTGGTTGCCCGCCAACATCGCCTACGTTCCGCCTACAGACGCGATTGAAACCGTTAACGTGGTCACTAATTCCTTCGATGCCGAGCAGGGCAATGCCGGCGGAGCAGTGGTCAACGTGCAGATCAAGTCCGGAACGAACCAGTTTCACGGCGATGTTCATGAGCTCCACACCGACAATGCGCTGACAAACCTCAACTACTTTCAACCCTCAAATCGTCGAAAACCATTAAACGTCTTTAACCAGTTTGGTGGAGCTTTGGGAGGCCCGATCAAGAGGGACAAGCTCTTTTTCTTCGGCGACTGGGAGTCGACGCGCCAAGTGCAAGCGCCCAACGGGGGCAATCCGCAGACCGTTCCCTTCGGCGGTCTCGCGTATCAGACCGCGCAACAAGCTGGTTTCATTGATTTTCGCAGTGTTCTTCCTGCTGGAGCTAACATTTACGATCCCCGGACCGGAACGGCGGACGGAAGCGGCCGCTCGCTCATCAGCTGTAACGGCGTGGCGAATGAGATTTGCTTGTCGGACGTCGATCCCTCTTCCCTAGCCATGTGGAAGCTGATCCCCGCGCCCAATGTCACCGGAGCAACTTCCAATAACTATTTCCTGACGAAAACGGGTTTTTTTCACCGCGACGACGTAGATGGCAAGGTGAACTATGTTCCTAACACACGTACCACAGTTTTTGGGCGTTACTCCATATCCCGCAGCGATATCTTCGATCCGCCCGCACTCGGTTCTGCGGAAGGCAACGCGACTCTCGGCGGGCAATTGGGCAACGCTTTTTCGAGGATTCAAGTCGTGGGCATGGGCGGAACTTACACGTTTTCTCCCCGCTTGCTTTTGGACGTCAATGCCGGCTATACGCGGCAGCGCATCAATGCCGAGAGTACGGACATCGCCAACAACTTCGGCCTGGATACGTTGCATATCCCGGGGACCAACGGCCCGGATCCCCTGCAAGGGGGCATACCGGCGTTTCAATTCAATACGTTTTCAAATCTCGGGAACCCCAATACGGGCAATCCTTTTCTCTTTCGCGACAACCAGTATGTAAGCAACGCCAATTCGACTTGGGTCAGAGGAAAGCACCAGTTCCGGTTCGGGATTGAATACAACCACACACAGCTGAATCATTTTCAGCCGCAAGGGGGCAGCTTCCAGACTGCCCGAGGCAGCCTCCGCTTCACCGGTGCCGCGACGGAACTCAAGGGGCAGGCAATCCCGCCGAGTGCAGCCCAATACAACTCGTTCGCGGATTTCTTACTTGGGTTGCCCGACGAGGTCGGAAAGGCCACCCAAAACCTCGATCCCATCGCATTGCGCTGGTCGCAGTGGGGATGGTACTGGCGTGACCAATATCAAGTGACTTCCCGCCTGACCGTGAACTATGGTTTGCGGTGGGAATACTACCCGATGGCCTACAGCGACATTGGCGGAGCGCGCGTGCTCGACACAAACACCATGAACGTCTTGGTTGGCGGCGGCAGCAGCGGGATCCCGATCGATGATGGCGTCGACACCGGCCACGGGCTGTTTCTGCCGCGGTTGGGAATTGCTTACCGCCCGTTTCAAAAGACTGTGATTCGCGCCGGTTACGGCATAAGCGCGGATTCCAACAACTGGCGCTTCTTGCGCAATGCATTTCCGGCGGTGACCATTTCCGACTTCACCGGCTTTGGGAGCAACCCGTTCGCGCCGGCGGCGAGTCTAACCGGGCTGAATGCCGTTGGGCCCTATGCCGCCCTACCGATTGGAATCCCGGTGATCCCGCTGAACGGAGGGACTGCTCCCGGAACTTTTCCGCTTCCCGACGCCGTTGGCACTACGACCATTCCGACGGATTTTCGCAGAGGCTACATCAATAACTTCAATCTCACAATCGAGCGTGAGTTTGCCGGCTTTGTGGCGGATGTCGGGTATGTGGGCGACCGTGGCATTCGGCCGTTGGTCAACAGGAACATCAACCCGGCTCCGGCGGGCGGCGGGCAAAATGGCCGAATTCTGAACGCCCAATTCAACCACACATCGAACAATATCTGTCCGACAGCTACGAATCCAAACGCGGCGTGCAAGGGCTGGCCGGACATCAGCGAATTGACGCCTCTCGGCAATAGCTACTACGACTCGCTGCAGGCGAAACTGACACGCCGCTTCGCGGGAACGTCACAGATTGGATTTGCGTATACGTTCGCGAAGGCAATCGATTACGAAGACAATGAGGAACTCGGTTTTCTGCTCTGGCCCTATCCGGCTTACATACCTCGCAATAAGGCCCTTGCCGGGTTCGATCGCACCCACAACTTCGAAGCCTACGGCTTATATGCGCTTCCTTTTGGCCGCGGACAGCGGTTTGCCCAGTCCGGAATCGCTAGCGCATTGGCTGGCGGATGGCAGTTGAATTGGGTGCTGAGTGCGATGAGCGGCACGCCTTTTACGATCACCGACAGCGGTGCCGGACAAAGCCTTTTGAAGGCTCAAGGAAACACGCAGACCGCGAACATTGTTGGGCCGCTGAACATTTTGAATGGCGGGCCTCGGTCCAGTTGTCCAAAGGTGGGTGGGCAGTACAACCTTGCCTGTTCCTATTTTGACCCCAATGCTTTCGCGCCGGTCACGACTGCGGGGGTATTCGGCAACGCTGGCCGAAATATTCTACGCGGACCCGGCTACTTCAACCTGGACATGAGCCTGATGAGAAACTTCAAGCTCCGGGAGTGGTTGACCTTCCAATTTGAAGCCGAAGCTTTTGGCGTCACCAATACGCCACACTTTAACAATCCGAACGCAAACATCAGTGCCGCGAATTTTGGCGCCATAACCTCGACACTGGTCACCACGAACGCCAGTCTTGGCGGAACGGGGGGGCAGCGACAATGGTGGTTTGCGGGAAAACTTATCTTCTGAACGGGTGGACAGACAAAATCATGGCGGCCATCCATGGAAGGCAAGCGAGGAGACTCAACTCGCGGGACCGAGACCATTTCTCAACAAAGGCGGTCCGGGGAAGAAGGAGCGCTCGTGAGGTATGGAACGATCCATCTGTGTAGCGCCAAATTCGTCACGAGAGTGCTCCTCGCGTGGGCCGTATCGATAAGTTACCTGCCCAAAACACTCTGGGGCGCTGATTCTCAAGTCGTCCGAAAGCCTCACGGCGATTCTGTGATCGTGCATTCGAACGCAGCAATCTTCCTAGGTCCGGACGAACCTCTCCCCATCGTGCAAGCCGTCCGAGACCTGGCCAGTGATTTCGAAAAAGTGCTAGGCAAAAAGCCACGAATCATGAATCGCGAGGAAAACGCCGCGCCAGTGACGATTTGGATTGGCGAAAAGTCCAAACTTCCCGAAGCCCTGCGCCCCCCAGGTTTGGAGGAGCCGGAATCCTTTTCGATTTCGGTGGCTCGCTCCGATGAAAAGTCCCAACCTGGCAAGGTCGTTGTGCTGGCTGGCGCCGATATCCGAGGGACGGTCTACGCCATCTACCAATTCTCCGAAGAATACCTCGGCGTCGATCCTCTTTATTATTGGACCGATCATGAGCCCGTTCGGCGTACCCAGATAGAACTGCCGGCGTCCTTGAGGAAACAATTTCCCGCCCCGGTATTCAAATACCGCGGCCTCTTCATTAATGACGAAGATTTGCTGACGGGCTGGGCACCCGGCGAGGCCAAAGATCACACCGGGATCTCTCTCGAGGTTTGGAACAAGATCTTCGAGACCATCCTGAGGCTCAAGGGCAACATGGTGGCGCCGGGCACGTGGATTTTCCCTGATGAGCCGCAAATCAAACTGGCAGGCAAGCGCGGCCTCATCTTGACCCAACACCATGCGATTCCTCTGGGCCTCAACGTGGCGCGCTGGCCAAAAGATGTTCCTTATTCTTACACCGGCCACCCCGAGATTCTCGAGCGCGCCTGGAGGGACGCTGCCGCTGCTTATCCGCCGGAGCAGGAAGTGCTGTGGACGGTCGGCCTTCGCGGTCTGTCCGATGTCAGTTACTCCGCGTTTGACCCCAGCGTGCGCGGCAATGATCAGGCCCTGGGCGAATTGATCACCAAAGCCATCGCGGATCAAATGCGAATCGTACGCTCACTGCGCCCGCAAGCAAAATTCATTACGAGTTTGTGGATGGAAGGGGCGCGGCTGATGCAGCAAGGGTATCTTAAGATTCCCCCCGAGGTCGCGACGGTGTGGCCTGACACCGGGTATGGCTATCTTCAGGACAAGGGCTTGGTCACAGCGGGGCAGGGGGCTTACTACCACGTCGCGATGATGAACTTCAGGGCCAATCAACTCACCGAGATGGTTCCCGTTGAACGCATCGATTCGGAACTCCGTCGTTACATCAAGGCAGGAGCGACTCACTATCTCCTTTTAAACACCAGCGACATTCGCCCCGTGCCCATGACCATGAAGGCGGTAATGGATATCGCCTGGAGAGGTCTTCCACACGACGCCCCTGGAGATAGCGATCAGTTCTACCGGGAATGGTCCTCGGAGGAATTTGGTGCCAAGGCCGGCATGCGGGTCGTGGAAATCTACAAACAGTACTTTGCTACGCCTGCCCATCTTCCGGGAGAGGAACCTGCTCTCCCATACGGCGATCAGTACTACCACACACAGGCGCGACGCTTCCTGCTGGAGTATATGGTCGGTTTCCCGCTCTATTTTCTTCCCGGCCAGGCTCCGACATGGGTGACCCCCCGCGTTTTTTCCGAGGCTGCTGAAAATTCCACGTTACCTAGTTTGGCTGACGCCTTGAAGGGAGAAATCAAGCGCTGTAGTGATGCTCAACCGAGGTGGGACACCTTGTGGGAGAAGGCCGTTGCCACCGAGCCGCTCGTTTCGGCTGAGAGACGGTCTTTTTACCACGCTCATGTGCTCACCATGATTGCCATCGATAGAGAAAGCAATCGTGCTCTTGAATCCATAGCCGAGTCGATTCAGCATGCCGAGAACGGAGAGACGACGGAAGCTCGCGCCAAAGCCCAACGAGCGCTGGAGGCCCTGGACGAAATCTTCAAGGTCGAGGCCAGAGCGGAGTATGGCAAATGGAAAGGCTGGTATCGGGGCGACTGGCTGTCCGGGATTGGCCGGACGCGCGAGCTGGTTCAAATCTTCGCGAAGCAAGTTGAGGATCCGTCCTCTCCCATGCCCGCACCCATTTACTGGACGGGCTGGGAAGCGTACTACCACATCATGCATTACGAGGGGGAGCGTACCGCAGACGTGAATTGACGATACCGGCCAAAATCCTCTCGGAAGATGGAAAGACGGTATGAAAATCAAAGACCTCCGCGCCACAACGGTAAGTGTTCCGCTGGAAGCACCTTTACGCCACGCCAATGGGTGTCACTGGGGGCGTTTTGTCCGGACCGTAGTGGAGCTGGAGGCCGACAACGGGTTAATCGGCCTCGGCGAAATGGGCGGTGGAGGCCAATCCAGCGAAGAGACGTTTCGCTCCCTCAGATCGGCTCTCCTTGGTTGGGACCCCTGCCGACTCGAAGAATTAAGGTTCCGCGTCGCCAACCCGACAGCGTCGCTTTACAACAATCATATTCAGATACTCGCCGCGCTCGAGTTCGCCTGCCTGGATCTTCTAGGACAAGCTTGGGGAGCCCCCATTTCGGAAATTTTGGGCGGTCGTTTGAGAGATCGCATCGAATTTGCTTCGTACTTGTTCTTTCGCTATCCAAATCCTGGGAATGGGAAAGGAGAGGTTCGGACTGTCAGGCACCTCGTTTCCCACGCCCAGAAATTGAAATCCGAACACGGTTTCAAGACCCATAAACTAAAAGGCGGAGTCTTTCCGCCGGTCTATGAGCTTGAGTGCTATCGCGCCCTTGCCGAGGCGTTCCCCGACGACCATTTGCGCTTCGATCCCAACTGCACATGGTCCACCGAACAAGCAATCCAATTCGCCCGCGCCATCGAAGGATTCAACAATGACTATCTCGAGGATCCCGTCTTCGGGTTGAATGGAATGCGTCAGGTCCGCGAGAAAGCCCGCATGTCTTTGGCCACGAACACTATGGTCGTCAATTTCGAGCAGTTGGCGGCAAATATCCGCGATCCCGCCGTGGATGTGGTCCTCCTCGATACCACCTTCTGGGGTGGCATTCGGCCTTGTCTCAAAGCCGCGGGAATCTGCGACACATTTCAGTTAGGTGTCTCGGTGCATTCATCGGGAGAGTTGGGAATCCAGCTTGCTTCGATGCTACACATGGCTGCGGTCCTTCCGAATCTTTCCTTCGCCGCCGACGCCCACTATCACGAACTCGCTGATGACATCATCGAGGGCGGAAAGTTCAATTACGCAGATGGCGCGATTTGCGTGCCGTCAGCCCCGGGTCTCGGAGTCCATCTAGACCGCGAGAAATTGGCGAAATACAGCGAAATGTACCGGCGCCTCGGTCCTTATCCCTACGATCGCGATCCGCTTCGGCCTTGCTGGACGCCGACGATTCCGAACGATCGCTGGGGCGACCCTTCGGATGATCGCAGCCCCCACATTCCTTGCTAGCACCCCTAGACAACCAGGTTGCAGGCTTGAGGTGAAGACGGTCTGGCGCTCAGGCGAAGCTCGGATTGATTGTGAAGGGGGCTTAATTCCCCCCCCCAAAAAACGTAAAAAATTGTGAAATCTCTGGCTGGCGAATTGAAACAGACGGCGCGAATAGTGTATTGCCAAGCCGTGGGTGAGGTGTCGCGTGTTGTCGGGCTGAATTTGGGTTGATTCGTCGGATTATCGGTGACGGGAGACGAACGTCCCGCAACTGGCAACTGCGAACGAGCCATGTTTCATCCGTTTCACATATTCAAAGTGCAGAGCGACGGTAGCCGTCGCTGGATGAAGGCGGCGGCGAATCTAGAAGACGCCGAGGCGCTTGTGAAGGTGCTTGCGGCATCATCACCCGGTGAATATGTCATCACCAACCTGACAGGCGAGAAGACTTCGATCAAATCACTACGGAAGAGAATAGTGTTTCAGATCGGCTACGACGAAAGAGAACTGAACGCGAGGGCCGAACTGTTTCGACGCTGTGGCCACGAAGTCCTATCGGTCCCTAACAACGAAGCTGCGAAGCATGCTTTAACCTTGATTGACAATGTCGATGTGTTTGTCATTGGCCACCAGGCACCCGAACAAACCAGAAGAGAGATACTCGATTGGCTGAAAGAGAATTTTCCAACGGTAAAGGTTGTGGCCCTGATTCCGTCCGCCAATCGTCAGGTGTCACGCGCCGATTACAATATAGTGCTGAACGACTCGGAAGAGTGGCTGTCCCTCCTTGCGGCCACGGCAAGTTGAATCCCCTTCATGCTCATCGGTCAAAGACTCCGAGACATCCGCAAGGCGAAAAATCTGAGCCAAGACGATATCGCACGAGCGACCGGCTTTGTGCGCCCCTACATCTCTCGCGTGGAGAACGGGCATATAGTGCCTAGAATCGAAATCCTAAAAGAGTGGGCAGGAGCGTTGGGTATGCCGCTTTATCAGATTTTGTACGAAGGCGAAGAACCTCCCAAACCCCTAAAATTTCCGGACGGTGAAGAATGGGTGTGGGGAAGTTCCGGCCGGGAAGCGCACGAGCTCGTAATGCTCCGTCGTTCTTTGTCGAAAATGACAGAAGCAGACCGAAAGATATTGCTAGCTCTCGCTGGCCGGATGGCACGCGGCTCCCGGTTGAAGTAAACTTAGGCTCTCTCCTCTAGCCAAACCCAATTTTCGTGGAATTTCCCAGGGTTCAAGCGGAACTGCATCGCTAAATTTGTGAAAAGTTTGAAACCGAACACGCTGTCAAACTCAAAGCGGAATCATTGTTTGAAGGCGCTGTCGGTGGTCTGCACCCCGATTAGATTCGAGTTTCTGAGCGGAAGAGGAGGGCGTTTGACGGGATGTCCATCACCGTCGACGTTCATGAGGGCCCGACAATCTATGAAGTGACGGTCGAGAACCTGAAGCAATCAATCAAATCACAGGGCATCCCGGGGGAGGAAGGAAAAGGGGAGGAATAATGCATGCGTCTCCACCAAAGTCGCGCACTTCACTATAAGGTGCTCTCGAGTCCTTTGTTTGTGGTCAGGGGCCGTATATCACATGATATAAGACTCTTGCAAAGCCTGGAACTCTTCGATATCGTGGCTCGAGACGGAAAGCTTTGGAGGTTGGTTGTGGATAGCTTTCGGAAATGCGCTCTGATGGATCATTTCGTGGCGAGACCATTTACTGCCGAGGACTGTCACTGCGGTTCGGGTGAGGCAGACTAACGTGCAAGGCAAAGTGAAGTGGTTCAACAACTCGAAGGGGTATGGCTTTATCGGGCGTGATGAGGGCCCCGATATTTTTGTTCATTACACAGCGATTGTCGGCGACGGTTACCGTACCTTGCAAGAAGGGGATTCGGTCGAATTCGAAATCGTACAAGGCCCAAAAGGTCGGCAAGCATCGAACGTTGTCGTCACCAATCACTAGCATCCCGTATCAGCGAGGGAGGCATGCCTACACCTCGAGCAAGCAAGCAACTTCGTGCGCTTTGCCACGAGCATCATCTTGAAATGAGGACGACCGAAGCCATACAAACTGAGTATGCCTGCCCGAAGCCAGATTGTGCCGTCCGTTATTCTCCTTCGAATGGATACTTCATTGCCGCCAAGGACGGTGAGGTCGAGTTCGCTATGATCCCCCACCGTAGGTGCCCCAACGACGGTCAACCGATGTATCTTGCGGAAATTAATCCGGAGAAAAGGGCCTTCCGCTTGTGGCGATGCCCGAAATGTGATTCGAGCAGGACCAACGAAGAAAACTTAATCGACGCTTAATCAACCACATTCCCTGACAACAGTAAGGCGTCGGTGTCTTCTGCCATTCCACAACGCACACGCCAGTTGGAGGCCAGCAGCAAATTCCCCTCCTCCCGTACAGTAAACCACCCGCGCTGGCAAATTCAGATGTTCTTTCGGGGCATCCAGACGCACGAGCTCACCTGGACCGCAAGCTGAATTCGTAATCAGCCGAGCGCCCCGCAGACTCACGTTCTCTGTGATTGCCCCAACATCGATCGGCGATTCGCCCTCGTGCAAGGCTCTACAACTTCTGTCTTTGCAATCCGCTGGTCGAATCGACCAGTCGGCGCGCGCATTTTTCGCAGCATCCGTGTCGCTGCCTTTCTCCGTCTCGACCTTTCTTCTCGGGCTCGTTTTTGGAGCATTTCGCGGCGACGGGAGTCAGCGCTGGAGGCGTGAGGGTTCCACAAAACCTACCCCTCGGTTGGCCATCCGCAATGTGAAGTGCAACTGTTAGTGTGTGCAGCGGGGTAGCGGCGCAAACCGGGAATTCACCCTAATTGCATGCGGGGTTTCGACGAACATCGTGAATTACCGCCTCCCGATCTGCTTGTCAAGAAGGAATCACAGGCTGCGTAACGAGAGTTTCGGGATTGCTGTATCACGTCTGCTTGGTCCATTCGCCTGTCCGCACTAGGAACTGCAGGCCGAGGGCGAAGGTACTGGCTGGAAGCGTGTGGCAGTAGACGATTCGGGCGCGGCCCCAAAATTCGCCTAGCGAGGACTGGACAAGCACTCTGGTGCCGGGCTGCCAGGGGCAGTCACTTTGGAGGCGAGCACCATTGGTGCTCACGTTCTCCGTCGAAGCATTCGCGGTTACCAACGGCTGCTCCCCGTTCGAGAGCCGAACACGAAATTGCTGCGGACTTCGCAATTCTCTTCGACCGTTCATCGAGGGCCATTTCTGAGGGCGGGTATTTCTCAGATATTGAAGTGATGATATCGCAAAACCTGAGTTTATTCCAAGTTCACATTTTCGGGTTTCCTCGGAACCATTGGAAAGGCGACGCTGCCGAGGCAGCCCATTGGAACGTCAGATGAATGCAGAGACGATCCGAATTCCTTCAAAAACTGGATGATTCACGAACACCTCAAAAAGGAGTCGCCATTCAGCCGCACTGCGATGATCACGCACGCCAACGATCGAGTGGGTAACATGCCGGATGATGCGGCGTTCGATCAGGTGGGCAACGAGACCACTACCTCGAGGCTGCAGCGAGGCTGCGCCCGCGAACACGATCTTCAATAGTTCCTTGCAGTTCTAGGCACGTCTCCGAACAGGAGTTCCGGGCGCCGGCCTATTCGCCCAGCGTGGCAACATTCGAGTATGCAGAATGACCCGCAGCGTTCTCTGTGAGCACTCGGTAAGAGATCGGTCTCTTGTCGTTGGAGATTTGTTTGTCCAGAAACGACGTTTCGGCGGCGGGCAATTTCGCGAGAGACAGCCACTGACCCTGCCGGCCGATGCGGCGTTCAATGGAGACAAATTCTGGATTGCCTGCGTGAATCTTCCATGTGAGCCCGAGGCCTTTCGGTTCCTTGCCTAACGTCAGCTCGCTAGCGGCCTCGGGCAGTTCCGCCCAATCAAAGTAGCTTTGGTCAGCGATGGCCATGACGCCGTCGAACAGCGGCAGCCCCTCCAGCCTGTCCGTCGTGCCGAGCTTCCAGGAGAGCGGGGTCATTTCGCCCGAGGTGACGTCCACGAGCACGGGATTCTGGATGCCCGACTCGGTTATCTGCAAGTTCACGTTTGCGGGGTGTGACCGATCTCCAGCCTTACTAAGCACGGGCAACCAGTACGCGATGATGGCCTTGTTCCTCGGGGAACGGAATCCATACCCAAGAAGCGAGGGCGAAGTCGCTGCGCCGTCGCTGCGTACCTGGATAGACGGATCAAACTTGGTATCTGAGAATAGCGTGGTCGTGTTCCGAAGCGACGCAAAAGCCGGCCGCGGCGTAAAGTCTTCTGGACGAAACATGAGGCCGTGCAGCATTCCAAAGTCATCCGATTCATTGCCATCCGTGGCCCCGACGATGAGCCAGACAAAGGTCCGGACTCCAGCAGCTCTGTCGGCAATTAAGCCGCGCGGGATGTATTTCGCCTGAACCGATTCATCTGAGCCTTCCCAGGAAGGAATCGAATTGAACTCGTCGTTCCAGAAGACCAGGTCATTTCGGATGCCCGCATAGCCGCGGACCATGTTGCGTAGTGCCTTAG
>Ga0126373_10000801_pt1 | contig 21324 bp, 17 predicted proteins | sample PanSoiMetPlot_11_FD_92545 | JGI IMG/M metagenome (GOLD analysis project Ga0126373, IMG submission 92545) | Tropical forest soil microbial communities from Panama - MetaG Plot_11 | ecosystem: Environmental > Terrestrial > Soil > Tropical forest > Bulk soil | place: Panama | collected 2016-02-17 | reverse complement strand
CGGGTGAAATGGCCGGGACGCATCTTGGCTCAGCCCTCGTGCCAGCTTCTGATAACTCAAAGGCAACCGGTGAACGTTCACACTGCCAGAGAGATCTACTGCCTCTGCGCCAGGGATTGCGCTCGTCACTACATGCACTTCGTGACCGCGGCAGGCAAGTTCTTCGGACAACAGGGCGACGAAGCGCTCTAGACCGCCGATCACGGGCTGGTACATGTCGGTCAACTCGATCAACCGCATCGCATTACCTCAGCGACCGGTAGACAGCCTCGTATTGGCGAGCCATCGTGGACCAGCCAAAGTCTTGATCCGGCAGAGTAGTCACGCGTCCCATCTCGAGTTGATGGTCGAGCGCGGCTGCTACGGCAGCCACATCCGGCCCGACGACAGCGACACGTGCACCCCCCAGCCGGCGCGCCAGCTCGGCATGGGCCGGGATATCAGATGCAACTACCCGGCTACCTGCCACGGCCGCCTCGAGGAGTACTAGCCCAAAAGCCTCATGTGCCGACATGCTCATCGTTGCGGCGGCAGTGCGCTGCCAGCGCCGCAGCTCTTCGTCGCTGACCTGACCGCGAAAGGAGGTCCTGCTCGCGATCCCCAGTTCGCAGGCAAGACGCTCGAGCGCCGGCCGCTCGGAACCTGCTCCGCAGACAACGAGTTGAGCGTCCGCACGCATGGACGCGAATGCCCGAACGGCCGTATCGATGCGTTTGTACGATTCCAGGCGGCCAGCGACGAGGACGGTAGGACGATCGGTCTCGAACGGTTCGGCCGCCAGGAGGGCCTGGATATCCACGCCGAGCGGAATGATCGATAGCCGAGGTTCCACGGACGGATAACACCGCAGCAGCAACTCGGACTCTGCTGTCGAAACGCAGGTCACCTTGTCGGCCCGGCGAAACAAGAGCGCCGCCAACGGGTCGTACACCCTATGCAGGGCCGATGCGACCCTGGTGTGACCGACGGCGTGAAAATGCGGGGTGAAGACCAGCGGCACGCGCGGGATGGTGGCGGCCATCATCGCAGGCACCGCATGGAAGCTGTGCGCGTGGATGATGTCAAACAGCTCTCTGTCTCGCCACAGCGCACGAGCGAGCCCCGGCGCGACAGGAAACTGACTGGAGCCAGTCCAATCGGCAAACCGCTGTACCTGGTAGTCGCCCAAAGACGGAAACGTGGAGCCACGGGGTCGTTGGGCGTAGACCATCACGTGATGGCCCTGCCCTTGCAACTCGTTGGCCAAGTATCCGACAACCACTTCGACGCCACCGAGTTGTGGCGGGAACCCTGGGGACACGAGCGAGATCCCCATTGGAGCGTCCGATGGCAGGCCGTCCCGGTGCGCCTCGAGTTGCTGCTGCATCAGGTTGGATGCTGCTTCCCCATCACTCGCACCGGCACCCGAGGCGGGAACTTCTGGTGACGGCTGGGATGGTGGCCGGCCGGCTACTTGATTCCCGGATTTTGAGATTTCGGGAGATGTCCGACGGCGGCGCGCCTCGTTGCTTGCCAACGACATCTGCGCCACCTCCACAGTCGCCTTTACTGTCGCCGTCCATGACTGGATCAGCTCGACTCGGCTGGTTTTCTACCCTGGCTGCCGGTTACGCAACGCTGATATACCAACGCCCTAGCCAACGGATGCCAGCGGGCCGTTACCGCGTACTACCCGCCGTTCGCGGCAACGCACCGTTGGCAACCGCGCACATGAGCCGGAACCGGCGCCATCGTAGGATCAGAGCCCACAGAGATGCGCACTCGGTCGGGGGACGTGAATGTGCGGACTAGTCGGCTGTCTGGCGGTTGCCATCGACGCCGATCCTGATCAGGCCTGGGTGTTGAGCGCGACTGAGCGAATCGCACATCGTGGCCCTGATGACGAGGGCTTTTACTCCGACGACGATGTCGCTCTGGGCTACAAGCGGCTGGCCATCATCGACCTGTCGCATGGTGGCCATCAGCCGATGAGTTCCGCCGACGGCCGGTACTGGATGGTCTTCAATGGCGAGATCTACAACTACATCGAGCTTGGCGCCGAACTACGCGAGCAGGGCGTCACGCTCAGGTCGACCAGCGACTCCGAGGTCCTGCTCGAGACATATGCTCGGGTCGGCAAGGATGTCGTCCACCGGCTCCGCGGCATGTACGCGTTTGCCATCTGGGACAGTTTGGCGCGAGAGTTGTTCTGCGCACGGGACCAGTTCGGGATTAAGCCCTTCTACTACAGCATCGACAATGGGCGGCCGCGTTGGCTGAAAGCGGGAGGCAGCGGACAGGAGGCAGCGCCAGCGCCCGAGCGGATTCTCCGGTTCGCATCCGAGCGCAAGGCCCTAGCCGAGCCGGGCGAAATACGCGATCTTGACCCCGACGCGCTTCGCCGCTACCTGGCCTTCCAGTACGTCCCGCCGCCTGCAACCTTGACCCCGCCGGTACAGGTGCTGCCGCCCGGGCACGCCATGATCGCCCGGCCTGGCAATGCACCTGAGGTCTACCGCTACTGGCGCGCCAACCTTTGTCCTGCCCGCGCGCCCAGCCGCGGCACCTCGAAAGCCATCCTCGATGCGTTGCGCGATTCGGTCACCGTTCACCTCCGCAGCGACGCCCCGCTCGGTGCCTTCCTATCCGGCGGCATCGACTCTGCCGCGATCTGTGCCCTTGCCGCCGAGCACCGCCCTGATCTGCTGACCTTCACGGTCGGCTTCGAGCGCGAGGGATACAGCGAAATCGACCTGGCCCAGGAGACCGCCGCCGCCATCGGGGTGGAATCGGTGCCGTACGTGATTAGCCCCGAAGAGTTTTTCCATAACCTGCCGCGGATCATTTGGCACCTCGACGACCCCATGGCGGACCCGGCGGCGGTGCCGCTGTGGTTCCTCGCCCGCGAAGCCAGCAAGCAGGTCAAAGTAGTGCTGTCCGGGGAGGGCTCGGACGAGCTATTCGGCGGCTACGCCATCTACCATCAGCCCGGTGTGGTGCGAGCCTCCGAGAACCTGCCTGGCTGGACAATGGGCCTGCTGCAGCAGGCCGTGGCGCTCATCCCACCAGGTGTCAAGGGAAAGAGCCTGCTGGAGCGTATGTCCACCCCGCTGCGCCGCCGCTATATCGGCAACCCTCGTCATGGCGACCTGATCACAGGACCGGGCCGGCCGGGTCCAGCCAGGGCTTATGACCTGACCGACCCGGTGTACCACCAGGCCGGGGTGGCCGAGCTGGACGATGTCTCGACAATGCAGCTGGTAGATATCAACTTCTGGCTGCCGGGCGACATCTTGCTCAAGGCCGACCGCATGACCATGGCGCACAGCCTTGAACTGCGGGTTCCCTTCCTCGACCGGGAGGTGATGGCAGTCGCGGCCCGCTTGGCGCGGGAGGAGAAAATCGGCCCGGGCCGCGGACTTGGTGGCCTCTACGTCGGGACCACCAAGCGCGCGCTGCGCGAAGCCATGAGCCAGGTGCTCCCAAAGGCCGCCGCGAACCGCACAAAGCTAGGTTTCCCGGTCCCGATCGGCCAGTGGCTGAAAGGCGAGGCCTACGAATTCGCCAAGCGCCTGCTGCGCGACGCACAGACTGGCCAGTGGGTGAACCGCGACGCGGCGCTGGACCTGCTGCAGGCATTTAGGGCGGGCAAGTCGGCCGTGAACGAGCGCCACATCTGGGTGCTCATCGTCTTCTCGCTCTGGCACCAGATCTACGTCGAACAGGCCTACGACCCGATTGCCCTCGGCTGGGAGAAGGGAGCCGCAGGCGCCCACCGTCTTCTATGAGTAAGCCGCCAGGTCCCCGTTAGTTACGTAGCTGACTTTCGGGTTTGCGCTGATGTAGCGAAACACGCTTTCGAGGCGCTCCCAGTCGTTATGCTCATCAATTTCCCAGCTATGACCCCAAATATGGTATATTCCGCCTTCCTTTATGACCCGATCAAACATAGCTTTTGCCAACTCATCCCATTCGAGGCAGCGCAGGAATTTCACTGGCCGGAAGTTGACAAAACGTGCGATCCGCAATAGGTCGAACCCGAACCGATGGTTATACACGTGCAAAGAAGTTCCAGCCTCATAGGGATCACCCGCTGTAAATCTGTACCTAGCCACTGTCCGCGCATATCGGTACCCGGCGTCCTTGACGAGCTGCACATGCGATTTGGTATAGGCGCCACCTGGATAACAAAAAACCCTGATCTCCTTGCCGATTACACCTTCTAGCAATGCCTTAGACTGAAAGATCTCCGTCGCTGCTTCCTGATCAGAGATGGTTGGCAGCCGACGATGCGTCATCGAATGCGCGCCGATTTCGAAATCCTGGCTCAGATCTTTGATGGCCGGCAAAGTTAGCAGATCCTGGTTTGCAAACTCGTGATTCTCAGGAGACACATAGAATGTCCCCCTGAGCCCATGCTCTTTGAGCATCTGACCCAGCCTCACATCACACCTGTGACCGTCATCCCAGCTGGTCGTGAGTACAGCTGTTTTCACCCGTCCTCCTCACCTGATTACTCCATTTTGCCACTCAGGCTGAGCCACATCTTCGGCCGCGTGGATTGCCGGCGTTACAGATTTCGTCCCTGGCACGACAGGTACCGGTCCGGGTCGGCTTTCGGTCCGGCACTCGTGGAGACACTACGGTCGCGTACTTCGTTCGACGGTCCGGACGGGCGCGTACTTCGTTCCACGGTCCGGAACGGTCGTCGCCGTGGATACCGGCGTAGGATCGTCAACGCAATGGCCCGTAAGGGGCTGGCTTCCTCACTGCCCAAATGTCTCGCGGGAGATCATCATGATGCTCCAGCCACAAGTGTCCATCGACGGAGCTTCATTTCTGGTCCGGTGCTGAGGAATCAAACGCTGCGGAATCAAACGCTGCGGAATCAAACGCTGAGGAATCAAACAATGCCTGAGTCTCGTCAGGGCATCAGGGCGTCTGTCGTGGTGTGCGTTTACACCGAGAATCGGCTGTCGCTCATCCGTGCGGCACTAGACAGCCTCGCCGGCCAGACGATCCAGCCATGTGAGGTGATTGTTGTAGCCGACCACAACTCGGCCCTGTGTGATCGCCTCGCGGCCGAGTATCCGCAGCACGAGGTGATTCCCAACAAATTCGAGAAGGGCCTCTCCGGTGCCCGCAACACAGGTATTGAGCGTGCCCTAGGCGATGTCGTCGTTTTCCTGGACGATGACGCACGTGCCCAGCCCGAATGGCTGGAGACCCTGCTGGCTTCCTACGACGACGCATCGGTTCTGGGTGTGGGCGGCCTGGTTCTTGCTGACTGGAGTGCGCCCGGCAAGCCGGCATGGTTGCCCGACGAGTTTCTCTGGGTTGTCGGCTGCAGCTACCGTGGCCAGCCCGAGGTCAAAGCTGAGGTTCGCAACCCGATCGGTGCGAATATGTCATTTCGGCGATCATCTTTCGATCAAGCTGGCCTTTTCGATTCCTCGGTAGGGCGCACCATAGCGTCATCCCGTCCGCTCGGTTGCGAAGAAACCGAGTTCAGCATCCGGCTACGCGCGCTTTCGCCGGGTGCCCGCATCCTCTATGAACCGCGGGCCGTAGTTCATCATCATGTAGATCAGTCTCGTGCGACGCTGCGTTACTTTCTTAGCCGATGCCACGCAGAGGGAAGCTCGAAGGCACGGGTGTCACGGCTCTCTGGACCTTCAGCTGCACTGAGTTCGGAGCGGAGCTACGTTAGTCACACCATCATCCGGGCTATGCGCCGTGAACTAAATGGGGTTCTTCGACCGGGCGGCAGAGATTCGACGATGCGCCTCGTCGTCCTGTGCCTCGGAATCTCGTCGGCAGTTGCAGGGTACGTTAACGAAATGGTGCGGCAGAATGCTCGCAGCCGGCGAAGGAACGAGGGTCACGATGTGGCATCTGGCCATCTGCCCTGGCATCAATCTCTCGATGACCCGTCACGCCCTGACGCAACACATCGTTAACTGGCGCCTCTAGAAATGAACGGGCTACCGTCTAGAAGGCGACCGTGCTGAAGCCCCCAATGGTTCACCTCGCCTGGCTGTATCTCCAGGACTGGGTCTCTGTGACTCCGGTCTTCCTATCAACCGTCAGATTCCGTCCGGCCCTGCGGGAACCTGAAGACCCACACCCATGGGTCAGCCGCACAAGCGACATCGTGATAGAGGGCTATCCGCGCTCGGGAAACACGTTCGCGGTCGTAGCATTCCGGCAGGCACAGGGGCGCAAGATCGAGATCGCTCATCATCTACATGCCGCCGCTCAGATCAAACGCGCGGCTCGTCTTAATGTTCCGGCGATCGTGTTGATACGCGAACCATCTGAAGCAATTCTGTCCTTGATGGTGAGGGACCCGAATGCCTCCATTCGGTGGGCTCTTCACAGCTATATACGCTTCTATTCCGCCGTTGTTCCTTACCTCGATAAGACTGTGGTCGCACCTTTTGAGACAGTCATATCAGATTTCGCGGACACCATCCGAATGGTAAATACACGCTATAGAACGTCCTTTAAGGAGTTTGTGCCCACCGAGGACGCGCTGAACTCGGTTCGGCAGACGGTCGAGTGGATGGGGCAGCGGGACTCGGTCATGACGGGGCAGGATTACGGTCTGGGCGTCGCCCTGCCAAGCGAGCAGCGTCGACGCGCGAAGGATGCGCGCCGGGCCGAATACCTTGACGAACGCAACAAACCGCTCCGGCTCATGGCGGAGTCGCTGTATGAGCGCGTAATGCAGTTCGCGCACTGCTGACTGGCGACCTGTGAGCAGCCGGTTCCTGAGGCGGCGACTATGCTCGGCTCCGGGTGTCATGACTGGTGGGGGGCCAGACTTGCGGCAGAGTCGCCGTGGGTTTCGCACTGAACGTCGATCAGCGCTTGGTGGCCGTGCGCTCGGAAAGCAGGAGCCCACCCATGGGTGAAAGCCCAGCAGAGAAGTTGCTACGCAGCGTAGAGGGCGTCGCCTACTGGGCGGCAGTCGCGCCGGTCCTAGCCCGCTTGCCAGCCGCATTGGGTTATCGCATCGCGTGCTGGCGTGGTGACCTGCTCTGTCGGTGCCAGCCCGGGAAGCGCGCCGAGCTCGCACATAACGTGCGGCTAGTACTCGGGGACGAGTTCACCCCAGCCGCGGCGCAGCGGATAATCCGGGACTGGTTCCGGCTCGCCTCGTGCAGTCCCGTTGACGTGAAACGGCTACGGCGAGGGGCGCGGCCCCTGCAGTCACTGGTTGAGATCCGCGGGCGGGAACACCTGGAGAAGGCGCTGGCGGCGGGCAAAGGAGCCATTCTGTGCTCCGCCCACTTCGGCTCTCACGCCAGCGGGTTGTCGGTGCTGCACGCCAGCGGCTTCCCCATCACCCACATCGGCCGCTGGGACCACAATTACAAGTATTCATTCCACAGCTATACGGCCGGCCTCTCATCTGCCAAGCGGTGGTTCTGGAACGTGGTTTACGCCAGGCCCCTGCTGCGCCATCGGCAGCGGCCGAACATCGAGCCATGGCCTGGCCGACCTCAAGTTGCGATGCTGGCAGCTGCCGCACTCCGCGCCAACGAGGTGGTGTCGATCTCGATCGACGCGCCGCCGCTGGACAACGAGCGGGCTCGCGCCATCGATGTTCCGTTTCTCGGCCGCAGAGCTCAGTTGATGCCAGGGGTCGTGCCTCTTGCCCAACTGACTGGTGCGCCGGTGCTCATGGGCTTCCTGTACCGCGGGGCCGATTACCACCACCAGGTATGGGAGATCTCAGCGCCAGTATCACTCGAGGGGACAACCGCGACGGCATTCCAGCGCTGCGTAGCCGAGGTGAGCGCCGCCATCTTGAGAAGTCCCGCACATTGGAACTTCTGGCATACAACCGACGTTGCGCGCCTCGGCTTGATCGAGTCACAGCGGGACGCGTCACCAGCGGCTATGCCACTCCCACGCCCGGGAAATCCCGACAGTGGACCAACAGGTAGCGCCGCGGCTCAGGACTGACTTGCTCCGCGCTCATTTTGTCGCGGCAGGTTCCATGATGGATTGGTTGAACTCTTCGAGAGCGCTCAGGCTCTTCGACAGACTGGCCTCGTCCACTTGCACCGGTTCGATCTCTTCGGCGGCGAAACGGCTATAGGCACCCAGATCAAGCAACCCGTGCCCGCTGATGTTCACCAGGACGACCAGTGGGTCGTCCTTGCGCGGGTGCTTCGACACGACATCGATCATCCCGGCCACCGCATGAGCAGATTCAGGAGCGGGCAGAATGCCCTCGCTTTCACAGAAGAGCATGCCGGCCCGGAACGAAGTGAGCTGGTCGACGTCCATCGGCTCCAATGTGCCATCCGCGTGCATGGCGCTGGCTAGCGGCCCGGCACTGTGATGCCGCAGGCCACCCGCGTACACCGGGGGCGGCACGTAGGTGCTGCCGAGCGAGTAGACCTTGGTGATCGGGGATGTCCCCAGAGCATCGCTCAGGTCGTACATGTAGCGACCTCGGGTCAGCTTCGGGCACGCAGCCGACTCGACGGCTACAAGCCGGATGGACCTCCCGGAGTCCTTCGCTGCACCCAGGAAGGGCAGCGCAATCCCGCCAAAGTTCGATCCCGCGCCCATAGACGCAATCACGCAGTCAGGGAATTCGCCCATCAAGGCCAACTGCGAGATGGCTTCCTGACCAATGACCGTCTGGTGGAGCAGCACCGAGTTCTCGCCACTGCCGACAGCAAAACGCGACTCGCTGTCCTCTTCGACGAGCTCAAGAGCTTCCCCGTTGGCCACTGACTGGGTACCAGTCGCCTCGGGATCCTCTTTCAGCACCCGCCGACCCACTTCGGTCAGGTCGCTAGGGCTTTCATGGACGACCGCACCGAACAGCCGCATCATCTCGCCGCGGATGGGCTTCTGGCGCAGAGTGGATCTGACCATGAAGACCGTACAGCCAAGATCCATGAGCTGGCACGCGTAGGCGAGAGCTGTCCCCCACTGACCCGCGGCCGTGCCCGTCACCAGATGCTTCACGCCTGCTCTCGCGTAGTAATGTGCCTGCGCCAGAGCGGTATTGAGCTTGTGGCTCCCAGTCAGGTTGGCACCCTCGTATTTGTAGTAGATGCGACAGTTCGCGCCGAGCCGCTCCTCCAAGCGCACTGCCCTACGCAAGGGCGTAGGACGATACTGCGCATACAGGTCCAGAACCTCGTCCGGGATAGGTATGAACCTGTCGTCGGTGTTGATGGACTGCCGTGCGAGCGACAAAGGCTGCTGGAGCAATGCGCCCTGACCGGTCGCTTTCACATCCCCTGCCAACCGTGATCTCGACACAGCCGAGGTCACGTAGTGCGGCCGGTCATGCAAGATATTGAACCAGTGAGTCGGCAGCTGCGGATCTCGTGGCACGCTGTTGTCACCCATGCGCGACCTCCTTTCCGGACTCCTGGGCGCGGAGGTATGCGCAGATAGTGTTGACGCTGGCGAAATTCTCCGGAAGCAGATCCGCGTCGCTCATAACGATCGCGAACCGCTCTTCAAGGAAGACCACTAGCCTCAGCAGGCTCAGCGAATCGAGAATTCCACTCTCCAGCAGCGGTGTGTCATTGGCCAGCGGCAGCAGGGCCTGGTCCGGCACTAGTTCCTGGCTGATGTAGTCGTTGATAACCGTTTCCACTGAAGCGCGCTCCTTCGCGTGTTTGTGTTAACCGCGTTCCTTGTGGGCCTTCTCCGGCCGGTTCAAGGTCGTTTTGCTCGTCGGCCAGGCGTACCCGGTCGACCTTCCCGTTTGAGGTTCTCGGCAGCGCGGCGCGGAACTCGACTATTTCCGGGACCATGTACCCCGGCAGCCAACGTCGGCAATGTTCCAGCACCTTCTCGCCGGTGAGCTCGCCCACGCCGTCCGCGGGGACGACCACCGCCCGGAGGCGACAGCCGAGCAGCTCATCCGGCGCCGGCAGCACTGCGGCCTCCCCGATGGCCGGGTGTCGGTAGAGCGTGGCTTCGACTTCTCCCAGCTCCACTCGGTACCCGCGAATCTTCACCATGCTGTCCCGGCGGCCCAGGAAGGCGTAGTTTCCTGACTCGTCCAGGGTCACCAGGTCACCGGTCCTGTACACGAGCTCGTCGCATTCTGGATCGAGCGGATTTGGGACCAGCACATCGCTGGTCTTCGCGCGCTGTCCCCAGTAGCCGCGCATCAGTGAGGGACCGCGCACATATAGCTCGCCCACCTCGCCGGGCTTAGATATGCGGTCGCCCTCGTCTGTGACTCCGAATACCTCGGTGTTAGCGCAGGCCTTCCCGATGGGGACCGGGCCGACGTCCGCCGCCTCCGGGCCCACCTCGAACGCTGTGCAGACGTTGGTTTCCGTCGGCCCGTACCAGTTGAGGTAGCGAGCCTGCGGCAGCTCGGACATTAGCCGCTCGAGGTGCTTGGGAGGAAACACCTCCCCGGCGAAGATGACCACGCGCATGCTCGACATGTCGAACTCCTGCAGGTGGCCGTAGCAGGCCAAGAGAACGAGGACCGAGGGCACGGAATACCACACTGAGATCCGTTCGGTTTCCAGCCACCTAGCGATCGATATCGGGAACGTGGTTGTTCCATCCGGCAGTATCGCCAGGCACGCAGTCTCCCGGCAGGTGGCGAAGATGTCGAAGACAGACAGATCGAAATGCAGCGGCGCCGGGCTACAGACCCGGTCGTGCTCCCCAAGCCCTGCAGCGGCTGCCGCCCAGTCAACAAACGTCAGTGAGTTGCGATGGGAGATCATCACGCCCTTCGGGGTGCCTGTCGATCCCGAGGTATAGAGGATGTACGCGAGGTCGGTCTCGATCGCATGCTCCTCGGCAAACGGCTGCCCCGATTCACTCGCGGTCACAGCCCATGGCACAGTGGGCGTGCCCTGCGAGAGTGTGCTCGCCGCGCCGCTTCGCTGCGGGCGACCTGGATCGCAGACAACCACGACGCCTCGCGGCCGGATTGCTTCCGCCAGGGTCGCTGCCTGTGATGACCTTGCCTCGTCCGTCAGGATCACTGCAGCGCCGCTGTCCTGCACGATGTGGCTGAGCCGGCCGGTGGGTGCCTTCGGATCAAGCGGCACATAGCAGGCCCCTGCCTTCAGCGCTGCATATATTCCGACGACCGCGGAGGCCGACTTGGGAGCCAGGACCGCGATCCTGTCGCCGGGCGCTACTGCCTGCCGCAGGAGCGTCCGGGCGAGCTTGTTACTCAGCTGATCGAGTTCCTGGTAAGTGAGCATGCAGCCGTCTGATGCCACCGCCGGCCGATGTGGCTGCCGCGCCGCAGCTTCGGTCAGGAGTTGCTGCAGCAGATACGTCATATCCCCCCTTTCCTGGCGATGCAGTAGATCGCATCGCCCCCCTGGGGCTCAAAGCCCGAGCATCCGGGCGAGTACCACGCGCTGGATCTCCGAGGTGCCCGAGTAGATAGTGCTTGCAATCGCATCCCTGAGATCCCGCTCGATCCCCATGTCCTTCAGGTAGCCCAAAGCCCCATGTATCTGGATCGCGTCCTGGCTGGAGCGCACCCATGCTTCGCTGGTGAAGAGCTTCGCGGCGGCTGCCTCCGCTGGAGCGGATTTGCCCTGACCCTTCAGGGATGCCACCCGGTAGATCAGCGACCTCGCCGCTTCGAGTCGCACGTACATGTCGGCCAACTTGGCGGAGACACCCTGGAACTTCCCAATCGGCTGGCCGAATTGCTCGCGTGACCGCGCATAAGCCACGCACACCTCGAGCTGCCGCCGCATCGCGCCAACGATGCTGGCGAAAAGGCAGCTCCGCTCCCACTCCATGGACGAGTTGAAGATCGTCATACCCGCGCCCTCAGGCCCGAGCCGGCTCTCAGCGGGAACAGGGCAATCGTGCAGGTTCACTTCGCCCATCGGCGAGGTCCGCAGGCCCATCTTCTCGAAGCTGCTGCTCACAGTGAGCCCTGGCGTGCCTGCTTTGACAAGGAAGGCGGAGATTCCGGTCGTCCCGGGCCGACTCGGGTCCATGGCGTACACCAGCAGCACGTCAGCGACGGGGGCGTTGGTGATGTACTGCTTGGTCCCATTCAGACGGTAGTGGTCATCGCACCTCTCGGCGCGGGTGTCCATGTGCAGCGCGTCAGAGCCGGAGCCAGATTCCGTCATCGCGTGTGCACCTACGAGATCGCCGGACGCCATCCCCGGCAGGTACTCCCGCTGCTGCGCCGGGTTGCCGAACGTCACTAGCGGCAGCTCGACGCTCCACATCTGCGCGTTGAGGGAGAACAGGAGGCCGTTGTCTTGGCACCCATATCCCAGGGCTTCCATGAGCAGAGCTGTCGTAAGGACGTCAGCGTCGGCGCCGCCCAGCTCAGCTGGAACGGGCAGGCCCTGGACACCGAACTTGGCGCACTTGCGCCACGCCTCCCACGGAAACTCTCCGGCATCGTCACGCTTCACCAGATCCTGGTTGAGTTCCCGCCGCGCGAAGTCAGCCGCCTCGTCGGTCAGCTCGCTCTGTTCGGCGGTCAGTGAGAAGTCCACGCCGGCCCCCTGCCCGCCGTCCGATCCGCGCTGCCTGGTGCCGCATTGGTCCCGTCCGAGACACTCTCAGCCGCGGGCTCGCGTTCCAGTTCTGACCAGTGCACTGCCTTATACGAACAGGGCGAGAGGTATTCGCTGAGCACTGTCCGCAGCACGCGCAGGCCATCAGACCACGCGTGCAGGTTCGAAAGGCCATGCAGCCGACTGCGCTCAAAACTCGGGACCTCTGCCACCTTCAGGCCGGACCTGGCGGCCCTGATGTTGATCAGGGTCTCAACCTCGAAGCCGTCGCTATCGACTTCGAACCTCGGCAGGCAGCGGGTCCAGAACGCGTTAAAGCCGTAGCACAGGTCTGTGTACCTGGTCTGGAACAGCATGTTTACCAGGGAAACGAGCGCGCGGTTCCCCACTTTGCGCAGCGCCGTGATGTCGGCCGACCCACCCCCCGGAGCGAAGCGGCTACCCTTCACGAAGTCGGCGCCATTCTGCAGCGCTGCTACGAATCGAGGTATCTCTTCAGGTTCGGTTGAGCCATCGGCATCGAGCATTACGATCACATCGCCACGGGCGGCGGCGAAACCGCACGCGAGCGCGTTGCCTTTGCCGTCTCCACCTTGGCGGACCACGCGTATCTGTGGCCAGCACTTCCTGGCTTGCTCGACGGTGTTGTCAGTGCTGTGGCCATCGACGAGGATGACCTCGAAGAGGCCACCGGGCAAGTGCTCTAGTACGAAAGGAAGGTTGGCTTCTTCGTTGCGGGCCGGGATTACCACACTGACGCGAGGCGAAGCAGGAACTGTAGCGGCGCCACCGGCCGTTGGCGACAACGATTCGCGGTGCCTATTCACGATTCTTACTTCCTGTTTTGCTAGGTCTTCGACAATGAACGGCTAGGAGAGGTAATCAAGTCGGCGCTGGAATTGGCGCCTGTCACCTATCCCTCCATTGCGATAGGTGCTCCTGCCGATTTCTTTATCTACCTGGCCCCGGCCCGCCGCTCCGAGCCGCTAGCTAACTGTGCTCACATCCACCTCAGTAATCGATCCGGGTTGCTACCCCAGCGCCGGCCGACAATGCTGTCGCCGCCAAATTTTTTTGCTGGCACGTATCCGGCAAATTGGTTTCTAACGGATATTAACGGTCGCAAAATGCAGTTTTGCGATGTCTCTTTGCCGGGCACATAGCAGCGCATGTGGCTTCCGCATAGCCGCTCATAATCGGCAATGACCCCGAAGTGCTGACGTGGCCCTGATGAGTAGTACGCCTCATGAGCGGAGTAGTACGCCTGCTCAGGCCCGATGAGCGCGCGCCGAGTCGATGGCTAAGCTCCACCCATGACTGAATCGGCTCCGCAGTCCAACCTGCCCACCAACAGCGAGGTCCGGTCTCTACTAGCGGTTCTAGAACGCAACCGGCGGACCTTCGCCTGGAAGACCGAGGGTCTCGACGAGAAAAGTCTGCAGTCGACCACCGCGGCCAGCACCATGACGCTGGGTGGCCTGGTCAAGCACGTTGCTCTGGTCGAGGCAGACTGGATAGCAGTCAAACTCGCTGGTCAGGGGTACGGACGGCCTTGGGAAACGGTGGATTTCGATGCCGATCCTGATTGGGAATGGCGCACTGGCGCGCAGGACCCACCCGAAGAGGTGTACGAAGTCTGGCGACTCGCGGTTGACCGGTCACGCAAGCTTGTTGCCGAAGTCATCGAAGAGCGAGGGCTCGATGGACCGGCGTCCTTTACCTGGCCAAATGGGCGCACGCCGACTGTCCGCGACATGCTCTTGGACATGATCGAGGAGTATGCACGACATACTGGGCACGCCGACATACTGCGCGAGGCGGTGGACGGACGGGTCGGCGAAGGGGCTCCCGAGGACTTCACTGTCTAGCAAGACGAATCGACAACCCCAGCCGACCTGACAGCTCCGCCGCCGCCTCCAGGTCCGCCGGGCCGAACGATCCATCTCGGCGACTGAACTGCAGCTGTGTTACACCACCTGATCGGTGCCCTACTGTACGGCTCGGCACCGATTCGCTCAGCCGGAGCCATGCGTCGTTCGGCCATCTGACGTCGACTGTCGTCCCGTTCGCTGCATCCTTTCGGCTGGTCACTTCCCCGTCCAGCGCCTCTTCGAATAGCTGCGTCGCGCCGTCGATGTCGGCAACGTCGAGCTGGACCAAGCTGAAGGAGCACGCCTGACCCGGTTTCCCCAGACCCGCGGGCGGGCGAGGAGATGGTGGCTGGCCAGCCTGCTCAGCGACCTGGATAACTGTGCCGTAGGCATCACGCGGGTGAAGGAACGCTTCCTTCCAGCGCGAATCTTCAAGTCTGGTCCGTACGGGCTCGATGCCCAGCGACCGCATTCTGCCAAGCGTGTCTTCAATGACCGGAACGATGAAGTTCAGGTGATGAATGCCCGGCCCGCGCTCGGCCAGAAACCGCTCCAGGAATCGGGAATCGGGACCTCCTGTCGGCGTTAGCAGCTCGACCTTCGGCCCCGCAGAAAACGACAACTGACCCCACCAGAAACCGGGAGAATCACCTCCGTAGGCCCACGCTCCACCAAGCAGCCCGCCGAAGAGCTGCCAGCCATCGGTCAGCGTGTCAGTCCCCACCGCAACATGGTCGAGAACTGCCTTCGGTCTCGCAGCCTGTACCTCGTCGGGCACGCTGATTCTCCCTTCCTAATTTCTTCGACGTGTCTATGTTCATATCAGGGCATATCCGAGGCGAGAGGCGGCACATGACAGAGACGGCAACGACGCCAACATTCATGGTTCCCGACGACATCTCCAGACTTCGTCAGGTTGCGGACCCGCAGATGTCACCAACGGGATCGGCTGTCGCTTTCACCGTTAGCGATCCCGATCTCGAGTCGAACACTTACCGACGCCAGATCTGGCTGACCCCGACCGACTTAACGCAAGGTCACCCGTACCCGCTCACCGCGCACGGACATGAGGTGCTGCCGCGCTGGTCACCCGACGGAAGACAGCTGGCCTTCGTCTCCGCGCCGCCGGGGAGTGGCCCGTCGGAGATCTGCATCCTGCCGATGGCTACAGCAGGCGAGCGCAGGGTTGTGTGCTCGTGGCATGGCGCAATCTCCGAGCTGGCCTGGTCACCGGACGGCAGCCAGCTCGCATTCGTAGCACGTGATCCCGACGCCGATCAGTACGGCAAGCCGGGACAGCCGTGGGAGGGCAAAGACATGCCGCCGCGTCGTGTGACGCGGCTGCTGTATCGCCTGAACGCCGCGGGCTGGACGATCGATCGCCCCAACCGCATTTTTGTCGTGGCAGCTGACGGCTCCTCCGCGCCACGCACTGTGACACCTGGACCATTCGAGGCCGATGGCCTGGCCTGGTCACCCGACAGCAGCCAGATCGCCTTCACCTCTGCCCGGCACGACAGCTGGGACCTCGACCTCGCCAACGACCTCTGGGTTGCAAGCGTCGACGGTCCGCATGAGCCAGAACGCCTGACTGACACCGGATCGGTGTACACGCATCCGTCGTGGTCGCCGGATGGACAGCGCCTGGCTTACTACTTCAACCGCACGCCGCTGGAACACCCTCGCCATCGTCAAGTCGCTGTGCTCGAGTTGAGTTCGCGGCAGCAACTGGTGTTGACCGCGAGCCTCGACCGCAATTGTCAGATGCTTGGCCTACCCAACAGCCCGTCATGGATCGGGGACCATCTGCTGTTCTCGGCCGAAGAAAGCGGCAATGTCCACCTATATATCGCGAACGCCGCCGGAACCGGCAAGCCGGAGGTCATCGTCGGCGGCGACCGTTGGATATCTGAGTGGAACTGGGCAGCAGGAACGCTGGCGTTCGTTGCCGCCACGCCGACCAGCACCGGCGAGCTGTTCGTCCTGCCCGTCAGCGCGGAGAACCCGCAAAATGCGGCGACCGACGAACGTGCGCTCACCAGGCTGACACAGCAATTTTCTGATGCGATCAGCCTCGGCTCTCCGCAGCGGTTTGTCGCCCGCTCTGCCGACGGCAGCGAGGTCGAGTGCTGGGCGATTCCTCCTGCTAGTGCGCGGCCAGGCGAGAAGTACCCGACGCTGCTGAACGTTCACGGCGGACCGTTCACCCAGTACGGCAACCGGTTCATGGATGAGTTCCAGCTCCAGGCTGCCGCCGGCTTTGGCGTCCTGTACTGCAACCCCCGCGGCAGCTCCGGGTACAGCGAGCAGTGGGGCCGGGCGGTCCGGTGGCCGGAATGTGAAAGCGACCCTGGAACCGGATGGGGCGGTGTCGACTTCGAGGACGTCATGGCCTGCGTCGATACGGCCTGCGAGCATTTCGACTGGGTCGACGCGACCCGCCTGGGCATCCTCGGTGGTTCCTATGGCGGGTACATGACCTCCTGGGCGGTGGGACACACCGACCGGTTCAAGGCCGCGTGCTCGGAGCGGGCCTGCAACAACCTGACCACGATGGAGCACAGCGCCGACATCGCAGGGTTCCTGCGCGGCTATATCGGGCGCAATCATCTAGCCGCTCCGGATGCCTACGCTCGGCACTCGCCGGTGACCTTCGTCAAGGACATGACGACTCCGTTGCTGATCATTCATTCCGAGGACGACCTGCGCTGCCCGATCGCCCAGGCAGAGGAACTGTTTGTCGCCTTGCGGCTACTGGGACGAGAACCGGTGCTGGTGCGGTTCCCGGCCGAGAATCACGAGCTCAGCCGGGGCGGAGCCCCACGGCACCGAATCATGCGCGCCAAACTGATCCTGGACTGGTTCCGTGAGCGCCTCTGACGGGCGTTTGAGTCACACAGCGGCCCGCATCTTCGTTACGAGCCTGTCAAACATCGGGTAGGCATCCTTGCCCCCGATCGCGTCGATCGCTGGCTGCCACATCTCCCAGCGGTCGATGAGGCGGCGACCGAGCAGTGTTTTGATCAGCTCGAAGTCGAAACCACCATGCTTTTCGAGCGCACCGAGTTGCTCGAAGTAGTCAAGTTCGCGGTACAGGACATACGCCTGGACCGAGTTCTCAGCGATGAACCGCGTCATCGCGTCGCGCAGTGCTTCGGCCGTCTGGAACTGCGCAATAAGGCGGCGTGTCTCCACCAGTGGAGCCTCGTTCCAGCGCCGGAAGAACTCGACCGCTGTCGCTGCTTCACGGCCGATGCGCGCCTCACGAGCTTGCCGCCCCGCAAAGATCACTGCGCCGATGGCGCTCAGTAGTCCAAGAGCGCTTACCGCCGTTGCGATCGCGGTGACTTGCTCGGCCCAGTTCGGCATGAGCTGCCTCCTAGATGCGGCGCAGTCCGTTATGCAGTTTCGTCAGCGGCCGGCGCGGATGATGCCGGTCCTGAGGTGACAGCAGCCTGCGGCGTGAGTGGCAACTGGACTGTGAATCGGGTCTCTCCTGGCCGCGACTGCACCCGGAGGTCGCCATGGTGCCGGGTGACGACTATGCGCCAGCAGATGTCCAGCCCGAGTCCGGTCCCCTGACCCACAGGCTTGGTTGTGAAGAATGGCTCGAAGATTCGTTCCAGATTCTCCGCGGGAATCCCCGGTCCGGTATCGGCGATCTCGACGAGCACGCTTGCTTGATCTGCAGAAGTAGTGATCGTGAGCGTGCCGTCGCCCGCCATCGCTGCTATGGCATTGTCAATGAGGTTGGTCCACACCTGGTTTAGCTCAGCCGGGTAGCACGGTATCGATGGAAGGCTGCGGTCATAGTTTCGTATCACCGTGATACCGGCACCGATCACATCGGCCAGCATCACCAGCGTGCTCTCCAGCAGTTCATGGACGTCCGCAACCTGGTACGGTGCCCGGTCCAGTTGCGAGTACTCCCGGGCCGCGGCCACCAAAACGGAGATTCTGTTAACCGCGTCGGTGATGTCTGTCATCAGGAGTTCGGTCTCTGCGGTATTGCCGAGCCAGCGTAGGACTGCTGACAGGTCCGCGTCTCGCCCGCCAGCATCACCGATTGCCGACGCCGCTTCCCCCAGCCAGTCCGTACTCAACCCGGCCTGGACGAACGATGGGGCAAGGTCCCAGCTGTCGGTGACGCCACGGTCGGTCAGCCAGTCGGCGATCTCGTCTTCGCGATCGCTGGCTTGCAGCGGAGTCAGGTCCGGCGCCCGGGTCACCATGCTGGCGGTCTTGGATTGCAGCCGGAGCAAGGCTGCCAGTACTGAACTGTCCAGTGACCCAGCCGCGATACTCGCCAGACCCTGGCGTAGCGCTGAGGCGCGCTCGCGCAGTTCGCCGACTGCGCGCATGGCAGCAGCAGCGGGGTTGTTCAGCTCGTGCGTGAGCCCGGCTGACAAAGATCCCAGCGCCAGAAGCCGTTCCCGCTGTCCGACGGCTTCCTGGGCATTGCGGACGCCGAACAGCAGCCCCTCGAGCAGATGTACTGCCATCGGGAACCACTCCGTCATCAGCTGCGCGAACTTGTTGGCGCTGAGCACGAAGAACCGGCATGGCTCGATGGCCCGCATTGAGTTGTTGTAAACCTGAGGGACTCGGTCGCCCAGGTAGGCGAAGAAGGCCCCGGCAAAAACCCCACGCGTCGAGGTGCGGTTTACCTCGACATCGTCAGCGCCGACCCGTCGTGAGAGCGCAACAGTCCCCGATAGCAATATGTATAGGCGCTCCGCCGGCTCACCCTCGGCGTAGACGGGTCCGGCCGGGGCGACGATCACCTCGCCTTCCTGGCACAGCCAGGCCAGCTGATCGCTGCTCAGCTTTTCGAATAGAAACAGGGTGCTGAGCTCTTCGGCACTGCATTTGTCACCCGCGGCTGTCACAGCTGCTCCAGGTACCGGTGCACGAGCATGACCGCCATCGCGCCCTCGCCGACCGCAGAGGCCACCCGCTTTGCCGACTCGGACCGGACATCACCGGCCACGAAGATGCCGGGCACGCTGGCCTCCAGGTGATATGGCGGCCTATCCAGCGGCCACTCGCGCGGCGGTTGACCGCCAGTCAGCAGGTCTGGCCCGGTCAGGATGAAGCCGTGGTCGTCCCGGCGGACGACGCCTTCGAGCCAGTCCGTTAGGGGCGCCGCACCGATGAAGACAAACAACCACTGTGCCGGAACCGTCCGCTCCTTCCCGGTGGTGGAGTCGCGCAGTGTCAGCTGTTCGAGGTGGTCGTCGCCGTGCGCAGCTAGAACCTCGGTGCAGGTGCGCACGTGGATCGACGGAACCGCCTGCACCTGCTCGATCAGGTAATGCGACATCGAGTTGGTCAGCGATCGCCCGCGGACCAGGATGTTGACTGACTTGCAACCGCGCGCCAGGTAAACCGCTGCCTGCCCAGCCGAGTTGGCCCCGCCCACGACGTAGATATCCTGCCCCTCGCAGCCGGCCGCCTCGGTTAGTGCGGAGCCGTAATAGACACCGCGACCGGTGAATTCCGCGACGCCTGGGGCCGTCAGCTGGCGGTACGTGACGCCAGTGGCAAGGATGACCGAATGCGCATCGATCGCACTGCCATCGCCGAAGCGCACTGTCCTAGCCGCACCGCGCGCCTCCAGCCCGGTTACTGCCCGGGCCGTGAGCAGCTCGGCCCCGAACTTGGCTGCCTGACGCCGAGCCCGCTCGGTGAGCTGGCTGCCGGAGACGCCATCGGGAAAGCCCAGGTAGTTCTCGATCCGAGAAGACTGCCCTGCCTGGCCTCCGGTTGCAGTTCGTTCAACCATCACCGTCCGCAACCCCTCGGATGCGCCATAGACAGCCGCGCCCAGCCCTGCTGGACCGCCACCGATCACGATCAAGTCGTAGAACTGCGCTGATGGCGTGGTTGCCAGCCCAACACGGTCGGCCAGCTCAGCGTCGGCCGGCTGAATAAGCGCACTGCCATCCGGCGTGATCACAACCGGGAGACTGTGGTCATCCGCGCCTGCTGCGGCCAGCAGCCGCTGGCCCTCAGGGTCATCTGCGGAGTACCAGTGATATGGCACCTGGTTGCGCGCGAGGAACTCACGGACTTCAGATGAGCGGGCAGACCACCGGTGTCCGACCACTTTGGTCTCCGGCACGGGCTTGTGTTCTGCCGACAACCACGCGTCCAGTAGCGCGTCCACCACCGGATAGAGCTTCTCCTCGGGCGGGTCCCATGGCTTGAGCAAGTAGTAGTCGAGATCGACAACGTTAATCGCGTCGATGGCAGCGCCGGTATCTGCGTATGCGGTCAGCAGCGCGCGCCGGGCACCTGGGAACACATCCATCGCGTTCTCCAGGAACTCGATGCCGCTCATGTCGGGCATCCGATAATCAGCGAGGATCACCGCCACCTGGTCACCTCGTAGCTTCATCTCCCGCAGCGCGTCCAACGCGGCCGGTCCAGACTCGGCCCGGATGATGCGGTAGTCAGCGCCGAACCTGCGGCGCAGGTCCCGCGCCACGGCACGAGAGACAGACGGATCGTCGTCTACGGTGACAATCGCGGCGCGCGGAGCGCTAGCCGGTGCCGTCACCGCGGTGTGATCCCCACATTGCCGCAGCGCGCCCGTGACAGGTGATCGCCTTGCATCACGTCATCGTAAGCCGACCTCATCGCAGACCTGAGCCCCATCTCCGGAGCAGGACGGCGCCAGAGTTACTGTCAGCAGTGCTGGTACAGACTTTCGGGGGAAGGGGAACCAGTGCCACCCAGGACATCCACTGTCAGGAGGCCATCGGCCAGGTCCACACGTCAGACCCTACGCGCGCCGCGCACGACCACCGCGAGGTCCGCAAACGGGAAGGGCCGTGCCAGAGGACCTGTCTCTAGCCAGCCGTGGCTGCATCAAAGTGGGAACGAGGTGCAGGAGTTCGGCACCGTGCGGCAATTCCCACTGGGGTTGTCGTATGACGCGCGAATGTACT
>Ga0126373_10000800_pt1 | contig 21326 bp, 19 predicted proteins | sample PanSoiMetPlot_11_FD_92545 | JGI IMG/M metagenome (GOLD analysis project Ga0126373, IMG submission 92545) | Tropical forest soil microbial communities from Panama - MetaG Plot_11 | ecosystem: Environmental > Terrestrial > Soil > Tropical forest > Bulk soil | place: Panama | collected 2016-02-17 | reverse complement strand
TGCCGCCGCGGCACTTTTCGTGTCGCTGTGCTCGACAGCTCGCGCAGACCATGGTCAGAGCCGGGTCTGGCCTAGGCCGCGTTGGCGCGGCGCATGCGGCGGCGACGCTCGGACGAGCGCTCGTCCTCGTTGAGGCCGCCCCAGGTCCCGTACTTCTCGGGCCTGCTGACGGCGTAGGTCAGGCAGTCGGCCTTGACTGGGCAGCTATCGCACACGGCCTTGGCCTTGCGCTCGCGAATCTCGCGCTCGGGCTGCCGCTCTCCGTCAGGCCCGAAGAAGAGCACGACATCACGGCCCCGGCACGCAGCCTGATCCTGCCAGCCCCAGCTCGGCCGTTGCATCAGAGCGGCGGCGGCTTGACGGCGTACCTCAGACATGAATAGCTCTCCTCAGCCAGCAGACCGTGGTCGTCCCTACCACGGCGTTAAAACTCGGCGTATGCGGGTCTTAAAAGCAGGTACGTATAAATCGGTCAAAGCGTTCGTTCAGTGCATGCGTCAGGGTTCAAGCCCCGCCCTGCCAGCCTGCTCCCGTCCAGCGCACCCCGCAGAGCGAGATATCGTGCTCTAGACGAAGGAAGTTCTCGCGCGGTTGCGGCAATTGCCCCGTCGCATCATGCAACGCGCCACGCTGGCGCGATGTTCCCGGTGGCGGCTGCCGCATGGCCGCGACGTCTACCTGCGTGCCCATGAAGGCGTGCACGCCGCCGGATAATGATGCCATTCAGTGGCTCAGTTGCGCAGCCGGGATGGCTAAATATCTCTGTCGGAACGCAGTGGGCCAGGTCACACGAACTGATCGTTAACTGGACAGATCCCACGGTTCACGCCACGATAGTCCTCATGTCCGCGTCCGACGCAGCGCCGCTGCCTCGCCTCGGCGAGGTCTTCTTCGACGTCAGGGGCAACTCTCGAAGCATGCGGCTGAGCTGGTACGCCGACACCGACGTGGCGGTTTTCAGCATCTGGCAAGGCGGTAAGTGCACCGGTACCTTCCGGCTGCCGATGGACGATCTCAGCCGGATGATCGACATCCTGCAGCGCGGTCCGGACGGGCGCTCCGGCCGCGGCGCGGGCGGCCGCGCGGCTCCCGAGCGCAGGCCCGGCGAGCGGGGCGAGAGCGGCCGTGATCATCGCAGGTCCGCTGATCCTGGCCTTAATGCCGGCCACGAAGCTGGATACGGATACGACGGCGACAACACGGTGGTCCACAACGCGGGCGCGCGCCCCAAGACCGGTGATTTCGCGGGGCATGGGCCCACTGGCAGTCCGGACGGCTATAAGTCGGGCGAGTATGGCGCCGACCAGTACGGCGCCGAGCAGTACGGGGCGGGTCAGCAAGGGCCGGGCCAATATGGCACCGGGGACTTCAGTTCTCGCGAGTTCAGTCCGCGCGGCCGTGGGCCTGACGACTACGAACTGGATGCCTTCGGCGCCGAAGATTACGCCGCGGGTGACTACCATTCAGCCGACAGCTACGGGCCTGGCGATTACGGCTCCGCTGATCAAGGTCCTGCTGACTACGAGGATCCCGGCTACAGCCGGTCCAGGCCTCCGCGGCACCGGACCGAGCGCTACGAACCGACCGATTATGGTCGGCCTGACTATGCGCAAGATGCCCCGGAGTACTGGCCGGACAGCGACCACTATCCGGCCGATAGGACTGGTCAGCGCTTCGTCCCAGCCGACGAGGCCGGATACGGCCAGGAGCGCTTTGTGCCGCCCTATGTGCGTTCCCGGCCCGACTCATCTGAGCCGGGCTTTATGGATGACCCGGAGTATCGGCTGCGTGCCGATCCCGCGAGCCGCTCGCGACATTCGGCGGGCCGGCACAGCGGCGGCCAAGCACAGTAACCGAGGCTGAGCTCCGCGGCGCCGTGATCGGCTGTAGGCGGCGGATTTCGTTCTTTGGTGCAAGCCAAAAAGCGCAGATCAGAACGTTGTGGCGGCGCCGTTAGAGTGGGGACGCGGCGGGGCATAGTTTTCCGCGGGGGGAAGGGGGATACCAAGTGGCTCAGAAAATCTCCGTCACGTTCGCGTGCGACTACGACTCACGAGAGATTCCCGAGGGCGAGCACATGACTCGGGCGTTCAGCCTTGATGGCCGGGATTACGAGATTGACCTGTGCGAGAAGCACAGTCAGAAATTTGACGAGGTGCTCAGCAGGTTCGCTGAGAAGGCCAGGAAGGTTACCAGCAGGGTCGGGAAACCGAAGCGGCGTACCACGGCGCACCGGCAGCGCAGTGCCGATATCCGGGCATGGGCCAAGCAGAGCGGGATGGACGTCAGCGATCGCGGGCGGATCCCAGCGAATGTCATCGCCAAGTACGAGGCAAACCACTAGGAGCTGATGGCCGGCGCCTGTCAGGGTGCCGGCTCATTGGCCGGCGGCTGGTCAGGGACAAGCAACACGGCCGCAGCCAGTACCAGCGAATTCGGCAGATGCGTTCGGCCCTCGTCCGTCTGCAGCGTTACATACGTCAGGCTGAGGTCGGTGACTACGCCTTCAATCACTCCGGATAGGGCGCCAGCGCGGAAACGCACCCGATCGCCGACCCGGAATGGGCTTGCAAACAGCAGCACGAGCCCGGCAAAGACGTTGGAGAGCGATTGCTGTGCGGCGATGCCCAGCAGGACACCGGTGATCGCGCCGCCGACGAGGAGCTGACTAGGACTGACGCCGATTACCGCCAGGGAAAAGGCCAGAACGGTGAAGACGCCCGCGAGCAGCAGCACGTACCTGACGATGCCGGCGTGTGCCTTCCCGACTAGCGGGTCGAGCGTGTCCTTGGCCGCGCCGGACAGGCCAATTGCGGCGATCATCCCGAAGATGACGAAGGCCAGGGCGCCCGCGACGAAAATGATCTTCATAGTGTGGGTGACCACTTCGCCGTCTGGCAGGATCTTGAGCTTCAGCTCGTGGTAGCTCGCGAGGCCCCAGCCCTTGGCGGCCACGGCGCCGGCGACGGCGATCACCAGGGCGAGCACATATCGCCACGACCTCGCCTTGCGACGGACCTTGTGCATGCGCTCGGCGACGTCTAGCTGGCGACGTTCCTGCAGATCCATTTCTCTACGCTATCTGGATCATGAGGCGGCCTGGTCAAACACGGTGGGCCCACGCGCGTGAGCCCGGGACCATAACGGTCCCGGGCTCACGCGATCTGCGGCTCGTGCCCTACTACGCCCCGAGGTTGAACAGCGGACTACCGACAGGCAGGACTTGCTTGCCCTTCATGCCGTTGATCACGCCAGCCGCGGAGGTGTACCAAGCGACGAACGCCGTGATGATGCCGATGACACCGCCCGCCTTCACCATGCCGCTGGCGCCGCCGAGGATCCCGATGAACAGGAAGATCTCCGTCAGCTCCAGGGTGAGGAAGACGCCGAACACGGCCATGTTCAGCTGGGTGCTGAAGATCAGCATGTACGTGTTGAAGATGGCGAAGGCCAGCAGGATCCAGCCCACGTCCTTCGTGCCGGGAGCCGCGTGGGCAAGGATTGCCCACAGGCCGAGGCCGATCCAGAAGCCGCCATAGGTGGAGAACGCCGTCGCGCCGAAGACGTTCCTGTTGCGGAATTCCCACATCCCGGCCAGCAGCTGGCACAATCCGCCGTAGGCGAGGGCGTAGCCGAGCCAGTCGGCGCCAGAGGTGTTCTTCGCCCAGCCGGCGTTCACCGCTGACAGCAGGAACGTGGTCAGCGCGAACGCTGCGAGCCCGAGCGGCGCAGGATCGGCGATGCCGGTGCCTGCGGCAACAGCTGCGGGAGCCTCATCGGTGGTGCTCAACTATTTCCTCCTCGGGGCTTTGCTTGCCGGGCCACGAGCACGCTGCTGGGGCAAGGCAAGCGTGATGGATGGTGGAAAGGTCGCGGATACGAAACTCCGTGCGTGGCCGACCGCCTGAGTCTCTCGCCGGGCGGAGCAGGTCCTGTCGTCCGTTGTTAAAGCCACGAGCACGGTCATTCGCTGACCTTCCTGATTCTTCACACGTGGCTCATCAGAACCAGGTGGAAGATCTGCCCTGAGCGTAACGCTGGTGGCGCGATTTAGGGAGACCCATTTTTGGGGCGTTGGGAGTTATATGCCCGAAGTGGAGCCCGACGCAGCGCTGGTTGGCGTGGTGTCGTCGCGGCGGAGTACTCCCGACAAGCCTGCGCGCGTCGCTAGCACGAGGAGGCTGTCACCCGCGCTGATCACGTAGCCAGGGGCGGGCGACCAGTCGACGCCGACTGCTTCTGCCCGCCGCAGCGCGATGACTCGGAGCAGCCCAGGCTGATGCACGGACGCTAGCTGCCTGCCAGTTAGGCCGCCATCGTCGGCCGGGACGTCGGCCAGCAGCAGCACGTGGCGACCGACGGCGATCGTGCGCAGCACCTGATGATCGAGCACGGCCGCGGCGAACGCCGGCGCAGCAAGGTACGACGTTGACCGCGAGACGGTGTTGGCAATGGTGCGCTGGACGCGCTGCGCCAGATCGTCATCGTAAAGGCGCACCACAATGCGAGGCCCGGCCGCGAGTGCCCTTGCGTTGAGTGCGGTCTCGAGATTCGCGATGTCGCTGTTCGTTACAGAAACGAGCGCCTGGCACGTGGTGATCCCGGCCGCTCGCAGCGTTTCCTCGCGTTGCGTCTCCCCGATTACGACTCGGATACCTAGGTGCTGCGCGAGTGGCATCCCGGTCGCTTCGGCGCTCTTATCGACGCCGACTACATCGACGCCTAGATCGTGCAGCTGGCCGATGATCCGAGTGCCGACCGCGCCGAGTCCGGCCACTATTACGTGGTTGGCGATCGGCGTTCTTGCCGCTGTGGCGGTGGAAATGCGCGCACCGACAATAGCCGCGGTAACCAGCGGCAGGATCGCCATGCCGTCAAAGGTGAGCAGGAACTGAGCTACCTTCTCGGCCGTCGGAACCGTCGCGCCGGTTTGCGCTGCGCCCGCGGCATCAAGCACGGTCAAGTACAGCGAGGTTGGCAGGGAGAGGCCACGCGGCCCGAAGAGTAGCGCGAAACCGGCCACGAGCACGGCCGTGAGCGTAAGGCAGACCAGGCCAACTTTCGTGGCGACGAACCACCGCAGTAGCCGCAGCGGTGCGGTGAGCCGGCGGCGGCGCTGTCTGGACAGCGGATTGCGGCGCGTGCCGTCGGCCACGGCGAGCACCAGTCCGGCCGTCGGGTCGGTTGGCGGTAGCAGGCTGGGCGCGTCGGCATCGCTGGTCGTGGCGAGCCCGCAGATAATCTGGCCGATGCCGATGTCCTGGCGCCGGGCCACGTACATGGTGCGGTTGGCCATCCGCACGTGGCTCGGAGCCGGCTCGCCGAGCGCCGCAGCGATGAGCGACGGAGCCGCCATCTGTGCCTGAGACAAGACGGCGCAGTCGGCGAAGAAGGCGCGGATGCGCTCGCCGAGGCCGTCGTTGAAGATGGCGATGACCAGCCTTACTCGCGGGCTTAGCTCCTGTGCGCGCAACGCAGCGTGGAAGTTGCCGAGGTCGTCTTGATGCAGGATCGCGAGGCCCCGGGCGGTCGGGAGGCCAGCGTCGACGAATGCGTCCTCAGTCAGCTCCGGTCGCTCGAGGATGCGGACGCCAGGCATTGCCGACAATCGGAGAGCGTGCTCGCTTGCCGCCGACGGAACGATGGCCGTGACGGCTAATCCATAGCGCGCAGTGAGTTCCTCGGCCATACGCGAAGCGAGCGCATTGGCGCCGCAGAGAATGACGTGATCCTCGGGGCCGGGCACGAAAGGATCTTAACGGTGGTTAACCGGTCGTCGCGGGAGTGCCGGCCACGTACGCCAGTGCCTCACCGTAGATCTCGTCCGGGTCGAGCCGCCGCAGCTCCTCGGCGAGCAGGTCAGCGATCTCCCTCCGCTGCAGCGCCACGTGCCGTTCCGGCTGCCCCGGCCGAGTCAGGGTCGCAACCCGCCCGTCCGGTCGGCTGATGACGACGTCACCATCGTCCGTCTGCATGCGGACCTCGGTAATCCCAGGGCCTTCCGAGATCTGCCGCGTAAAGCGCGCGTCGAGCCTTTCGCTCAGCCATGCACTCAGCAGATCAGCGGTCGGGTTGTGCTCCTCGGCCAAGACGACCCCACCGACGATCGGGCACTGTTCTTGATCGACGGTCGCCGCCAGCAGCGATCGCCATGGAGTTGCCCTAGTCCAGCTCAGGTCCGTGTCGCCGGGCTTGTAGCCTGCGCTCAGTGCAGCCAGTGCCTCGGTGGGCGCCTTGGCGCGAGCAGCGTCCGTTACTCGCCGCTGGGCCAGCAAGCCAAGCGGCTGGGCCGACGGAACGGCCGGTAGCAGCCCGTACCACCAGGTGACCACCGGCGTATCAGGAACCAGCAGCGGCATGATGACTGAGTCGGCATGCTCGCTCATCGGCCCGTACAAACGCAGCAACACCGTCTGGCCCGGCGTGCCCTCACCGGACCTGATCTCGGCGTCAAGGCGCGAAGCGCTCCTTGCATCGCGCGAGATCACGGCCAGTATCCGGCACGGATGCTCGCGTCCGGCCTGGCTGGCGGCCCTGACCGCGTCGTGCTGCCCCGACTCGTCGGTCACGACGATCAGGTTCAGCACCACGCCGGTAGCTGGACCGCCCATCTGGTCTCTCGTTATGGCCAGGGCTGCCCGGATGCTGGCGGTCGTCGTGTCGGTGAGATCGGTCAGCATGCGTCCCCCTACAGCCGCCGCCACGCCCGGCCGTCACGGGCTAGCAGTTCGTCCGCGCTTGCCGGGCCGGCTGTGCCAGCTGGATACTGCTCGGGCTTGTCGTGGTTGGCCCAGAAGTCCTCGATCGGGTCCAGGATCTTCCACGACAGCTCCACCTCCTCCTGCCGCGGGAACAGCGGAGGATCGCCGATAAGCACGTCGAGCAGCAGCCGCTCGTATGCCTCCGGGCTTGACTCGGTGAACGACTCGCCGTAGGCAAAGTCCATGTTCACGTCTCGGACCTCCATCGCCGAGCCTGGCACCTTGGATCCGAACCGCAGCGTCACGCCCTCGTCTGGCTGCACGCGGATGACCAGGGCATTCTGGCCGAGCTCCTTCGTGTCGGTAGCGTCGAACGGCAGGTGTGGCGCGCGCTGGAAGATCACCGCGATCTCCGTCATCCGCGTCGGCAGTCGCTTGCCGGTGCGCAGGTAGAAGGGCACGTCGGCCCAGCGCCTGTTGTCGATCGTCACGCGGATGGCCGCATACGTCTCGGTGGCGGAGTCCGGTGGGATGCCGTCCTCCTCGAGGTACCCGCGTACCGGGATGCCGCCCTGCCAGCCGGCGGCATACTGGCCGCGCGCTGTGCCGGCGCCCATATCCGCGGGAATCTGGACGGCCGCGAGCGCCTTTTCTTTCTCCGCCCGCAACGACTCAGCGGCGAATGACAGCGGCTCCTCCATGGCGGTCAGCGCGAGCAACTGCAGCAGGTGGTTCTGAATCACATCCCTGGCCGCGCCGATGCCGTCGTAATAGCCGGCCCGACCGCCGATGCCGATGTCCTCGGCCATCGTGATCTGGACATGGTCGACGTACCCGCGGTTCCAGATCGGCTCGAACAGCGTGTTGGAGAACCGCATGGCCAGCAAGTTCTGGACGGTCTCCTTGCCCAGGTAGTGGTCAATCCGGAAGACCGCGTACGGCGGGAACACCGCGTCGAGCATCGCGTTCAGTTTCCGCGCGCTCTCCAGGTCGTGGCCGAACGGCTTTTCGATGACCACTCGGCGCCACGGCTGCATTCCGCTGTCTGTGCGCGGGGCGCTGGATAGGCCCGAGCGCTTCAGCTGCTGGACGACGACCGGGAAGGCGTTGGGTGGCACCGACAGGTAGAAGGCGTAGTTCCCGCCCGTGCCACGCTCTACGTCCAGCTCTGCGACAGTCCGCGCCAGGTTGTCGAACGCTTCATCGTCGGCGAACTCGCCCGGCACGAACCGGATCCCTTCCGACAACTGCTGCCAGACTTCCTCACGGAACGGGGTGCGTGCGTGCGCCTTGACGGCATCGTGCGTGATATGGGCGAAGTCCTCGTCCTCCCAGTTGCGGCGCGCGAACCCGACGAGGGAGAAGCCCGGCGGCAGCAGTCCGCGGTTCGCTAGGTCATAGATGGCTGGCAGCAGCTTTTTGCTCGCGAGGTCGCCGGTCACGCCGAAGAGCACGAGCACGCACGGCCCGGCCAGCCGCGGGATGCGCCGATCCCGCCGGTCGCGTAGCGGATTCGGGATCATGTGGTGCTGCCGCCCGCTGCCATTTCGCGGTCGATGGTCTGAAGCAGCTCGTTCCAGGAGGCGGCGAACTTGTCGACGCCCTGTTGCTCCAGCACGGCCACGACATCGTCGTACTTCACGCCGAGTTCCTCGAGCTCTTCGAAGACGCGGCGCGACTCCTCGTACGTGCCGTCGATGGCGTCGCCATGGAGTTTGGCGTGGTCAGCGGTCGCGCGGATTGTCGCCTCCGGCATGGTGTTGACGGTCCCTGGCGCCGCCAACTCGGTCACGTAGATGGTGTCGGCGAACGACGGGTCCTTGACGCTCGTCGATGCCCACAGCGGTCGCTGCGGCCGGGCGCCGCGAACTGCCAGCGCCGACCAGCGTTCCGTCGCTGCTCGCTGCTCGAATAGCTCATACGCGAGCCGGGCGTTGGCGAGTGCGGCCTTGCCGCGCAGTGCGTGTGCTTCTGGAGTGCCGATCTTGTCGAGCCGCTCGTCCACTTCGGTGTCCACTCGGCTGACGAAGAAGGAGGCGACCGACGCAATGCCCGCAAGATCCCGGCCGGAGGCCTGCTCCAGACCGGCCATGAACGCGTCGATGACCTGGCCGTAGCGCTCCAGCGAGAAGATCAGCGTCACGTTGACGCTGATGCCCTCCGACAGGCACTGGGTGATGGCCGGCAAGCCCTCGAGCGTGGCCGGGATCTTGATGAACAGGTTTGGCCGGTCCACCAGCCACCACAGCGCCCGAGCCTCGGCGATAGTTTTGGCCGTCTCGGTCGCGAGCCTGGGGTCCACCTCAATTGAAACCCGGCCGTCGAGGCCGTCGGTGGCGTCGTAAACGGGCCGGAGCACGTCACAGGCCCACCGGATGTCGTAGGTCGTCATGGCGCGCGCCGCCTCGTCGACCGTTACGTCCCGGATGGCGAGGTCGCGCACTTGCTCGGCGTAGGCCGACCCGCTCGACAGCGCCTTCGCGAAGATCGTCGGATTCGACGTCACACCACGGACGTGGAAGTCCCGCATAAGCGCAGCCAAGTTCCCCGATGACAGCCGCTCCCGGCTGATGTCATCGAGCCAGATGGAGACGCCCATCTCGGTGAGCTGGGCCAGTGTGTCTTGCCGTGTCGTCATATCCATACCTGCCTTGCTCTCCCTACTACCCACGCTCACTACGTAATCGTCATCCCGTGCGTTAGCGTTCGCCAGCAGCTTCCAGGCTCCCCCTTGCGGCCGCCGCCACGTGGTCGGCCGTGATGCCGAACTCGGTGTACAGCCTGTCGTAGTCCGCTGATGCCCCGAAATGTTCCAGGCTCACGCAGCGGCCGGCGTCGCCGACGAACTGCCGCCAGCCCAGTGCGAGTCCAGCCTCGACGCTCACCCTGGCCCGAACTCGCGGTGGAAGAACCTGGTCACGGTAGGCGGCGTCTTGCTCAGCGAACCACTCGACGCAGGGCATGGACACCACCGTGGCCTTGACACCGTCAGCTTCGAGCAACTTGCGGGCGCTGAGTGCGATCTGCACCTCGCTGCCCGTGGCGACGAGGATCACGTCGGGCTGGGCGGTGCCTGCGAGTATGTAGCCGCCTCTCGCCGTCCCCTCGGCGCTGGCGAAGCCGCCAGTGCCGCCCAACACAGTGCGGTCGAACACCGGGAGGGTTTGTCGACTGAGGCACATGGCGGCTGGGTGATCGGATCGTTCCAGGATCGTCCGCCACGCCACCACGGTTTCGTTGGCGTCTGCGGGCCGCACTACGTCGAGGCCAGGAATGGCGCGCAGCGCCCACAGGTGCTCGACGGGCTGGTGCGTTGGACCGTCCTCACCAAGCCCGATCGAGTCGTGCGTCCAGACGTAAGTGACGGGCAGTCCCATGAGCGCCGCGAGCCGCACGGACGGCCGCATGTAATCGCTGAAGACCAGGAAGGTGCCGCCGTACGGCCGGGTCAGGCCGTGCAGCGCGATGCCATTGAGAATCGCGCCCATCCCGTGCTCGCGGATGCCGAAGTGCAGCACGCGACCGTAAGGGTTGCCAGGAAACATGCTGGTCTGGTGTATCTCTGGCACGAACGAAGGCTCGCCCGCCATCGTCGTGTCGTTGCTGCCGGCTAGGTCGGCAGACCCGCCCCACAACTCAGGCAAGACCGGCGCGAGGGCGGTCAGCACCTTGCCCGACGCTCGCCGGGTCGCCATCCCCTTCTCGTCGGGCGGGAACTGGGGCAGCGCGCCTGTCCAGCCTGCCGGGAGCTGGCGCGTGGTCAAGCGGTCGAACAGCTCGCGTTCCTGCGGGTACGACGCGGACCAGGCGGCGAATTTCTCGTCCCAGGCTGCGTGCTCGTGCTTACCGCGGTCGGCGACGAGGCGGGCGTGCGCGACGAGGTCGTCCTCGACCGGGAACGTGACCGCTGGGTCGAAACCCAGGATCTGCTTCGTGGCCGCCACCTCGGCGGCTCCGAGCGCCGAACCATGTGCCTCGCCGGTGTTCTGCTTGTGTGGCGCTGGCCAGGCGATGATCGTGCGCAGCACGATGAGCGACGGGGCTGTTGTCGTTTCGCGAGCCGTCTGAAACGCCTCATACAGCTCGGTCACGTCCTCGTGATAGCCGTCAGGCTGCCGCCAATCCACCCGCTGCACGTGCCAGCCGTAGGCCGCAAAGCGCGCAGCCATGTCCTCGGACTTGGCGATGTTGGTGTTGTCTTCGATGGAGATGTTGTTGTCGTCGTACAAGACGATGAGGTTGCCGAGCTGCTGGTGCGCAGCCAGCGCCGCCACCTCGTGGCTGACGCCTTCTTCCATGTCGCCGTCGGAGACGAAGGCGTAGATGTAGTGATCGAAAGCACTGGTACTCGGGTCAGCGTCGCGGTCAAGCAGGCCGCGCTCGCGCCGAGCGGCCATGGCCATCCCGACCGCGTTCCCTATTCCCTGGCCAAGCGGACCAGTGGTGGTCTCGATGCCCGGCGTCAGATGGTGCTCGGGATGCCCGGGGGTCTTGCTGCCCCAACTGCGGTACCGCTCGATGTCGTCAAGCGTGAGCCCGTATCCGGACAGATACAGCTGGATGTAGAGCGTCAGGCTGGAATGGCCGCACGACAGTACAAACCTGTCCCGGCCGGGCCATTGCGGATCGACCGGGTCATGGCGCAGCACCTTCTGGAACAACAAGTAGGCGGCCGGCGCCAAGCTCATGGCGGTGCCGGGATGGCCTGAGCCTGCCTGTTCTACCGCGTCCATTGCAAGGACGCGGATCAGGTCCACTGTCCGTGCGTCGGTTTCCGACCAGTCAAGCCCTGCCCGCGCTGCATCGCTCACCGCTGCCTCAGACCCTTTCGCGCTTACCGCTCGACCCTATCCCTGGCGTCGGGGCCTACCTTGCACGATGCGGGTTAACAATCGGCGTCCGGGCATTGCGGACTGAGCAGCGGTGCAGGCTTAGGCAGCACTTCGTGACTAGGGCAGTGAGCTGAGGAACTCCACCATCGCAGCGTTGACTTCATCGGGATTGCTGAGGTTGGCAGCGTGCGAGCCGCCCTCGATTTGAACGAGTGTGGCCACGCCGCCGATGCCAGCTTGCACGGCTTCGGCGCGCTCCATCGCGATCGCGGCGTCGGCGGTCCCGTGCAGGATCAGCGTCGGGCAGCTGATCTCGCCGAGCCGGCCGGTGATGTCGTCGCGGTCAAGCAGGCAGCGGAAGGCAAACGTGGCGCGTTCCACGTCGACCGCATCCCATTTCGCGAACCACGGCGCGTAGTCGACCGGGCCGTTGGCTGGCCCGAGAATGATCGCCGCCACGAGGTCGCGGACTGGCTCGGGGCCTTGCTGTTCCCAGACCAGCTCTATCTGCTCATAGGCCGGCACAGCGGCTGGGTCTTCGAGCCCGGCCTGGCTGTCGATCAGGATGAGCGCCCGGACTCGCTCGGGTGCCAGTAGCGCTGCGCGCAGGCTGACGAAGCCACCCTGTGACATGCCACCAAGAATTGCCTGGTCGATGCCGAGGTGGTCGAGCAGCGCGAACAGGTCTTTCGCTGAGTCCCAGTAGCTGAACGGCTCCGTTGCCTTGGTGGCACCGAAGCCGCGCTGATCCCACGTGATGACCCGGTACTCGGGCGTCAGGGCCGCAACCTGGAGGTCGAACATCGACGAGTCCATCAGGTACCCGTGACTGAGCACCACGACAGGGCCGCCGCCGCCGCTGTCGGAGTAGGCGATGCTAATTCCGTTGACCGATGCAATGTCCGATACATGTGACATGGCCGACAACGTATCGCGGTTATCCGGAAGTTACCCGGTCTGCTGGAAGCTCAGTGTGCGCGTGGCGCTGACCGATCGCGCCGCGATCGCGCAGTGAGTAGGGCAGCAGGAGCGCGGTGATCCAGATCGCGGTCGAGCCGGTCACGTGTACCCAGACCAGCCCGGCAGGCAGACCGCTGAAGTACTGCGCGTAGCCGACGACGCCCTGAAAACCGATCAGGGCGAGGAGCAGCCAGCCGAGCCGCACCGCCTTGCGGGGCGCATCGGTGATGTGCAGCCCGAGCAGCAGCGCGACCATCTGGCCGGCGAGTAGCCAGCCGATATCGGCGTGGAGCTGGGTGATACCTTCCAGCGGCACGTGATACCTGGCGACGTCGTGCGCTCCCGCCAGTGGCCCGGTCCCGGTGACGACAGTTCCGACTGTCATCATCAGCGCGACAGTTCCGACGACGCCAAGCGCGACGAACCGGACCGGTTGCGGCGCGAACATCCGGGCCGGTCCTGTGCCTTCCTGGCACCTGACGTAGAGCGCGACGGTCGCGGCGACGAGTGCGATCGAGGCCACGAAGTGAAGGGACACAAGCGCGGGATTCAGCTTTGTGATCACGACGACGCCGCCGATGACTGCCTGGGCCACGATCGCGCCCGGCTGTGCCGCCGCGAGCCAGACGAGGTCGCGGCGGCGCCGCCCGTCAGCGCCGCGGAACTGCCAGGCGGCGACGAATACGCCGATCGCGACCACGAAAACGGAGACCGTCACCAGGCGGTTGCCGAACTCGATCCAGCGGTGGATGAGCGGGTCGCCGGTGGCGCCGCTGGCCGCGACGCTGCTCGCGGTGCATTTCGGCCAGTCGGGGCAGCCCAGGCCGGACTGGCTTAGCCGGACGGCAGCACCGGTCAAGATGATGACTGCAGAGCTTATGACGCCGCCCAGAGCCCAGCGGCGCACTGCGACCGGGGTCGGCGCGAGGAGTGCGGTCGCGATCACGCGCTGCCATAGCTTAGCCGCAGGCTTCGGCGTTGCTGTGGGCTGGGCTGGCACGGAGACCATGTTAGGCGGGGGGCGGCGGCATGTTGTCCCGATGTGGCTGTTTGGATTCGTCGGCCCTCGCCGCGCCCGCGCAGGCCACGATGACCAGGGCTATTGCCAGCCACTGGCGGCCCAGCAAGCTCTCTCCCAAGACCAGCAGGCCGACCAGCGCGGCGACGGCCGGCTCCAGGCTCATCCAGATTCCGAACACGCCGGCTCGCACTCGGCGCAGCGCCTCAAGCTCGAGCCGGTACGGGATGACCGATGACAGCAGGCCAATGGCCAGGCCTTCAGCGATGACACCGGGGTGCAGCAGCGACTGGCCCGCGGTCGCGACGGCCGGGCCCGTGGCCAGCACCGCGGCCACCACCATGGCGATGACCAGGCCAGATGCACCGCTGAACCGGCGGCCGGTTGCGCGGCTGAGCAGGATGTAGGCAGCCCAGCCGGCGGCTGCAATCAGGCCGAACGCGATGCCGGCCGCCCGCGTGCTCAGGCCGAGCACAGGTCCGGCGTGGGCGACGTTGCCGGTCGTGCTGGCCAGTCGGCCGCCCTGGGTCAGCAGCAGCACGCCCGCTGCCGCCATGGCGACCCAGAGGACATCGAGCCACCGCCGGGACGACGCTACGGCGACCGCGAGCGGACCGAGGAACTCGATCGTCACCGCCACGCCCAGCGGGATCCGGGCGAACGACTGATAGATGGAGAAGTTCATGATGCCGAGGACGACGCCGAATGCGAGGGCGACGGCCAGGTCGTGCCAGGCGCGGTCGCTGGCGACAGCCCGCAGCGCCCTGGCGGCCGCCCGACCGCCGATGACGGCGATTATCAGTGCCGACCACCAGAGCCGCAGCCCGGTGACCCCGGCAGGGCCCAGTTGATCGAACATGCGCCCCGCGAGGCCAGCGCCGAACTGAACGGAGACGATCCCGGCAAATACGAGCGCGGACGCGGGCCCGGGCCACGGGCGGCGACCTGGCCCGTTGCGGGTATCCAGGTCTACCGCTACTCCCACCGGAAGGTACGTGCAGCGAGAGCTATCCCGGCGACCGCCCAGACGCAGAGTACGAGCAGATCGCGCCACGGCAGCCAGGCGCCGCTCGCCAGCACGACCCGCAGGCCATCGGCCAGCGCGTCGGCAGGCAGCAGCCGTAGCACCGGCCGGAGCCCAGCCGGGAACTTCGTGAGCGGGAACAGGACAGCGCCCAGCCCGAGCATGATCAAGTAGAGCAAGTTCGCGGCGGCCAGCGTGGCCTCGGCGCGCAGGGTGCCAGCCAGGAGCAGCGCCAGCCCGCTGAACGCGACGGTACCCGCCAGCAGCAGCAATGGGACCCAGATGATCGCAGTCGGGCTCGCGACCGGCTGCCACCCGAGGAGGGCGCCGATGGCGAGCACCAGGGCCACCTGGATCACCTCGACGGCGAGCACGGTGACAGTCTTGGCGGCGATCAGGCCGGGCCGGGACAAGGGTGCCGCGCCGAGCCGCTTGAGAACGCCGTACCTGCGCTCGAATCCGGTGCCGATGGCCTGGCTGGTGAAGGCCGTCGACATCACAGCCAGCGCCAAGATGCCGGGCACGATGAAGTCGATCCGGCTGCCCGAACCGACGCTGATCAAGTTGGCGTGACCGAACGCGAGCAGCAGCAGCACCGGGATGATGACGGTGAGGAGCAGTTGCTCGCCGTTGCGCGCCAGCAGGCGCAGCTCCAGCCCCGCCTGCGCGCGGATCATCCGTGGCAGCGGCGCCGCGGCCGGCGCCGGGGCGGGCCAGTCGCAGCTGAGCAGTTCCGTCATGATCGCAAGCCCCTGCCGGTGAGCTCGAGGAAGAGGTCCTCTAGCGTGCGGCTCTCGATCTGCAGGTCCCTGGCGAGCACGCCGTGCTCGGCGCACCAGGCCGTGACGGAGGCGATGAGCTGTGGGTCAACCCGCTCGGAGACCTCGACGAGGTAGTGCCCGGCTGGGGACTCCTTGGCAACGGCGCCTGTCGGCAGGGCTGCTAGCAGAGCGCCCAGATCCAGGCCCGGTTCGGCCCGGAACCGCAGCTGCCCAGCCGAGCCGGTCAGCTCGGCGGTTGACCCGCTGGCCACGACCCGGCCGTCGTCCAGGATCACGACGTGGTCGGCGAGCCGTTCAGCCTCCTCCATGTAGTGCGTCGCCAGGATCACCGAGGTGCCCGAAGCACGCAGCCCCTCGATGAGCTCCCAGGTGGCGTGCCGCGCCTGCGGGTCGAGCCCGGCGGTCGGCTCGTCCAGGAAGACCAGGTCGGGTCTGCCGATGACGGCCGCAGCGAGGCTGAGCCGCTGCTGCTGGCCGCCGGACAGGTGGCGGTACGGCCGGCGGGCTGAGTCGGCGAGCCCGAGGGCCGTCAGCAGCGCAGCCGGGTCCAGCGGGTTGGCGTAGAAGCTGGCCATGACCTTCAGGTATTCGCCGGCGCGGGCGCTCGTCGGGACGCCGCCGGACTGGAGCATGACGCCGACCCTCGCGTGTAGCTCGCGAGCGTCGGTGGCGGGGTCGAGCCCGAGCACCCGGACGGAACCCGCGTCGGGCTGGCGGTAGCCCTCGCACGTCTCAATGGTGGTCGTCTTGCCTGCGCCGTTCGGACCGAGGATGGCGGTGACCTGCCCCCGCTGCGCATCCAGCGACACGCCGGCGACCGCCGTCTTGTCGCGGTAGCGCTTGACCAGATCGTGGATCTCAAGGGCTGGAGCGAGGCTCACGCAGGCGAGTCTACGGTGCGTAGTGATCAGACAGCGCAACGCCGGGCCTGGCCGCTACGCGTCATCGCGAGCCTGCGACCCGCCGGTCGCCCGAAGGACGTGACCATGGGCCGACGTGAAGCGTCGGCGCGGGTTCTCGTAGCCTTCCGTTACGGACTGCTCACGGATTGTCCGTATCCGCAATGTGCGGCTTTGGGACGAGAACGGGATCGAGCCGTCGGCTGGGGGAAGCTGTTATGCCACTTCGGCGTACGCGTAGCGCCGCGACGGTCATTGTTGCCAGTGCGACCGTACTCGCTGCTGCATGCTCGTCGAGCCCTAGCAAAACGTCGGTTGCCCTACCTCCGGCCATGGCGGGCAGTCTCACCGGAGCCGGATCGACCTTCCAGCTCGCCTTCCTGCAGCGTGCCATCTTGAGCTTCGAGTCCGTTCAGCCCGGCATCAGGATTACTTACGACGGGGGCGGGTCTGGCGATGGCCGCGCCGACCTAGCTGCGGGAGCCGTCAACTTCGCAGGCTCCGACACCGCTCCTATCCCGGCGTCGGAGCTGGCCGGGTTCAAGGGCAGGACGGTGCTCTACTTTCCCGTCGTGATAGGCCCGATTAGCGTCGCGTACAACCTTCCTGGGGTCAGCAAGTTGCGGCTTTCCGCCCCGGTCATCGCCAACATTTTTCAGGGCACGATCACGAAGTGGAATGACCCCGCGATCGCCGCGGAAAACCCAGGCGTCAGGCTGCCTGACCGGGTGATCACCATCATCCGCCGAGCTGACTCGTCTGGCACGACTCAGAACTTCTCCCAGTTCCTGGTCGAAGCTGCACCGCAGGTGTGGAAGCTGGGGACTGGCTCGCTGATCAGCTGGCCGGCGAGCAGCGTGGGAGCCTACGGCAGCGCCGAGGTTGCGTCGCTCATCATGGGGACTCCCGGCGCCATCGGCTACGTCGACTTCGCAAACGCGAAAGCCGCACATGTAACGTCGGCCTGGATAAAGAACCAGGTTGGCAGCTACATAATGCCGTCTCCGGCGTCGGCTGCCGAGGCTGCACGTCACGTAAGTGTCCGACCCGATCTGACGTTCAGCGCGATCTGGGCTCCCGGTCCGAACTCCTATCCAATCACCTACCAGTCGTGGGACCTGGTCTACGAGGAGCAGCCAAACGCGAATGACGCGAGAATGCTGCTCGCCTGGCTCGGCTACCTATTGGGGGATGGCCAGACCATGCTCATCGGCCTGAACTACGCTCCGCTTCCGACCAGCATCGACCAGCTCGCAGCGCATCAGCTCCGCAGGATTACGCCTTAGCGGTCCTCACCTACGGCGAGCGAAGTCGCTGGCGGCGGCCACGAGCGCAGTGAACAGGCTCAGGTCGTCACCGGCTTCGGGGTGCCACTGCACCGCGATCATGAAGGATGCTTGATCGTCGAACTCGACCGCCTCAATTACTCCATCATCAGTCCACGCGGTGGCGACCAGGTCCGTGCCAAGACGGTCGATGGCCTGGTGGTGATGAGTCGGCACCGCCGCCTCGGAGCGGCCCAGAATGGCCGCGAGCTGCGTCGCCGGCGCCACGCTGACCTTGTGGGCACCGTAGCCGCTTTGCTCGGGCGAGTGGCTGTCGTTGCCCACAACGTCCGGCAGGTGCTGGTGCAGGCTGCCGCCGACCGCCACGTTGATCACCTGGAGGCCCCGGCAGATACCAAGCACCGGGAGTCCGGCGGCCAGCGCGTGCCGGCACAGGTCGAGCTCGGCGCTGTCGCGCGCTTCGTTGAACGGCCCCGCGGCGGGGTGCGGGGGAGCGCCGTAGCGGGCGGGATCAACGTCGCCGCCCCCGGACAGCACCAGGCCTGAAAGGAGCGGCAGCAGGGCGGTGCCACCTGCGATCGACGGCAGCAGAACGGGCAGTCCGCCCGCCTGTGCCACCTTGTCGACGTATCGGCGTGGTAGCAGGACGGCATCATCGTCCCAGCTGCCCCACCGCGCGCGCTGGGCGTAGCTGCTGATACCGATGGCCGGACGATCTGTCATAGCTACAACGGTGTCACATACGCACCGGTGATGCCGCCGTCCACGAGGAACTGCGACGCAGTAATGAACGAGGAGTCGTCGCTCGCCAGGAACGCGACCGCAGCCGCGATCTCCTCTGCCTCGCCGAATCTGCCCATCGGTACGTGCACCAGACGGCGGGCCGCGCGCTCCGGGTCCTTGGCGAACAACTCCTGCAGTAGCGGCGTGTTGATGGGGCCTGGGCACAGCGCGTTCACCCGGACCCCCTCTCGAGCGAACTGCACGCCGAGCTCACGGCTCATCGCCAGCACGCCGCCCTTGGAAGCCGTGTACGAAATTTGCGACGTCGCGGCGCCGAGTACCGCCACGAACGACGCGGTGTTGATGATCGACCCCTTGTGCTGACGCTGCATGTACGGCAGCACGTACTTGCAGCACAAGTACACGGACGTGAGGTTGATCTCCTGCACGCGCCGCCAGGCGTCCAGGCTGGTCGTCAGGATCGAGTCGTCATCGGGCGGCGAGATCCCCGCGTTGTTGAACGCCACGTCGATCCGCCCGTAGCGCTGAGCAACTCCGTCAAAGAGGTCCCTGACCTGTTCCTCGTCGGCGACGTCCGCGACCACGAACTCACCGCCGGTCTCCTTGGCAGCCAGTTCACCACAAGCGGGGTCGATATCGACCGCGACAATGCGGGCGCCTTCGGCGGCCATCCGCCGCGCGCTGGCAAGCCCGAGTCCGCTGCCGGCACCGGTCACCACGACGACCCGATCTTCCAAACGCTGCATTATGAAACGACCCCGTTCCGTTAATTGGTTGCGATAAAGACGTTTTTGACGTCGGTGAACGCGTCCACCGCATCAGGACCGAGCTCGCGCCCTAGCCCCGACTGCTTGAACCCTCCGAACGGTGTCCAGTACCGGACCGAGGAGTGCGAGTTCACCGACAAGTTGCCGGTCTCCACCGCGCGGGCGACCCGGATCGCGCGGCCGACGTTCTCGGTCCAGATGGATCCGGAAAGGCCATAGGGCGTGTCGTTGGCCAGGCTGACCGCCTCGGCCTCGTCCGCGAACGGCGTCACCGTCACGACCGGTCCGAAGATCTCCTCGGTGTAGGCGGGCGCGCTGGCGGCGACGGGGGCCAGGACCGTCGGCGGATACCAGAAGCCGGCGCCGTCGGGAGCGCTGCCGCGGAAGGCGACGGGCGCGTCGGCCGGGACGTAGCTTGCGACGTGGGCCCGGTGAGCAGCCGAGATCAGCGGGCCCATCTCGGTGTCGGCGGCGGTCGGGTCACCAACCCGGACGCCCGTGACGGCCGGCTCGAGCAGCTCCATGAATCGGTCCAGGACGGAGCTTTCGACCAGGATGCGGGACCGCGCGCAGCAATCCTGGCCCGCGTTGTCGAACACCGCGTACGGCGCGGACGCCGCGGCCCGCTCGATGTCGGCGTCGGCGAAGACGATGTTCGCGCTCTTGCCGCCCAGCTCGAGGGTCAGCCGCTTGATGTTGCGGGCGCAGCCGGCCATGATCTGCTGGCCAACCTCGGTGGACCCGGTGAACACGATCTTGCGCACCAGCGGGTGGTCGACGAGGCGCTGGCCGACCACGCTGCCCTTGCCGGGCAGGACCTGGAACACCCCGTCCGGAAGGCCGGCGTCTAGGGCAAGCTCGCCAATCCTGATCGCGGTCAGCGGCGTCATCTCGGCGGGCTTGGCGACGACGGTGCAGCCGGCCGCGAGCGCCGGCGCCATCCCCCACGACAGGATCGGCATCGGGAAGTTCCACGGCACGATGAGGCCGACCACCCCGAGCGGCTCCTTGAACGTCACGTCCAAGCCGCCGGGAACGGGGATCTGTCGGCCGGTCAAGCGCTCCGGCGCCGCTGCGTAGTAGGCGAGCACGTCCCGGACCTGGCCGGCTTCCCACGTGGCCGCGCCGATCGGGTGGCCAGAGCCGGCTGTCTCCAACGCCGCGAGCTCAGCGGAGTGGCCGTCGACTTGCTCGGCGAACCGGCGCAGCAGCCTGCCCCGATCGCCAGGCGCGACGGCGCGCCAGGACTCCTGCGCTCGCGCTGCGCGCTCGACGGCCGCGTCCGTTTGTTCGGCGGTCGTGTGCTCTACCTGCGTTACCGGCTGCTCAGTGGCCGGGTTGATGACGGTGTAGCTGGTCATGGCTTCAGTGTCTGTGTCCTCGTGATGCTGTCTTTGCGACGGATGCTGTTTGCGACGCGTCGTTGCGACGGCGTTGTGAACGGTTACGCTCGGGCGTCGGCTACAGGCGCTCGAAGCAGCGGCGCAGCTCCCAGTCCGTGACGGCGGCATCGAAGGCCGCCAGCTCGACGCGTGCGTAGTTGGCGTAGTGGTCGATGACCTCTTTGCCGAACGCGGCCTTGGCGATCTCGCTGCCCTGCCACAGGTCGAGGGCGTCGCGGAGCGTGTGCGGCACCCGCGGGTTGTCGCCCTCGTAGGCGTTGCCGGCGAACGCAGGCTCTAGCGGCAGCTCGTTGTCGATGCCGTGCAGCCCCGCCGCGATCATGGCGGCGACCGCAAGGTAGGGGTTCACGTCGCCGCCGGGCGTCCTGTTTTCCGCCCGTAGCGAGTGCCCGTGACCGACCAGCCGCAGCGCGCAGGTCCGGTTGTCGACTCCCCAGCGCACGGATGTCGGCGCGAAGCTGCCCGGCACGTACCGCTTGTAGGAGTTGATGTTGGGCGCGTAACACAGCGTCAGCTCTCGGAGCGCCGCGAGCTGACCCGCGAGGAAGTGCTCGCCGAGCTTCGACAGGCCGTACTGGGTCTCGCCGTGGTGGCCGTCGCTGGCCAGTACGGGCGTGCCGTCGCTGCCGCGCAGCGACAGGTGGATGTGGCACGAGTTGCCTTCGCGCTCGTTCGGTTTGGCCATGAACGTGATGCTCATGCCGTCCTGCGCCGCGATCTCCTTCGCGCCGGTCTTGTAGATCGAGTGGTTGTCGCAGGTCGTGACCGCATCCGCGTAGCGGAACGCGATCTCATGCTGGCCGAGGTTGCACTCGCCCTTGGCGCTCTCCGGCACCAGGCCGGCGCCGGCCATGTCGTTGCGCAGCCGGCGCAGCAACGGTTCCATCCGCGCCGTGCCGAGCAGCGAGTA
>Ga0126373_10000799_pt1 | contig 21336 bp, 16 predicted proteins | sample PanSoiMetPlot_11_FD_92545 | JGI IMG/M metagenome (GOLD analysis project Ga0126373, IMG submission 92545) | Tropical forest soil microbial communities from Panama - MetaG Plot_11 | ecosystem: Environmental > Terrestrial > Soil > Tropical forest > Bulk soil | place: Panama | collected 2016-02-17 | reverse complement strand
TGGTTCATGACCAGGTCGGCGATGACCCGGATCCCGCGCTCGTGCGCCTTCTCCACCAGTTCCACGAAGTCGCCGATGGTGCCGAACTCCGGCAAGATCGCGGTGAAGTCGGCGATGTCGTAGCCGCCGTCCTTCAGCGGGGAGGCGTAGATCGGCAGCAGCCAGATGCAGTCGATGCCGAGCCACTGGAGATAGTCAAGCCGCTCGATCAGGCCGCGGATGTCGCCGGTGCCGTCCTCGTTGGAATCGCTGAAGCCGCGGATGAGGACCTCGTAGAAGACGGCGCGCTTGTACCAGTGCGGGTCGCGCGGCGCGTCGAAGGAGAACGACTCCACCGGTTCGGTCGCCGGCGACTTGAACTCGTGCACGAGGGCGGTTTCGGCGTGCTCGGGCGCGTGCCCAGACTGATCCACTCCGGTCTCCCGCTCATTCTTTCTGGCGTCGGACTTACCGCGTCTATCGCGACGGTAGCCGACCTCGTTTCCCTACTTCCTAAATAGGTACGCGTCGCCGGCAAGCAGTTATTCCCGCCGGGGTCCGGTCTTGTTAGCGCACGGTCAGGATGTGAGCGGGCGCGACCGCCGGATCCAGCCGGACGTAATTCCCCTGCCCCCAGCGGAAACTCTGGCCGGTCAGCTCGTCCGTGACCCGGAATCCGGCTGCCGTATCCACTCCGAGCGCACCGCTATCGAGCCAGACTGTGGCTTCGCGCACATTAGCGGGGTCCAGGTTAACCACGACGAGAACGAGGTCAGGGCCCGCTGGGAAGTCTGGGCTGGTCCGCTTCGAGAAGCACAAGATGTCGGGCTGATCGCTGTAGTGGAAGCGCAGGTTGCGCAGGAAGTGCAAGGCCGGGTGTGCGCGCCTGATCGCGTTGAGCCTGGTCAGCAGCGGCGCGATGGTGAGGCCGAGAGCGGCGGCCCGCTCCCAGTCTCGGGGCCGGTAGGCGTACTTCTCCGAGTCCAGGTACTCCTCGCTGCCGGGCAGGAGCGGGACGTTCTCCCCGAGCTCGAACCCGGAGTACACGCCCCACGATGGGCTCAGCAGCGACGCAAGCACCGCCCGCACGGCGAATGCTTGCGGCCCGGCGTGCTGCAGGTACTGGCAGAGGATGTCCGGCGTGTTCACGAAGAGGTTGGGCCGCATGTACGCCGCGGCGGCTCCGGCCAGTTCCGTCATGTACTCGGTCAGCTCGGCGGCGGTGTGCCGCCAGGTGAAGTACGTATAGGACTGCTGGAACCCGATGGCAGCCAGCGCGTGCATCATCGCGGGCCTGGTGAACGCCTCGGCGAGAAAGATCACGTCGGGATCGCTCTGGCCGATGTCGCCGAGCAGCCGCTGCCAGAACGGGAGCGGCTTGGTATGGGGGTTGTCGACCCGGAAGATCCGGACGCCGTGATCCATCCAGTGCCGAACGAGGGCGACCACCTCCGCATAGATGCCCTCGAGATCGTTGTCAAAGTTGAGCGGGTAGATGTCCTGGTACTTCTTGGGCGGGTTCTCGGCGTACGCGATCGACCCGTCGGCCCTTGTGGTGAACCACTCTGGGTGCTTGGTCACCCACGGGTGGTCGGGCGACGCCTGCAGCGCCAGGTCCATCGCCACCTCGAGGCCAAGATCGCGAGCGCGCGCGACGAACGCGTCGAAGTCACGTAGCGTGCCGAGATCGGGGTGGATGGTGTCATGGCCGCCCGCGGGAGAGCCAATAGCCCACGGCGAGCCGGGATCCCCGGGACCGGCTGTGAGCGTGTTGTTCCCGCCCTTGCGGGCAGTGGTCCCAATCGGGTGGATGGGCGGCAGATAGACAACGTCGAAGCCCATATCGGCGATCGCGTCCAACCGCTTGGCCGCGGTGCGCAGCGTCCCGGACCGTGGCTTGCTCCGGTGCGTGGGGTCAATGACCGCGCCCTCCGACCTCGGGAAGAACTCATACCAGGCGCTAAACAGCGCGCGCTCGCGCTGCACGATGAGCGGATAGCTTTCCGTAGTCGTCAGCAGATCACGCACCGGGAACGCGGCCTGCGAGTTCACCACCTCCGGCGTGAGCGCGGCCGCGAGGCGTTCAAGCGGCGGAACTTCCGCGTCCCGAAGGAGCTGAGCCGCCGCCGTTAGCGTGGCCTTTGCCGTCCTGGCGAGGCGTGCCTGCGCCGCCGGGAGCTCCTTGATCTTGCGGATCTGGGCCGCGCCGCGCTCGAGCAGCAGTGCGCCCTCGGTCAGCATCAATTCCACGTCCTGCCCGATGGGCACCTTGATCTCCGCGTCGTGACGCCAGCGCGCAACCGGATCACCCCAGGCCTCGACCGCGAAATGCCACAAGCCCTCGCTGGTAGCGGCCACGTCGGCGCCATAGCGGTCCATCCCCGCGAACAGCTCGTGCATGAGCGCGATCGGCTGTCGTTGCCCGGCCGGGTCGGTCAGCACGACGCCGGCCCCGAGCATCTCGTGGCCCTCGCGGAAGATAGTGGCGCTGACCGGGAATCGCTCCTCTGGAACCGCCTTGGCGGGGGCGTTCGCGCCAAGTTCGCCGGCAACGCGAACGACGGGTTGCACATCGAGGATTGGGATCCTGCCGATCACGGTTGAAAGCTACCCATCCAAGTGCCGCCAAGCCGCACCGGGTCCCCTGCTGCAGCTAGCTCGTAGCATGAACGGGTTCAGGCGCGGGCATGCATCGAGCCATCTGCCCCGGCCCGGTCCTCCAGGGGAGCGCGAGGGCGGTTTCACCCAGGTTTACACATTAAGGTCTCTGTGCGTGAGAGCTATCCGCCGGTTCACCATCCATCCGGTCCTGCCTGCTGGCCTCGACCCGCTCCGCTCCCTCATGCTGAACCTCCGCTGGTCTTGGCACCCGGGGACGCGTGAGCTATTCGCCTCGATCGACCCGCCTAGCCGCGAGCTGGCGGAGCAAGATCCGGTGACGTTGCTGAGCCGGGTGCCGCAGGACCGGCTCGCCCGACTGGCCGTCGATCCCGAATTCCTGGGCCGCCTCACGGCCGCGAGCGACGACCTGCGCGACTACCTAACCGGGCCGCGCTGGTACCAGGCCCAGCCAGCAGCGGCCGACGGCGGGCTGCCAACCGCGATCGCGTACTTCTCGCCCGAGTTCGGGATCACCGCAGCGCTCCCGCAGTACTCGGGCGGCCTCGGCATCCTGGCTGGCGATCACCTCAAGGCCGCCAGCGATCTCGGCGTGCCGCTCATCGGTGTAGGCCTGCTCTACCGGCATGGCTACTTCACCCAATCCCTATCCATCGAGGGCTGGCAGACAGAGCGGTATCCGGCTTCCGACCCGAACGGGCTGCCGCTGGCACTGCTGCGCGACTCGGCCGGCAATCCCGTCCGGGTCAGCGTTGGCCTGGCCGGCGGGGACCAGCTCGCGGCCCAGATCTGGGTCGCGATGGTTGGCCGCGTGCCGCTGCTCTTGCTTGACTCCTACGTCGAGGAGAACGGCCCAGACCTCCGGGAGGTCACCGACAGGTTGTACGGCGGCGGCTCTGACCACCGCCTTCACCAGGAGCTGCTGCTCGGCATCGGCGGGGTCCGGGCCGTCCGGGCCTACTGCGCGATTACCGGGCACCCTGAGCCGGAGACGTTCCACACGAACGAGGGCCACGCGGGGTTCCTCGGAATTGAGCGGATCCGCGAGTACACCATGCTCGGCCTGGACTTCGACGCCGCGCTTGAGATGTGCCGTGCAGGCACCGTCTTCACCACGCATACGCCTGTCCCGGCCGGGATCGACAGGTTCCCCCGCGACCTGGTGGCGCGCCAGTTCACCGCCAGTAGCAATGACGACCGTGAGCGCCTGCGGCTCCCGCTGGACCGCATTCTCGCCCTCGGCGCCGAGACGTTCGAAGGCGGCGACCCAGCCGTCTTCAACATGGCGGTCATGGGCATGCGACTCGCGCAGCGCGTCAACGGCGTGAGCAAGCTGCACGGGTCGGTATCCCGGCGGATGTTCAACGGGCTGTGGCCCGGGTTCGACGCTGCCGAGGTACCTATCACGTCTGTCACCAATGGCGTTCACGCGCCGACCTGGGTGGCGCCCGAGGTAGTAACACTGGCGCGCGAACTGGCGGTGGTGACGGACGCCAGCACTCGCACCGAAACGATCGCCGACCCGGCCGACGATCCGTCGTTCTGGGACCGGGCGGCCAGTGACCCGGCCCGGCTCTGGGAGCTGCGCCGAGTGCTGCGCGCCCGGCTGGTGGCCGAGGCCAGGCGAAGGCTGCGCGCGTCCTGGCGGCAGCGCGGGGCATCTGAAGCGGAGCTGATCTGGATCGACAGCGTCCTGGACGACGACGTGCTGACCATCGGGTTCGCCCGACGCGTGCCGTCCTACAAGCGGCTGACCATGATGCTGCATGACCCGGCCCGGCTGACCGCGCTGCTGCTGGATCCGGACCGGCCGGTCCAGATCGTCGTCGCAGGCAAGGCCCACCCGGCCGACGACGGCGGCAAGCATCTCATCCAGCAGCTCGTTCGGTTCGCAGACCACCCGCAGGTGCGGCACCGGATCGTGTTCCTGCCCGACTACGACATGGCCATGGCGCGCCTGCTCGTCCAGGGTTGCGACGTGTGGCTCAACAATCCGCTGCGGCCGCTTGAGGCGTGCGGGACTTCAGGCATGAAGGCCACGCTGAATGGCGGTCTGAACCTGTCCATACTCGATGGCTGGTGGGATGAATGGTTCGACGGGCACAACGGCTGGGCAATCCCGTCCGCGGACGGCGTCGCCGATCCGGCCCGGCGGGACGAGGTTGAGGCAGCGGCGTTGTATGACCTGATCGGCAAGTCCGTGGCGCCCCTCTTCTACGACACGGGCGCCGACGGCAGGCCAGCCCGGTGGCTGGAGATGGTGTCCAACGCCCTGCGTGGCCTCGGGCCACGGGCCGTCGCCACGAGGATGGTCAGGCAGTACGTCACGGACCTGTACGCGCCGGCGGCGAGATCCTCGCGCGTGCTGGCCGCGCCAGCGTCGGCGACCGACGGGTCGGCGACCGGCCCGGCCTTTGACGGAGCTCGTGAGCTGGCGGCCTGGAAGGAGAATGTCACGAAGGCGTGGCCGGCCGTGCGGATCGAGCACGTGGAGGCCGACGACGGTGATCTCAGTCCTGGCGGACAGCTCATGGTGCGCGCCATCGTGGCCCTGGGGTCGCTGACGCCGGCCGATGTCGCCGTCGAGGTCATCTACGGCCGGGCCGGGGACGCCGACGAGATCATCAAGCCGTCCCGGTCGCGGATGCGGCTCGACGGTGATGTTGGGCCAGACGGCGTGGCCAGGTACGCCGGCGCAGCCGAGCTGGGCGAACCAGGCCCGTTTGGCTATACGGTCCGCGTGCTGCCCGAGCACCGGCTGCTGGCCGGTCCGGCCGAGCTGGGTCTCGTCACGCTGCCTGGCGCGCCGACCGGAATGGTCAACGGCGACCTTCGCTGACCCGGCCGAGCTGACTGAGCTTTCTCGGCTGGCGGTGGGTCGGAAGCGACCGCAAGGCGCTGATCTGCCCGTTCGCGTCGTGATACGGCCGACATGAGTGGCAGCTAATGGAATTTCCTCGCGTGACCGTTAGAACGCCAGCAAAGCGAAGATCACTGTGACATCCTGTGATTCAACGATTTCGGTCAGTGACGGTCAGAGATCGTCACCGTCTGTCATCTAGTCATCACTATCACGTACGAGAGGACAGCTCGTGAGAACCCAGATCAAGCCCGACAACCGCTTGCTCACCCCCGCCGAGGTTGCCGCGATGCTGCGCGTGGACCCCAAGACCGTGACCCGTTGGGCGCGTGGCGGCAAGCTATCGTCGATCCGGACGCCGGGCGGTCACCGCCGGTACAGCGAGAACGAAGTTCGCGGTTTCCTGAACGGCTGGCAGGGCGTTTCACTGCAGCGCGCGTCCGGGGAGTGACTCCACAGCCCGACCAAGCACGACCGCAGTCCGCACAACCGCACAAGGTGCAGCAGCACTCCTACAGCAGCACGGCGAGCCTCTGGCAAGCGCCGTGCTGCTGTTTACTACCGGCTCATGGTGCGCTGTCCTCGCCGTAGCCGGTCAGAGGCCCGCTGCGTAGGATCGTGGCTCGGCACGGGAGGTGCAACGTGGGTGATCTGGTGACGATCGAAGTGGGCCAGGCAGTCGCCACCATCAGGCTGAACAGGCCGCCGATGAATGCGCTCAGCGCGGGAGTGCAGGCAGACCTGGCGGCCGCCGCAGCGCAGGTCAGCGACGATTCCTTGGTCCGGGCCGTCGTAATCTACGGCGGCGACCGGCTCTTCGCCGCGGGCGCCGACATCAAGGAAATGTCCGAGCGCAGCTACGCACAGATGATCACTGGCAGCAAAGCGCTGCAAGATGCGCTGAACGCCGTGGCCGCGATCCGGAAGCCCGTCATCGCCGCGGTGACCGGTTACGCGCTCGGCGGCGGGCTTGAGCTTGCACTCTGCGCCGACTTCAGGGTCCTCGGCGAGAGCGCGCAGGTTGGCCAGCCGGAGATCCTGCTCGGGCTGATCCCCGGTGCCGGCGGCACGCAGCGCCTGCCTCGCCTGATCGGGCCCGCCAAGGCCAAGGACCTTATCTTCACAGGCCGCTTCGTGCGGGCCGCCGAGGCGCTGGCGATCGGGCTTGCCGACAAGGTAGTGCCCGACGATCAGGTGCACGCAGCGGCGCGCGAGATGGCCGCTGCCTACGCGAGTGCGCCAGCGATCGCACTGGCAGCCGCCAAGCACGCCATCGATGCCGGGCTTGAGACGGATCTGGCAACCGGTCTGGACCTCGAGCGCGCTAGCTTCGCAGGCTTGTTTGCCACCGAAGACGCCAGGACCGGGATGCGTAGCTTCATGGAGAATGGCCCTGGGAAGGCCGTCTTCAGCGGGCGATGAGATGGCGGAGAGGGATGCGGCAGTGACGATGGAGCCAACAGACCCGGCGGGCGGTCCGTCGCTGGATATGGTGACGGCCGCGCTGCGGGCGGACAGCAGCGACATCGCGATCTACGCCCGCGTTCTCACCGAGTCGCTCGGCGATGCCTTGCCGCCCAACTGCGTGACTGTGGACCGCGAAAGGTCGGTGTCAGACCGGATGAAGGGCCGGCCCGGCGCGGTCACCAAGATCACTGTCCGCCTCGGTGACCAGGTCATGACGCTCGCCTTGACGCGCGGCGCGCCGATGGCGGAGATATGCCGTGAAGTCCGGGGCGTCGTGCTGTCGCGTCAGCCGGTACAGATCGGGCAGTGGGCAGCCGAGCTGGCTAGGGCCCTGGTCAACTATGCCGAGCAGAACGCCGCCACCGCCGACGCCTTGCGGCGTCTGGTGGCGGGCGGCTAGCTACGAGCATGGTCGGCAGCCGCCGGCGACAGCGGGCCTTAGGCTGTCAGCCATGAGTGGCCACTCGGGGGAGGAGCGCCTCGGCCCTTACCGGCTGCGCGAGCAGCTCGGCGAGGGCGGCATGGGCGTGGTGTACCTCGCCCGAGACCAAAGCGACCAGGAGGTCGCGGTCAAGGTACTGCGCCAGGGGATACCGGCGGAGGCCACTGCCCGCCGGCGACTCGCGCGCGAGGTTGACACCATGCGCCGGGTGCACAGTCCCTTCGTGGCCGAGGTCATCGATGCTGATGTCGAAGGCAGCCCGCCGTACATCGTGACTCGTTACGTGGCTGGGCGGACGCTCGACGACGTGGTCGCCGCGGATGGGCCGATCAGCGGCCAGGGCCTCGCTACGCTCGCCCGCGGCCTGGCCGACGCGCTCGTGGCGATCCACTCGGCAGGTGTCGTGCACCGCGACCTGAAGCCAGGCAACGTGATGCTGGTCGACGGCCAGCCGGTCATCATCGACTTCGGCATAGCCCAGGCCCCGGACTCGAGCAGGCTCACGATGACGGGCATGTTCATGGGCACGCCGGGATACCTGGCGCCAGAGGTGATCGAAGGCGAGTCGAGCGGCCCGGCCGCGGACATACATTCGTGGGCCGCGACGATCGCGTATGCCGCCACCGGGCGGCCGCCGTTCGGGACGGGCCAGTTCGAGGCGATCTTCTACAAGATCGTGCATGGCCAGCCCGACCTGGAGACCATTCCGGCGCCGCTGCTGCCCATCGTGGTCGCAGCGCTCGCGCGGGATCCCAGCCGGCGACCGTCGGCAGCCGACCTGGCCGGTCTGACTGCGGCGCTGGAGCCGACTGCACTCGTGTCCTCCCCAGTCGGCGCCGCGGCAGAAGTCATCGCGCTGGCCGATGGCAACGCGTCTAACCAGGTCACTCACACGGCGCTTGACATGCCGGCGGCGCTGGCGGGCGACGCTGCCGCGGTTGCCAGCCCCGCCGTTGCGCTTGGCGGCGCCAACGGGTCCGCCGCGCCGGTCGTGCCAGCGCAACTCGCTGCGCCTTCTTCGTCACCTCAGCCGCCGCCATGGCCGACGACCCGGCCGATGCCGGTGCAGCGGCGGGACAACTTCGCCGATCTGCTGCCGCCAGTGCGTTACGACCAGCCGGCCGCGTTCGGGCTGGCTCCGGCTACGCCGGGCGTCGGAGGTCAGCTTGTGCCGGCCCAGGTCCCTGCGCCGTCGCAGCACGGCCCGGGTGCGAATCCCAGTAACGGCGGCAAGTTGCCTGGGCGGCGGCCCGACACCGCCGCGCAGTCGCTGCCTGCCATTCGTCTGCTGGTCCTGGCGACGTTGTCCGGCTTCGTCGCGGTCAGCATCTTCCTGCCGATCGCAGGAGCCGCCGGGGCGCTGGCCGCGGTTGTGCTGCTGCGCGCCAGCGAAGGTACAGCCCGGTGGCTCACCGCGCGCCGGGGCCGTGCTGGCCGCCGGCCGAGCGATGGGATATCGGCTGCCCTGTTTTACCCACTGGCCGTGTGCCGGTCCGCATTCGCCTGCGTTCTGCTCGCACCTGTGGCCTTGCTGTTCGCCGCCGCTGCGGCGGTCCTCGCAGTGTTGACGCTGGGCCCGGACCAGCTGTCACGCGTGGCCGGCTACACGGCCGGAGGTTTCATCGCCGGGTACTGCATCGGGCCCGGCTCGGGCGCCTGCCGGCGGCCACTGGGCAGGCTCTACGGGCGCGCCGCAGGATTCGTGCCGACGGTGTTCCTGGGTGCTGTCGGCGTCGCTGCCATTGCGGTGGCGGTCATCGCCGCCGCGAAGACGCTGGCACCAGGCTTCTGGCCCGCTAACCATCTAGGGAACCAGCTGAAAACCACATCGCTCGGCCATCCGACCATTGGGCACCTATCTAGGAACGTGGCCGACGTCGGCAAGCGGCTGCTCCGCTGGCTCGGGCTCTAGGCGGCCGGTTGGCGCTGGCGCCGACCGCCTCAGCTCGCTATCTGCGGAGCCATCTGAGCCACGTCGGTCGGAACGGCGGGCAACGTAGACACGGCCGCTTGCGCTCGGCTATCCAGTGCTGCGGCAACCGGCAATGGCCGAACGAGACCGCGGGCCACGACCTCGTTGGCGAGCCTGACGCGACGATTCGGACCCTCGGCGATCTTGAGTTTCTGATAGAGGCGCAGCAGGTGCTGCTTCACCGCCGCTTCGGTTACCACCAGGTCGGCCGCGATGTCGCGCGCCGTTGCGGGGGCAATGAAGGCATCGTCGCAGAGGGCGGGCTTACACAGGGCAGTCAGCACATCGACCTCCCGGCGGGTCAGCTCGGGCACGGCCGATCGACGCGGGTCGGTCTCCGGCAATACGCCCTCGCTCGGCAGCCCGCCGACCCGGCACCGCTGCGAGCCGAACGACACCACGTCGCCGTCCTCGAGCAGCCGCTGGGCTACGACCTTGCCGTTGACACGCGTGCCGTGCCGCGATAATCCGAGGTCGCTAACGTAGGCGTAAGGTCCGCGGCGGATGATCTCGGCGTGCAGCTTCGAGACGCTCGGGTGGTCAAGCTGGACATCAACCGACTTACCGCGGCCGACCGTGGTCACGTCTGGCCGAAGCCGAATGATGGCGCCAGTGCTCTCGATCCGGATGTGGGGGGTCTCCATGACGTTCCTCCGGCGTGTCCGGCCAGCTAGTGAGGTGTCACCTGAGCGATACCCGGGTTACGCAAATTCCATGCAAAGCCGGGTCAGGAAGCGTGGGTCAATTGGTCGGCAGCATGGCAAGTCAGGGAAAGCCAGGGCACGGAAGTACACTGCCGAGCGAATAGCGGCGAGGAGGTCACATGGCGGACGGGCCATCGCGAGGCCTGGCAGATGTCGTCGCGGCTTCGACAGCGCTGAGCGATATCGATGGCCGCGCTGGACTGCTCTTCTACCGCGGCTACGACATCAACGATCTGACCGGCCGAGCCACCTTTGAGGAGATCGCGTACCTCCTTCAGCGCGGCGCCGCTCCCGATCGGGGCGAACTGGAGGCCTACCGGGCCGAGCTCGCCACTGGCCGTCAGCTTGGCGCTCTGGCCGCCGGCGACCTGGCGAGCATCGCGCGCAGGCAGCGGCCGATGGAGGCGCTGCGCAGCCTCGTGTCACTCGGCAGCGCTGATGATCGCGACGCAGGCTCCAACGCTTCGGCAGCGAACCAGCGCAAGGCCACCCGCCTCACAGCGCAGCAGCCGGTGCTCATTGCCGCCTATCACGCCGCCCGGCTCGAAACGGAGCTGCCCGCCGCCGATCCAGCTCTCGGCGTGGCCGCGAACTTCCTGTTGCAGCTGACCGGTAGCCGGCCGGACGCAAGATCGGCTGAGATCTTCGACACATGCCTGGTGCTCCACGCCGACCACACCATGAATGCGTCCACCTTCGCAGCGCGCGTATGCGCTGCCACCCTGGCCGACATGCACTCGGCCGTCGTCGCTGCCCTTGGGACGTTGTCGGGGCCGTTGCATGGCGGGGCGAATGAGCAGGTCATGCTCGGCCTCGAGGCGATCAGGCAGACTGGCGGCGATCCGCTCGAAGCCGTGACAAGCCAGGTCAGCAAGAGGCTCGGTCAAGGTGAGAAGATCATGGGCTTCGGACATCGCGTCTACAAGACCGAGGACCCGCGGGCCACGCACCTGCGCGGCATGTCGGCTGAGCTCGCGGCGGCCAGCGGGGACGACACCTACTACCAGATGTCCCGGCGCATGGAAGAGGTCGTCCTGACCGAGAAGGGCTTGTACCCGAATGTCGACTTCTTCGCTGCCACCGTCTACCACTACCTCGGTATTCCGACCGACCTGTTCACGCCGGTCTTTTCCGCCAGCCGAATGGCCGGGTGGACCGCGCACATCATCGAGCAGCACGCCGACAACCGGCTGATCAGGCCGGATAGCGAGTACATCGGAGATCGCGGCCTGACCTGGGTGCCGCTCGATGCCCGGTGAAGCATTCGGCGAAGGCGCTGGCACGGCAGGCCAAGGCAGCGCGGGGAATCGATCAGGGCGCCGGATCCGGCGGCGGGCGGCGCTCCCTCGCTGGGTTGCCGTACTGGCTGGTGATGGCCGGGATCGTGGCCGGGCTGGCGATCGTGCGTGGCGGTGGGCAGGCGGTTCGGGGCGGTACGTTGGTGATAGCTGGCGCATTGCTAGCGGGTTCGCTAGCCAGGCTGGTACTGCCAGAAGGTAAGGCCGGGATGCTCGGGTCACGACGGCGCATTGTCGATGTCGGGATACTCGGGCTGCTCGGCATCGGTCTGCTGGTCGCAGGCCTGATCGTCGTGGTCCCCCGGTGATCGGCCGCACTGGCCAGATCGGGGCTTGAGGAGTGGCGCCAGGCGCATGACTGCCTGGTGAGGTATCGCCGTGGCAACGGCGCCGGCGCGATGAAGGGAACGCTGCAGCATGGCAAAAATAAAGGTGCGGGGCACTGTCGTAGAACTTGACGGCGATGAGATGACGCGCATCATCTGGCAGTTCATCAAGGACAAGCTGATCTTGCCGTATCTCGATATCGATCTCGAGTACTACGACCTGTCGGTGCAGAATCGCGATGCTACAGACGACCAGGTGACCGTTGATGCCGCCCACGCCATCAAGCGGCACGGCGTCGGAGTGAAGTGCGCGACGATCACGCCTGATGAGGACCGCGTTGCCGAGTTTGGCCTCAAGAAGATGTGGCGGTCGCCGAACGGAACCATCAGGAACATCCTGGGCGGCGTGGTCTTCCGCGAGCCGATCGTGGTCTCGAGCATTCCTCGCTTCGTGCCGGGTTGGACCCACCCGATCGTGATCGGCCGCCACGCTCATGGCGACCAGTACCGCGCTACGGACTTCGTGGTGCCAGGGGCCGGGTCAGTGCGCATCTCGTTCCTGCCAGCGGACGCAGGAGCCCAGCCCATGGACTTCGAAGTGGCCAAGTTCACCGGCCCCGGCGTCGCCATGGGCATGTACAACTTTGACGATTCGATTCGCGATTTCGCGCGCGCGACGATGCGGTTCGCGCTGGACCGGCGCCTACCGTTGTATCTGTCGACGAAGAACACGATCTTGAAGGCGTACGACGGCCGCTTCAAGGACATCTTCGCTGAGGTCTTCGAGACCGAATTCAAGGCCGAGTTCGAGGCGGCTGGCATCACCTACGAGCACCGGCTCATCGACGACATGGTGGCCCAGGTCATCAAAGGCGACGGTGGCATCGTCTGGGCGTGCAAGAACTATGACGGCGATGTCGAGTCCGACATCGTGGCCCAGGGCTTCGGCTCGCTTGGCCTGATGACCAGCGTGCTGATGACTCCGGATGGCAAGACCGTTGAGGCCGAGGCCGCACACGGCACCGTGACTAGGCACTACCGGCAATACCAGCAGGGCAAGCCCACCTCCACCAACCCGATCGCGTCGATCTTCGCCTGGACGCGGGGTCTGGCACATCGCGGCAAGCTGGACGGGACGCCGGAGGTCACCAGGTTCGCCGAAACGCTGGAGCGGGTCTGTGTGGAGACCGTGGAGAGCGGCAAGATGACCAAGGACCTGGCTCTCCTGGTCGGCGCCGGCACACCGTACCTGACCACCGAGGAATTCCTGGCGGCGCTGGACGAAAACCTGCGCGCGGCCATGGCCGTGGCCTGAAAGGAGATCGACGAGATATGGCCCGCACAGGGAAGGTAACGGTCGTCGGCGCCGGGTTCTACGGGTCGACGACCGCGCAACGCCTGGCCGAGTACGACATCTTTGCCGAGGTCGTGCTCACCGACATCGTTGAAGGCAAGCCAGAAGGCCTGGCCCTGGACATGAACCAGTCGCGGCCGGTCGAAGGATTCGAGACCAAGATCACCGGACAGACCACCGGCCCGGCCGGAGAGGGCTACGAGGCCATCGGCGGATCGAACATCGTGGTCATCACGGCCGGCCTGCCCCGCAAGCCGGGGATGAGCCGGATGGACTTGATCGGCGTCAATGCCAAGATCGTTCGCAGCGTGACCGAGCAGGTGGTCAAGCACGCTCCCGACGCGGTCCTCATCGTCGTCTCGAACCCGCTGGACGAGATGACGGCACTGGCGGCCAAGGTGTCCGGCTTCCCGGCTCACCGCGTGCTTGGCCAGGCGGGCATGCTCGACACGGCTCGCTTCAGCTACTTCGTGGCCGAGCGTCTCGGCGTGCCGGTCGGATCCGTGCGCACGCTGACGCTCGGCTCGCACGGCGACACGATGGTCCCGGTCCCGTCAGCTTGCTTTGTCGATGGCAAGCCGCTGGCCGACCTGCTTCCAGCCGCGGACGTCGAGCAGCTCGTGGAGCGCACCCGGAACGGCGGCGCGGAGATTGTCGCCCTGCTCAAGACGGGCTCGGCCTACTACGCCCCGTCCGCGGCCGCGGCCCGGATGGCTCGCGCCGTCGCCGATGACTCCGGCGCCGTGATGCCGGTCTGCGCGTGGGTTGACGGCCAGTACGGCATCTCCGGCGTCTACCTCGGCGTGGAAGCGGAGCTTGGCGCTGTCGGCGTGCGCCGCGTTGTCGAGCGCGACCTCACCGACTCCGAGAAGGCGGCGCTGCACGCGGCGGCCGAAGCGGTCCGGGCCAAGCAAGCGGACGTCGCGAGTCTTTAGCCCCCTGGTCAGCGCCTGGTGAGCGTCGCCAGGAACTCCTTTATCGGGGCAAGGGACAGGTCGGTTCGCCAGAACGCCTGCAGGTGTCCCAGTCCTTCCATCGCCACCGCGCGGGCCGCGGGCATGGTAGCGGCGGCAGCCTGCCCGCGGGCCCGCCAATCCTGCTCGTCGTCGCCGACCCCCTGCAGCATGAGGGTGGGCACCCTGATCTGAGGAGCGGCCTCCCAGAACGCAGGCGCAGTGGCGAACGCTTCGAAGGCGCCGGCAAAGACCAGCGAATCGGTGGCGCTCAGGTGGTCGAGCAGCCAGGCCGGAGGTGGTGGCGACTCCGTGTCGGCCATTTCTTTTATGATCGCGCGGGTTCCTCGTGTCATCACGTCGCGTGCGCCCTCGCGCAAGTCATCGGGCTGCTGGTCAGGATCGGGCACTGAGTCAAGTGCGACAAAGCCGGCCAGCCGCTCCGGGTGCTCCTGGGCGACCGCGTAGCCGACCTCTCCTCCCATCGAATAGCCGACAAGGACGGCTTGTTCGATCTCGGCGTCATCCAGCACCGCGATCACGTCATCGACGTAGCACGACATCCGATGACCAGCCATGTCGGGCGGCGCCTGGCTACGCCCGTGCCCCCGGTGGTCGAAAAGAATGTGACGGTAACCCGGCAGGCCAGCGATATACCCGGCCCGCTCCCACATCGTGGAGTCACCACACCCGCCGGTGTGCCACAAGATTGGCAGCCCAGCGCCGGAGTCGCGATAGAACAGACGCAGCCCTTCATTGTCGACGTACGGCATGGACGCCCGCGTTAGTCGGATCCGAGTCGGCGCAGGGCGAGCTCGGCGTACAAGGCTGTACCGTCAGCGATCACGGCGTCGTCGAACACCGCCTCGGCCGAGTGGTTAAAGGGCGCGGCAAACGGATCTACGTCGGGAGCGCACGCGCCAAGCATCAGGAACGCCCCAGGCACCTCTTCAAGCACGTATGAGAAGTCCTCCGAGCCGGTCAGCGGGTTCGGCGCGGCGATGTATTTGCCCTGACCGAGCACCTCAGCCACCGTCTGCTCAGCGAATGCCAGCTCAGCCGTGTCGTTCACCGTGACCGGGTATCCATCGCGGAACTCAGCGGTCGCCGTGATGCCGTGCGCCGTCGCGACGTCGGAGGCCACGCGCGGCGCGGCAGCCTGCACCGCCTCGCGCGCCTCCGGCGAGAACGACCGGATCGTCGCCACGAAGTGAGCATCGTCGGGTATCACGTTGTCGACGGTGCCCGCGTGGAACGTGCCCACCGTGATGACGACCGGGTCGAAGACGTCGAACCGACGCGTCACCATGGTTTGCAGTGCTAGCACGATCTCGCAGGCGACCGGTATCGGGTCGGCCGCCCGGTGCGGCTGCGAGCCATGACCGCCCCGGCCATGCACCGTCACGTGCAAGGTGTCCGCGGCGGCCATCACTGTTCCGGTCCGGCTGGCGACGAGGCCCAGCGGCAGCAGCCCGGACGCCACATGGAGCGCGTACGCCGCGACCGGCCGGTCGCCGGCCACATCGAGCACACCCTCGCCAACCATGATGCGGGCGCCGCCGGGCCCTTCCTCTCCCGGCTGGAACATGAAGATCACGTTTCCGGCCAGATCAGGCTGGCGGGCCGACAGCAACCTAGCCGCGCCAGCGAGCATGGCCGTGTGCAGGTCGTGCCCGCACGCGTGCATGGCGCCGTCGATCATGGATGCATAGGGCAGGCCGGTCCGCTCGGTGACAGGCAGCGCGTCCATATCGCCGCGCAGCAGAACCGTCTTGCCAGGCTGCCCGCCACGCAGAACAGCAGCCACGGAACTCAGGCTCTTGCCTAGGGTGATCTCGAGCGGCAGGCCGTCGAGCGCATCCAGGACCTTCCGCTGCGTGCGGGGCAGGTCAAGCCCGATCTCCGGCTCTGCGTGAATCGCCTGGCGAAGCTTCGTAACCTCAGCCGCGATCGCCACGGCGTCGTCGTGTACACCCGCCACGGGCCACCCGTCCTTCCGGGAACCGTCCTATTCGGTCAAACATCGCGATGCTTCCATACGCGGAAAAGCGCAGCTATAAAGCCGCGCCCAATGTACGCCGATCGGACAGGCTAGGCGAGTACGGCTTGGTTCGGCGGGCAGACTGCTTAGACTATTGCAAACTACCGCGCGGCCGAGTTCCGGCTGCTGCCCGGGACGCGAGAACGGCAGCGCGTCGCCGCAAGCCGAACTGACGAGGGTCGGGGATCCAGACGTGAATGGCGTCGGTTGGGATATTCTCCTCGTCCTTGCCGTGATATTGATCGGCGGCTTCTTCGCAGCCGCTGAGATGGCGCTCGTGTCGCTCCGCGAGGGCCAGGTCCGGTCGCTGGCCAGGCACGGCAAGCGAGGCGAGCGTGCCGCACGCCTGGCCCAAGACCCGAACAGGTTCCTGTCGTCGGTCCAGATCGGCGTGACGCTGGCCACGCTGCTGTCCGGCGCATTCGGTGCGGCCTTGCTCTCGAACCGGCTCGGTAACGAGCTCAGCAAGGTCATGCCGCGCGGCGTCGCCGGCCCGGTGGCACTGATCGCCGTGACGCTGGTCATCTCGTTCTTCACCCTCGTCTTCGGCGAGCTGGCACCGAAGAGGCTGGCCCTGCAGCGATCAGAGCGCGTCTCGCTGGTGGCAGGCCCCGTGGTCGACCGCGTCGCCATGATCGCGCGGCCGCTGGTGTGGCTGCTGTCCAAGTCGACCAACCTTGTCGTCCAGCTGCTCGGCGGTGACCCGGCGCAAGCCCGCGGCGTCATGACTGATGAGGAGCTACGCGATCTGGTCGCCGGTCATCAAGCGCTGAGCCCGGACGAGCGTCACATCGTCGGCGAGGTCTTCGACGCGGGCAAGCGCCAGATCCGCGAGGTCCTCGTGCCGCGAACCGAAGTGGAATTCCTGCCCGCCGCCATGCCTCTCGCGGAGGCCGCCGCGGTTGTCGAGCAGGCCAGGTACTCGCGGTTCCCGGTGTACCAGGAGTCCTACGACGACGTCATCGGCTTCGTCCACTCGCGAGACCTGCTGGACAGCCGGCCCGACGCCGACTCCCGCAAGGTGGGCGAGGTGTGCAGGCCGGTGAAATTCCTGCCGATCAGCAAGATGGTGCTGTCGGCGCTCTCGGAGATGCGCAAGGACCGGGCTCACCTAGCCATCGTCGTCGACGAGTATGGCGGCACCGCCGGAATCGTGACGCTCGAGGACCTCGTCGAGGAGCTGATCGGCGACATCCAGGACGAGTACGACGAGGAAGCCAGTCACCCGCGTCAGCTACATGGCGGCGAGCTTGAGGTCGACGGGCTCCTGAATCTTGACGAGTTCGCGGAGCAGACCGGGCTGGTGCTGCCCGAGGGGCCGTATGAGACGGTGGCTGGCTATCTGCTCGCCGCGCTCGGTCACCTACCCGATAGCGGGGAGTCCGCCGAGGTCGACGGGCGCCGGCTAACGGTCACCCAGCTTGACGGCCGCCGCATCGCCCGTGTGCTGGTCAGCCCTACCGCGCCTGCCGACGACGACGAGCCGGACGAGGCGGCGTCAGCGGGTTAGCACGCCGCTGACAACTAGACTCGGCGATATGGCGGACGCCAACCAGGGCAGCAATGTTGAAGCCAGCACTGACCTCGAATCCCGCCCAGTCCTGGTGGTCGATTTTGGCGCGCAGTACGCCCAGTTGATCGCCCGGCGCGTGCGCGAGTGCCAGGTGTACTCGGAGGTCGTGCCCAGCTCGATGCCATTGTCGGACATATTGGCCAGGAATCCGTCGGCTGTGATCTTGTCCGGTGGCCCTGCGTCGGTCTACGCGCCCGGGGCTCCGCCGGCGCCGGCCGGCCTGCTGACGGCGGGCGTTCCGATCCTTGGCATCTGCTACGGCTTTCAGCTCATGGTCCGCGATCTGGGCGGGCACGTTCTCAATTCGGGAACGGGCGAGTACGGGGCCACTGCGCTGCGTATCGCAGCGGCTGGCGGGGTGCTCCTGACTAGCCTGCCGCCAGAGCAGCGAGTCTGGATGTCACACGGCGATACGTGTGCCGTGGCGCCGCCGGGCTTCGTCATCACGGCGACCACAGCCGGGACGCCGGTGGCGGCCGCTGAGGCCCCCGACCGCCAGCTGTACGGCATGCAGTTCCACCCGGAGGTCCTGCACACCGAGCACGGCATGGCGATGCTCCGTTCATTTCTCACCGCCGCCGGCTGCGAGCCCTCCTGGACGATGCGCGGCGTCATCGAGGAACAAACCGAGCGGATCGCCGCACAGGTAGGGTCCGGCCGCGCGATTTGCGGCCTGTCGGGCGGAGTGGACTCAGCCGTCGCCGCCGCGCTCGTGCAGCGAGCCATCGGCGATCATCTGACGTGCGTCTTCGTCGATCACGGGTTGCTGCGAGCCGGTGAAGCCGAGCAGGTCGAGAAGGATTTCGTGGCGGCCACCGGCGTGGCGCTGAAAGTAGTCGACGCGGCCGATGTATTCGTTCGTGCGCTGGCCGGCGTCGGCGACCCCGAGGAGAAGCGCAAGATCATCGGGCGTGAGTTCATCCGGGCATTCGAGCAGGCCGCGCGCGAGATAGCCGGGGAGAATGAGGCGGCCACGTTCCTGGTCCAGGGAACGCTGTACCCGGACGTCGTGGAGTCAGGTGGCGGGACGGGCACGGCCAGCATTAAGTCGCACCACAACGTCGGCGGGCTGCCGGACGACCTGAGATTTGAACTTGTCGAGCCGCTGCGCGATCTGTTCAAAGACGAGGTTCGGCAGGTTGGTGTCGAACTCGGCCTGCCGGACGAGATCGTCTGGCGCCAGCCGTTCCCGGGTCCCGGGCTGGCCATCCGGATCGTCGGCGAGGTCACAGCGGAGCGGCTACGGATCGTGTCGGCGGCCGATGCCATCGTGCGGGCGGAGTTGTCGGCCGCGGGCCTCGACCGGCAGATCTGGCAGTGCCCGGTCGTCCTGCTAGCCGACGTCAGGTCGGTCGGCGTCCAGGGTGATGGACGTAGCTACGGGTACCCGGTCGTGCTGCGGCCCGTGACCAGCGAGGACGCCATGACTGCCGACTGGGCGCGCCTGCCGGATTCCGTGCTCGCCCGGATCTCGACGCGGATCACTAACGAAGTCGGCGAAGTCAATCGCGTGGTCCTCGACATAACAAGCAAGCCACCAGGCACGATTGAGTGGGAGTGACGGCGTCGCCCGGGGGATACAGAGACGATGAACGAGCACGCCGGCCGGCTGTTGTCGGTCAACGTCGGCATGCCGCAAGACGTGACCTGGCAGGGCCGGACAGTGCACACCGGCGTGTGGAAGAGGCCGGTCCAGGGGCGGCGGCTGGTTAGACGGCTCAACATCGACGGCGACGGCCAAGGCGACCTAGCCGGTCATGGCGGCGAGCACCGGGCGGTGTTCGCGTATCAGATCGAGTCCTACCGGTACTGGCAGGAGCAGCTCGGCCGCACTGACTTCGACTATGGCCAGTTCGGCGAGAATCTTACCGTTCAGGGCCTGGCTGACGATCAGGTGTGCATCGGCGACCAGTACCGGATCGGGGACGCGGTATTCGAGGTAACGCAGCCGCGAGTCACGTGCTACCGGGTTGGCATCAGGATGAACGACCCGCGCATGCCAGCGATGCTGGTCTCCCATCACCGGCCAGGTTTCTACTTCCGGGTCTTGCAGGAGGGCACTGTCCAGGCGGGCGATGAGATCGTCCGGATCGCTACCGGGCCGGAAGCCATGACGGTAGCCGAAGTCGATGCACTGCTCTACCTGCCAGGCCATCCTCGGCAAGGGGTGCTCAAGGCGCTTCGGATACCCGCACTGCCGGACGGCTGGAAGGCCTCGTTCCGGGAGATAGCCAGCCAGCTGCCTGGGCGCCCGGCTGGTACCGGGAACGCTGGCCTTACACCGCCGAGCCCGCCGCCGGCCTGGCCCGGCTTCCGGAAGCTCGCCGTCACCGGGATTAACCGAGAGAGCGACTCCGTCGTCTCCGTCAGCCTGGGCGACCCCGATGGAAGCGCTGTCCCCAGCGCTCAGCCGGGCCAATTCCTGACAGTTCGCCTGCACGTCAGCGATAACGAGCAGCCACTGCTCCGCAGCTACTCACTGTCCGGAGCACCCGGTGCCAGCACCTACCGGATCAGCGTCAAGCTCGAACCGCACGGAACCGGCAGCCATTTCATTCACTCGCGGGTCCGGGTCGGCGACGACCTGGAAGTTGCCGCCCCCCGCGGTTCCTTCATCTTGCGAGCCGGTGACACTCCGGTCCTCCTGATCAGTGCAGGCGTAGGGGCGACGCCGGTGATGGCCATGCTGCACGCCCTAGTCACCGACAAGTCAAGCCGGGAGGTCTGGTGGCTGCATGGCGCCCGGTGCCGAAGCGAGGAGCCGTTTGCGGACGAGTCCCAATCGATGGTGGCTCAGCTTGGTCACGGGCACAGGAAGATCTATTTCAGCCGCCCCAGACCAGCGGATCTGCGTGGCGAAGACGACCACGACGGGAGGCTCTCACCGGCGGTGCTGACCGAGCTCGACCTACCCCGCGACTGCGATGCGTATATCTGCGGGCCGACCGGATTCATGGCCGAAATGTCGGCCGCGCTTGTGAGCATCGGCCTCGGCGCGGGAGCCATCCACGAAGAGATCTTCGGCGCGCCGCCGTCAACAACTCCTGGCATCGCGGCTACCCCGGCCCGGCAACCGCACCCGCCGGCTGGCGAGCCAGGCCACGGTCCGCAGATCGCCTTCGCTCGCAGCAGCCTGACCGTGCCATGGGACGAGGACTGCGCGAGCCTACTTGAGCTCGCCGAGGCCTGCGATGTTCCGGTGCGCTGGTCGTGCCGGACCGGCGTGTGCCACACCTGCGAGACGAGTTTGCTGTCGGGATCTGTGAGTTATTCGCCCGACCCGGTCGATGACCCAGCCGACGGTAGCGCGCTGATCTGCTGCTCTCAGCCCCGTGAAGACGTAGTACTCGACCTGTAACGGGCCAGCCGGGGCATTTCACTTCGTGAAGCCGAAGATTCCCTGCGGCCCGGCTTCAACCTAAGTCGACTCATGGGCTGCCGTCACCATGGCGGCCAGGTAGCGGCATCGCTCATCTGGTGACGCTAGCTCGCAAGGCCTCCATCCAGAAATGTATTGCTCGCGACAGTAGCCGGGCATGCCGAACAGACCGCGGTGTCTCCTCCTGCCCGGGGACGGCTACGGCTTACGATATTCGGCAGGAAGTCGCGCTTGTTTCGTAGATGTGCTGGGTAGCCGCCATGTTGTTCGGCCGGGTTCGGGCTGGTCGAGGTGCCAGCGGGGCGCTTGCTTGGCGCGGTGGTGGCGGCGGCATCTCGGCGCGAGTCGACGAGAACACATCATCTTGGC
>Ga0126373_10000798_pt1 | contig 21343 bp, 19 predicted proteins | sample PanSoiMetPlot_11_FD_92545 | JGI IMG/M metagenome (GOLD analysis project Ga0126373, IMG submission 92545) | Tropical forest soil microbial communities from Panama - MetaG Plot_11 | ecosystem: Environmental > Terrestrial > Soil > Tropical forest > Bulk soil | place: Panama | collected 2016-02-17 | reverse complement strand
TTGGGATTCGAATACGGTTACAGCCTGGCCGATCCGCGCTCGCTGGTGCTTTGGGAGGGCCAGTTTGGCGATTTCGCCAACGGCGCCCAGGTCATCATCGATCAGTTCATCGCCTCGGGCGAGGCGAAATGGCTGCGCATGTCGGGCGTCGTGCTGTTGCTGCCGCACGGTTACGAAGGGCAAGGGCCGGAACATTCGTCCGGCCGGCTCGAGCGTTTCTTGCAGTTGTGCGGCGAGGACAACATCCAGGTCTGCAACCTGACCATGGCCGCGAATTATTTTCACGTGCTGCGCCGGCAAGTGCGGCGCAATTTCCGCAAGCCGCTCGTGGTTATGACGCCCAAATCGCTGCTGCGCAATCCCGCGGTCGCCGCCAAGCTGACGGACATGGGGCCGGGAACGTCGTTCCACCGCGTTTTCGGCGAAGTCGACAAGCTCGCAGCGGATGCCCAGGTGCGTCGCGTGCTGTTGTGCAGCGGCAAGGTCTATTTCGACCTGCTGCACGCCCGGCGCGAGCGCAAGATCGACGATGTCGCCATCTTGCGGGTGGAACAGCTCTATCCGTTCCCGGTCAAGCCGCTGGCCGAGGAGGCGATGCGCTATCGCAACGCCGAATTCGTCTGGGTCCAGGAAGAGCCCGAAAATATGGGCGCGTGGAGCTTTGTCGACCGGCGCCTGGAAAAAACGCTAAGCTCGCTCGATATGAAGGCGAAGCGCGCGCGCTATGTCGGTCGTCCCGAGGCGGCCGCGACCGCGACCGGCCTGTTGAAGCGCCACAATACCGAGCAGGCGCGGCTGGTCGACGAAGCGCTCGCCCCCTGACCGCAGGAGAGTCATGGCGACCGACATCATCGTTCCGCCGCTCGGCGAATCCGTTACCGAAGCCACGGTCGCGCGTTGGCTCAAGCAGCCCGGCGATTCGGTCGCGGTCGACGATCCGTTGGTCGAGCTCGAAACCGACAAAGTGACGCTCGAAGTCAACGCGCCCGCCGCCGGCACGCTGGCCGAAGTGTTGGTGCCGAAAGACGGCAACGTCGCGGTCGGCGGCGTGCTGGGCCGCATCACCGAGGGCAATGGCAAGGCCAAGCCCACGGCCAAAACCGAAAGCAAGGCCACGCCGGCCGCGCCGTCGCCGAAGACCGCACCGCCGAAACCGCCGGCCGCCGCGCCGGCTGCCCCGGCTGCACCCGCGTCCGATCTCGCCAAGCGCTCGGGGCCGGCGGTGCGCCGTCTGGTTGACGAAAACAAAGTCGAACCGGCCGGCATTCCGCCGTCGGGCCGCGACGGCCGCCTGACCAAGGGCGACGTGCTGGCGGCGCTCGAAAAGGGTGCCGCCGCATCGGCGCCGTCTGCCGTCCAATCGGCGATTCCGGCCGTGGCGCGCGAAGCCGGCCCGCGCGAAGAACGCGTGCACATGACGCGGCTGCGGCGGCGCATCGCCGAACGTCTCAAAGAGGCACAGAACACGGCTGCCATGCTCACCACCTTCAACGAGGCGGATATGAGCGCGGTCATGGCGTTGCGCGAGCGCTATCGCGAAAGCTTCGAGAAGAAGCACGGCGTCCGCCTCGGCTTCATGTCGTTCTTCGTCAAGGCCTGCATCGTCGCTCTTAAGGAGATTCCGGCGGCCAACGGCGAGATCGACGGCGACGACATCGTCTACAAGAACCACTATGACATCGGCGTCGCCGTCGGTACCGAACAGGGCCTGGTGGTGCCGGTGGTGCGCGACGCCGACCGGCTCGATTTTGCCGACATCGAAAAGCAGGTCGGCGATCTCGGCCGGCGTGCGCGCGACGGCAAGTTGAAGCTCGAGGAATTGTCGGGCGGCACGTTCACGATCACGAACGGCGGCGTCTACGGCTCGCTGATGTCGACGCCGATTCTCAATCCGCCGCAATCCGCCATTCTCGGCATGCATAAGATCCAGCAGCGCCCGGTGGTTGTCGGCGGTCAGATCGCCGCGCGGCCGATGATGTATCTCGCGCTGAGCTACGATCATCGCCTGGTCGACGGCCGCGAAGCCGTTACCTTCCTTGTCCGCGTCAAGGAGTGCATCGAAGACCCCGAACGCCTGTTGTTCGGCGTCTAAGCGATGGCCGACGCGTTCGACGTCATCGTCATCGGTGCGGGGCCTGGCGGCTACGTCGCGGCGATCCGGGCGGCGCAACTCGGGATGAGCGTCGCCTGCATCGACAAGCGCGATGCGCCGGGCGGCACCTGCCTCAATATCGGCTGCATCCCGTCGAAGGCGTTGCTGCAATCGTCCGAGCATTTCGCCGCTGCGCAGCACGAGCTGGCGGCGCACGGCGTCAAGATCGCCGGCGTGACGCTCGATCTCAAGGCCATGCTGGCGCGCAAGGATAAGGTCGTCGCCGACAACACGCGTGGCGTCGAATTCCTGTTCCGCAAGAACAAGGTCGAATACGTCAAGGGTGCGGCGCGGCTCGCGGGGCGCGACCGCGTTGCGATCACGCTCAATGCCGGTGGCAAGCGCGAGCTTAACGCCAAGAAAGCGATCGTGCTGGCGACCGGTTCCGACAGCGCCGGCCTGCCGGGCATCGCGGTCGACGAGCAGCGCATCGTCACCTCGACCGGCGCCCTCGCGCTTGCGGCGGTGCCGGCGCATCTGGTGGTGATCGGCGGCGGTTATATCGGACTCGAAATGGGCTCGGTGTGGCGCCGGCTCGGCGCCGAAGTCACGGTGGTCGAATTCCTCGATCGCGTGACTCCCGGCATGGATGGCGAGCTGTCGGCGGCGCTGCAGCGTAGCCTGGAGCGCCAGGGGCTCAAATTCCGTCTCGGCACCAAGGTGGTCGAAGCCAAAGCCAGCAAGGACGGTGTCGCGTTGGCGCTGGAGCCCGCCAAAGGCGGCGCGCGCGAAAATCTTAAGGCTGACGTCGTTCTGGTGGCAGTCGGCCGCGTGCCTTACACCGCCGATCTCGGCCTGAAAGAGGCCGGCGTGGCGCTCGACGACAAGGGCCGCATCAAAGTCGACAAACGGTTTGCCACCAACGTGCCCGGCATCTATGCGATCGGCGATGCGATTGCGGGCGCCATGCTGGCGCACAAGGCGTCGGAGGAGGGCGTCGTGCTGGTCGAGACGCTGGCCGGCGGCCGGCCGCCGCTCGATTACGACGCCATCCCCGCGGTGATCTACACCTGGCCCGAGGTCGCATCGGTCGGCCGCACGGAAGAGCAGCTCAAGCAGGCTGGAACGCCTTACAAAACCGGCAAATTCCCGTTTACCGCCAATCCCCGCGCGCGCGCCAACGGCTTCACCGAGGGCTTCGTGAAAATCCTCGCCGACGCCAAGACCGATCGCGTGCTCGGTGTCCATATCATCGGGCCCGACGCCGGCACGATGATCGGCGAGGCGGCGCTGGCGATGGAATTTGCCGCCTCGGCCGAGGATATCGCGCGCACCGTCCACGCCCATCCGACGCTCGAAGAGGCGGTCAAGGAAGCGGCGCTCGCGGTCGATGGCCACGCCATCCATATCTGATGCGCCGGTGCCCGCTCGGGGGCCATCGCCTCAGGCGCTGATCGCGATCCTAAATGTGGCCATGATCCTCAGCATGCTCGGCAGCTCGAGCTTTGCCGCCTTGCTGCCGGACTTCGAGACGCTGTGGCATCTGTCCAACACTGAGGCAGGCTGGATCGGTGCACTGTATTTCGCCGGCTACGTCGCGGCCGTTCCCGTGCTGGTCGGCTCGACGGATCATGTCGATCCGCGGCGCATCTACTTGGGCTCGCTCGTGCTCGGCGGCGCCGCGTCGGTGGCCTACGGGCTGTTGGCGCAAGGCTTCTGGTCGGCGGCGATCATCCGCGGTTGTGCCGGCATGGGCCTTGCCGGCACCTACATGCCTGGCCTCAAGCTCCTGACCGACCGCTACGACGGCACGCGCCAGAGCCGCTATATCGCTTATTACACCGTCGCGTTCAGTTTCGGCACGGCGTTTTCCTTTGCCTTCACCGGCGAGATGACCGCGTGGTTCGGTTGGCGTCTGGCCTTCTCCGGCGCCGCGGTGGGTTCCCTCGTGGCTTACGCCCTGATCTGGTCCCTCGTGCCGCCAAGCGCTCCGCCGACGACACGCCGCGGCGGCCTGCGCCGGCTCGCGTTCCGTCCGGTCTTCAAGAACCGGGCCGCCATGGCGTTCGTGCTGGGCTATACCGGTCATTGCTTCGAGCTCTTCGCGTTGCGCGGCTGGCTCAACGCCTATCTGATCTATGCCGATCGTGTCCGCGGCGGCACCGGCGACGTCTCGCTGGCGAGCTGGATTTCGACCGCTGTGGTGCTCGTGAGCAGCGTCGCCAGCATTTATGGCGCCGAGGTTGCGGCGCGCGCCGACCGGCGGCGGATCATCGGCCGCATCATGATCCTGTCGGTGCTGGCGTCGGTCGCCACAGGCTTCAGCAGCGGCCTTCCGGTCTGGGTGGTCGCGGCGCTGTGCTGCATCTATTCGATGCTGATCATGGCCGATTCCGCCGCGCTTACCGGCGGCGCCGTGGTGAGCGCGGTGCCCGGTCAGCGCGGCGCCACGCTGGCGGTGCATTCGGTCCTGGGCTTCAGCGGCGCCGTCGTCGGACCGCTCGCGGTCGGATTGGTGCTCGATCTCGCCGGCGGCGACAGCTATCTCGCCTGGGGCCTGGCGTTCGTCACGATGGGTGCGGGCTCGCTCGCCGCGCTGTTCGCAATCCGCGACCTTTAATCCCGCGCTCGCGGATGGGCGCGGTCATAGACCGCCAAGAGACGCGCCGGGTCCATCGCGGTATAGCGCTGCGTCGTCGACAGGCTCGCGTGGCCGAGCAGTTCCTGAATGGCACGTAAATCGCCGCCGCCGGCGAGCAGATGCGTCGCAAAACTATGCCGCAGCGCATGCGGTGTCGCATGCTCCGGCAGGCTGAGCGCGCGGCGCAGCTTGGTCATGGTCGCCTGCACCTGGCGTGGATTGAGCACGCGGCCGCGCGCGCCGACGAACAGCGGATCGTCGGGCTTGAGGTCGATCGGACAGACCGCCAGGTAATCGCGCACGGCATCGGCGACCGCCGGCAACACCGGCACCAGCCGCGCCTTGTTGCCTTTGCCGACGATGCGCAGCATGCCGCCGGTTTCGGGCGCCGTGCCGCGCGTCAGCGATAAGGCTTCGGCAATACGCAGCCCGCAGCCATAGAGCAGCATCAGGATCGCCAGGTCGCGCCGCGCCATCCATGGTCGCGTATCGAGCAACGTGACGCGGTCGAGCGCCGCCTTGGTTTCGCTCTCGGTCAATGCCTTGAGTACGACGCGACCGAGCTTGGGCGTCTTGATCGCCGACAGTGCGCCGTTGGCGACGATCTTCCGCTTGCTGAGGAAGCGGAAGAAGCCGCGCAGCACCGACAGCTTGCGCGCCGTGGTGCCGCGCGCGGCGTCGTCGCGGGCCAGGCGGGCGAGAAACGCACGGAAATCGGCGGGCTCGAGTCCGGCGAGAGTTGCCAATCCGGGCACGCCGCCGCGATGGGCGACGAGAAAATCGAGAAAGCCGGCAAGGTCGCGGCCATAGGCGGCGATCGTGTGCGGCGATGCCCGCCGCTCGCCGGTGAGCCAGCCCTGCCAAAGCGAAATCGCCTCGATCAGCTCTTGCGAGGCGGCGAAACGGACCAGCGGAACCGGCTCTGGCCGGAGTGAGCGGGGAAGCGGGCGCGGGCCCTTTACGCCGGCAGGTCGAGCCATGCGGCGATGGTGATGCCGAGCGCACGGGCGAGGAAGCCCAGCAGCTCGGTGCCCTGGCCGGCGTGGAATTTTCCCGGCCGGCGCACGCCGATGCACAAGAGCCCGGCCGGCGCGGTCCGGCTCACCGCCAGCCGCAACAACGCCGCCGAGCGCACCAGGTCGGCGCCGGCGCCGAACAAGGTCGGATCGCCGGTGGTGTCGGCGAGCAGCGCCACGTCACGCTCGGGCCCGAGTACGCGATCGACCGTGCCGGTTTCGAGGATCTGCACGCCGGGATGCGGCAGGCGTGGCTTGGAGCTGCCGTTGCTTTCGACGCCGATGGTGACAACGTCCGAATCAAGCAGCATGGCCAGGTCGGTGGTGACGATCTGGATCAGCTGCTCGAAGCTGTTGGCGGCCAGCAGGGTCAGAACCGCGCTATGGACGCGTGTCTGGCTCGCCAAGTTCGCGCGCGTCGTGCTGATCAGCTGCTTCTGCTGGCCCTTGAGCTTGCCGATGTCGTCGCGCTGCCGCTTGAGCATGAACTGCTGCATGTCGACCACGTCGGTGCCGCTGCGTGCGGCCGGCGGCGTCAGCAAGTCGAGAATCTCCGGATGCTCGGCGAAGAAGTCCGGGTGGCGCTTCAAATACGCGACGACCTGGGTCGCCGTCGCAGCGTGCTCGGTGACCGTCGTCGGCGAAGCGGTGACTTTGTCCCGGGTACGATCCACCACAATCCCGCTATTCGGCTGCTGCCGCCGACTTGTCGTCGCCCAAGATCGACTGGCCGGTCTTCTTCCAGTCGGCGAGGAACGTCGCGAGTCCTTTATCCGTCAGCGGATGCGAAAACATCTGCCGCATGATCGCCGGCGGCATCGTGCCGACATGCGCGCCGAGTTTCGCCGCTTCGAGCACGTGCATCGGATGGCGGATCGACGCGACCAGCACTTCAGTCTTGAAATTGGGATATTGGCGATAGATCTCGACGATGTCGCGAACCAAGGTCATGCCCGATTCGCCGATATCGTCGAGTCGGCCGACGAACGGCGAGATGAACGTGGCCCCCGCCTTGGCGGCGAGCAGCGCCTGCGGCGCCGAAAAGCACAGCGTGACGTTGACCATCGTGCCTTCGCCGCGCAGCACCTTGCAGGTCTTGAGTCCATCCGGCGTCAGAGGCACCTTGACCGCGATGTTCTTGGCGATCTTCGCCAGCTTGCGGCCTTCGGCCAGCATGGTCGGATGGTCGGTGGCGGTGGTTTCGGCGCTGACCGGGCCGGACACGACCGTGCAGATCTCGCGCACGGTTTCGATGAAGTTGCGGCCTGATTTGGCGACCAACGAGGGGTTCGTGGTCACGCCGTCGACCAGGCCGGTCGCGGCCAGTTCGCGAATGTCAGCGATGATGGCGGTATCGAGGAAGAATTTCATGCGCGCCTCCTACTTCCGGCGAGCCCCCTTTCGTAAGAGAGTGTAGACCATGCCGCCGCATCCTGCCAACGCCGAACCGGTGCGCGCCGATCGCGTCAGTGTGCTGCTGCCGTTGCCGCTCGTGGGTGCCTATGACTATCGCGTGACGGATGGCTTGCGTGTCGCCGTCGGCGATTTCGTGCGCGTGCCGCTCGGCCGCCGGCGAGTCGCCGGCGTGGTCTGGGGGCCCGATCGCGCCGGCGTCGCCGAAACCAAGCTCAAGCCGATCGCCGAGACGTTGGCGGTGCCGCCGTTGCACGACGAGCTCCGGCGATTCGTCGACTGGGTCGCGAACTACACGCTGACGGCGCCAGGCGCCGTGCTGCGCATGACCATGAGCGTGCCCGACGCGCTCGAGCCCCTGCGCGCAATTGTCGGTTATGAAATTTCCGACGCCGGACGACGCGCCTTGAACGATGCGGGTTCACGGCTGACGCCGCAGCGCCGCCGCGTGCTCGAACTCGCCGTTGAAGGTGGTGCCGCCACCGCCGCCGACCTGGCGCACCGCGCGGCGTGCGGTCCCGGCGTCGTTAAGGCGATGGTCGCCGCCGGTCTGCTCGCGCCGGTCGCCTTGCCCGCTTCGTTGCCGCCGCCGGCGCCCGATTGGCGATTGCCCGGCCCACCCCTGTCGTCGGCGCAGGAGATCGCCGCCGCCGAATTGGTCGGCAAGGTCAAAAGTGGCGGCTTCGGCGTGACGGTGCTCGACGGCGTCACCGGCTCGGGCAAGACGGAAGTCTATTTCGCGGCGGTCGCGGCGGCGCTCGAACGCGGCCGACAGGCCTTGGTGCTGTTGCCCGAAATCGCACTATCGGCGCAACTGCTGAAGCGCTTTGCCGATCGTTTCGGCGCACCGCCGGCGCTCTGGCATTCCGATCTCGGCCAGGCGCAGCGCCGCGCGACCTGGCGCCACGTCGCCGACGGCCAGGCGCGCGTCGTGGTTGGCGCGCGCTCCGCCTTGTTCCTGCCGTTCCGCGAACTCGGCCTGATTGTCGTCGACGAAGAGCATGACGCGTCCTTCAAGCAGGAAGATGGCGTCATCTATCAAGCACGCGACATGGCGGTGGTGCGGGCGTCGCTAGCGCAGCTGCCAATCGTGTTGGTGTCGGCGACGCCATCGCTTGAAACGACGATCAACGCGCAATCCGGCCGCTACGCGCGGCTCTACCTGCCGGCGCGGCACGGCGCGGCGCGGTTGCCGGAAATCCGCGTCGTCGATCTACGTAAACAGAAGCCGGAGCGACAACGCTTCCTGTCGCCGCCCTTGGTTCAGGCACTGGGTGAAACGCTCGCCGTCAACGAACAGGCGATGCTATTTCTCAATCGCCGCGGCTATGCGCCGCTGACCTTGTGCCGTGAGTGCGGCCATCGCTTGCAATGTCCGAACTGCACGGCGTGGCTGATCGAACATCGACGGACCGGCGGCTTGCAGTGCCACCATTGCGGCTACGCGACGACAATGCCGCTGGCCTGTCCAAATTGCAGCGCCACCGGCAGCTTCGCCGCGTGTGGTCCGGGTGTCGAGCGTCTGGCCGAAGAGGTGGCGCAGCGTTTTCCCAACGCTCGGGTCGCTTTGATGGCAAGCGACACGTTGAGTGGCCCGCGCGCCATGGCGGAGCTGCTCGAGCGCGTAGAACGTCGCGAAGTCGACGTGCTCATCGGCACACAGGTGGTGGCCAAGGGCCATCATTTTCCGATGCTGACCCTGGTCGGCGTGGTCGACGCCGATCTCGGCCTTTCGGGCGGCGATTTGCGGGCGGCGGAGCGGACCTTCCAGCTGTTGCATCAGGTGGCGGGCCGCGCCGGGCGCGCCGAGCGGCCAGGCGTCGTCCTGCTCCAGACCTATATGCCCGAGCATCCGGTGATGCGGGCGCTCGCCAGCGACGATCGCGACGGGTTTCTCGCGGCGGAGGCCGAATCACGGCGCGACGGCAACTGGCCGCCATTTGGGCGTCTGGCGGCGATCATCGTATCGGCGCCCGATGCGGATTCGGCCGATCGCGCCGCGCGCGCGTTCGCCCGGCAGGTGCCGCAGGTCGATGGCATCGAAGTGTTGGGTCCGGCACCGGCGCCGCTGGCGATACTGCGCGGCCGGCACCGCCGGCGTTTTCTGGTGAAGGCGCAACGCGCCGTGCCGCTTCAAAGCACGTTGCGCGTCTGGCTCGACGCTGTGAAGGTGCCTGCCGCCATCCGCGTCCAGGTGGACGTCGATCCCTATAGCTTCATTTGAGTTCGAGTCGGCGCCTTTTTGGCGTGATTCGCGCCCGTCGCGAAATCGCGCAAAACCCCGTCGTTGCTGGCGTTTTTCGCCTGCGGCAACGCGACATGCCGCCGCTGGGCGGCCATGTTGCGTGCCCGAAATGCCTATGTTAGAACCGCCGCGCTTTTCGGCGGGACCGTGGTGGTGGGGGCTTTCAAACGGCGAAAACCCGGCGGAGGGCATGTTCATTTCGAGACCGTCTCGGCATCGGTCTCGGCCGGAAATTTAAGGACATCAGCTCGACGTGGCATCCGAAGCGACAGGTGTAGCCGGTTTGGCGGAGCGTTACGCGGCGGCGCTTTTCGAGCTCGCCGACGAACGCAAGGCCCTCGATGCCGTGGCATTCGATCTGACGGGTCTCCGCGGATTGATCGACAACAGCGCCGACCTGAGCCGCATGATTCGCAGCCCGGTGTTGCAGCGCGACAAACAGGCGCGCGCGATCGGCGCTGTCGGCGAACGTGCCGGCCTTAATCCGCTGACCCACAATTTCCTTGGATTGCTGGCGCGCAACCGCCGGCTGTTTGCGTTGCCGGAGATAATTCAGGGATTTCTCCGGATTCTCGCCGAACGCCGCGGCGAAGTGACGGCGCAGGTGATCGCGGCGCGGGAATTGTCCGCAGCGCAGCGTCAGGCGGTCGACGAGCGCCTGCGCCAGGCTGTCGGCCGCAAAGTGGCCGTCGATTTTCGCATCGATCCCGGGCTGCTTGGCGGATTGATCGTCAAAGTGGGCTCGCGCATGGTCGATGCGTCGCTCAAGAGCAAGCTGGCGCGGCTCGCGTTGGCGATGAAGGGGGCTGGTTGATATGGAAATTCGCGCCGCGGAAATTTCCGCGATTCTGAAAAAGCAAATCGCCGAATTCGGCACCGAGGCGGACGTCGCCGAGGTCGGTCAGGTCCTGTCGGTCGGCGACGGCATCGCTCGGGTCTATGGTCTCGACAAAGTTCAGGCCGGTGAGCTCGTCGAATTTCCGAACGGCGTCAAGGGCATGGCGCTCAACCTCGAAACGGACAATGTCGGGATCGTGATCTTCGGCGAGGATAGCGGCATCCGCGAAGGCGACACAGTCAAGCGCACCGGCGCCATCGTCGACGTGCCAGTCGGACGTGGCCTTCTCGGCCGCGTCGTCAACGCGTTGGGCGAGCCGATCGACGGAAGGGGCCCGCTCAAGGACGTGAAGCGCACGCGCGTCGAGGTCAAGGCGCCGGGCATCATTCCGCGCCGCTCGGTGCACGAGCCGGTGCAGACCGGATTAAAGGCGATCGACGCGCTCGTTCCGGTCGGCCGCGGCCAGCGCGAGCTGATCATCGGCGACCGCCAGACCGGTAAAACCGCGGTCGCAATCGACGCTTTCCTCAATCAGAAGGCGGTGAACGGTGGCGGCGATGAATCGAAGAAACTCTATTGCATCTACGTCGCGGTAGGCCAGAAGCGCTCGACGGTCGCGCAGATCGTCAAGACGCTCGCCGATTATGGCGCGCTCGACTACTCGATCGTGGTCGCCGCCACGGCGTCGGAGCCGGCACCGCTGCAATTCCTGGCGCCTTACGCCGGCTGCGCCATGGGCGAGTTCTTCCGCGACAACGGCATGCATGCCGTCATCGTCTATGACGATTTGTCGAAGCAGGCGGTCGCCTATCGCCAGATGTCGCTGTTGCTGCGCCGTCCACCGGGCCGCGAAGCCTATCCGGGCGACGTGTTCTATCTGCATTCGCGCCTGCTCGAGCGCGCGGCGAAGATGAATCAGGACCACGGCTCCGGCTCGCTCACCGCGCTGCCCGTGATCGAGACCCAGGCGGGCGACGTCTCGGCCTATATTCCAACCAACGTCATCTCGATCACCGACGGCCAGATCTTCCTCGAAACTGACCTATTCTACCGCGGCATCCGTCCGGCCATTAACGTTGGCCTGTCGGTGAGCCGCGTCGGCTCGGCGGCGCAGATCAAGGCGATGAAACAAGTCGCCGGCAAGATCAAGCTCGAGCTCGCGCAATACCGTGAAATGGCGGCCTTCGCGCAATTCGCCTCGGACCTCGATCCTGCGACCCAGCGACTCCTGGCACGGGGCGCGCGCTTGACCGAGTTGCTGAAGCAGCCGCAATTCAAGCCGGTGCCGGTCGAGGAGCAGGTCATCGCGATCTTCGCCGGCACGCGCGGCTACCTCGACAAGGTCGAGATCGCCGACGTCACGCGGTTCGAGGCGCAGATGCTCGGTGAACTCCGCGCCAAGGCGCCGAAGGTTCTGGAATCGATCCGCGACAAGCGCGAATTGAGCCAGGACACCGAAAAGCAGCTGGTCGGGTTCCTCGACGAATTCACCAAGGCCTTCGCCTGATCGACGGGCAAATAGCACGCCATGGCGAGCCTCAAGGACCTGCGCAACCGCATCCGCTCCGTCCGCTCGACGCAGAAGATCACGTCGGCGATGAAGATGGTGGCGGCGTCGCGCCTGCGCCGCGCGCAGGAGCAGGCGCTGGCCGCGCGTCCCTACGCCGAGCGGATGGACCGTATGCTCGGGTCGGTCGCCAGCAGCCTGCGCAATCAGCCGAACGCGCCGAAGCTGCTCGCCGGCACGGGCAGCGACCAGACCCACCTGCTGCTCGTCGCCACGTCGGATCGTGGCCTCGCCGGCGGCTTCAACGCCACCATCCTGCGCGAGGCGCGGCGGACGTTGCGCGCGTTGCAGCGCGACGGCAAGACGGTCAAGCTCTTCACCGTCGGCCGCAAGGGGCGGGACGCGCTGCGGCGCGACCACGCCAAGCTGCTCGTCGAAAGCCTGACCGAAATCGGGCGGCCGCGCCTGACCTTCGCCAACGCTGAGGACATCGCCGGCCGGTTGGTCGCGCGTTTCGAGGCCGGCGAATTCGACGCCTGCACCGTGATCTTCAACCGCTTCAAGTCGGCGATCAGCCAAATCGTCACCAAGCAGCAGCTCATCCCCTTCGCCGTTTCGGAGGCGCAGGAGCAAGACAAGCCGGATCTCAAGGGCGCGATCTACGAGTTCGAGCCCGAGGAAAGCGAAATCCTGGCCGAACTACTGCCGCGCAACCTTGCGGTCCAGATCTTCACCGCGCTCTTGGAAAATGCCGCGTCGGAACAGGGCGCGCGCATGACCGCGATGGACAACGCGACGCGCAACGCCGGCGACATGATCGACCGGCTCAATATCACCTATAACCGCTCGCGTCAGGCCGCCATCACCAAGGAACTGATCGAGATCATTTCGGGCGCCGAGGCGCTCTAGGGGAAGCATCATGGCGAAGAACAATACTGGCACCGTCGCGCAGGTCATCGGCGCCGTCGTCGACGTCAAATTCGAGGGCGAGCTGCCGGCGATCCTCAACGCGCTGCACGTGCAGAACCAGGGCAAGAACCTAGTGCTCGAAGTGGCGCAGCATCTGGGCGAGAACACGGTGCGCACCATCGCCATGGACACCACCGACGGCTTGGTGCGCGGCGCCGAGGCGGTCGATACCGGCAACCCGATCCGGGTGCCGGTCGGGCCGGAGACCTTAGGCCGCATTCTCAACGTCATCGGCGAGCCGGTCGACGAGCGCGGTCCGGTCAAGACCAAGACGACTTCGCCGATCCACAAGCCGGCACCCGAGTTCACCGATCAGTCGACCGAGGCCGAGATTCTGGTTACCGGCATCAAGGTGGTTGATCTGCTGGCGCCCTATGCGCGCGGCGGCAAGGTCGGTTTGTTCGGTGGCGCCGGCGTCGGCAAGACCGTCATCATCATGGAATTGATCAACAACATCGCCAAAGCGCATGGCGGCTACTCGGTCTTCGCCGGCGTCGGCGAGCGCACGCGCGAGGGCAACGACCTCTATCACGAGATGATGGAGTCCAAGGTCATCATTCCCGATGGACCGGGTTCCAAGGCGGCGCTGGTCTATGGCCAGATGAACGAGCCGCCGGGCGCACGCGCGCGCGTCGGTCTCACCGGCCTCACCCTCGCGGAATATTTCCGCGACGAGGAAGGACAGGACGTGCTGTTCTTCGTCGACAACATCTTCCGCTTTACCCAGGCGGGCTCCGAAGTGTCGGCGCTGCTCGGCCGTATCCCGTCGGCGGTCGGCTATCAGCCGACGCTCGCGACCGACATGGGCGCGTTGCAGGAGCGCATCACCACGACCAAGAAGGGCTCGATCACCTCGGTGCAGGCGATTTACGTGCCGGCCGACGACTTAACCGATCCGGCGCCGGCGACCTCGTTCGCGCACCTCGACGCGACGACCGTGCTGTCGCGCCAGATCGCCGAGCTCGGCATCTATCCGGCGGTCGATCCCTTGGATTCGACGTCGCGGATGCTGGACCCTCGCGTCGTCGGCGAAGACCACTACCAGGTGGCGCGCGACGTGCAGCGCGTGCTGCAAACCTACAAGTCGCTGCAGGACATCATCGCCATCCTTGGCATGGACGAGCTGTCGGAGCAGGACCGGCTCACGGTCGCCCGGGCACGCAAGATCCAGCGGTTCCTGTCACAGCCGTTCCACGTCGCCGAAGTCTTCACCGGCACGCCGGGCGTGTTCGTGAAGCTCGAGGACACGATCAAGGGCTTCAAGGGCATCGTTGCCGGCGAATACGACGATTTGCCGGAGAGCGCCTTCTACATGGTGGGCACCATCGACGAGGCCGTCGCCAAGGCCAAGAAGATGGCGGCGGAGGCGGCGTAAGGCGCGATGGCCGACAAGGTCAAATTCGAACTCGTCTCGCCCGAGAAGCTGCTGCTCTCGGAAGACGTCGCCATGGTCGTGGTGCCGGGCGGCGAGGGCAATTTCGGCGTACTGCCGGGCCATTCGCTGCTCATCTCGACCGTGCGACCCGGCATCATCGACGTCTATGCCGACGACCAGCACAGCGTATCGCAGCGGATTTTCGTCTCGGGCGGTTTCGCCGAAGTGACGGCCGAACGCTGCACAGTGCTCGCGGACGAGGCGTTGCCGGTCGGCGAGATCGATCGCGCCGCCACCGAAGCCGAGATCAAGGACGCGGAAAGCCGCCACGCCGGCCTCAAGGATCAAGTGGCGCGCGCCACCGGCGACGATAAGAGCGAGGCGCTGGCGCAATTGCGCGCCGTCGAACGCCGCCTTGCCGCGGTCCAGGCCAAGCTCGAAGCTTTGCGGCTGGCCGCACATTGATCGCCGGCATGCGCCGAAATAGGCGCGCGCCGGCGCGGGCGCTATAATTGCGGGCAAGGAAAATGCCCGTGAGCCATTGGACGCTGAACGATATTCCATGGGACCGCTTCGATCCTACGAAGGTCGAGCCGTCCATTCTGCGCCTCGCCAAGGCCGCAAGCTTGGTCGAGCAAAACGGCGCCGATTACACACGCTATCTGTGCAACGTCTTTGCCGACGACGCCGAGTTTAAGGACGCCGCGCAAATCTGGGGCGGTGAAGAGGTCCAGCACGGCGCCGCGCTCGGCCGCTGGTCGACGCTCGCCGATCCGTCGTTCGATCACGCCGCTGCCTGCGCGCGATTTTCCGACGGATTTCGCGTCGATTTCGATGCCGAACGCTCGATCCGCGGCTCGCGCGCTGGCGAACTGGTGGCGCGCTGTATCGTCGAAACCGGCACCAGCAGCTATTACACCGCACTCGCCGAGATGACGCAGGAACCGGTTCTGCGTGAAATTTGTCACCGCATCGCCGCCGACGAGCTGCGGCACTACAAGCTGTTCTACACCTACATGAATCGGTATCTGGCGCGCGAAAGGCTAGGCCGTTGGCGCCGCCTGCGCGTCGCGCTCGAGCGGATTCGCGAGTCAGAAGACGATGAGCTGTCGTACGCCTATTTCGTTGCCAATACCGCAGCCGGCGCGGCTTACGACCGCCGGCGCGCTTCACGCGAGTATCTCGCGGCGGCGGCGCGCGTCTATCGGCCGCATCATGTCGAACGCGTCGTGGCGATGACCTTCAAGGCGGTTGGCTTGAAGCCGCATGGTCGGCTCAACCTTCTGACGGCCAACATCGCGTGGCGGGCGCTGCGCCGCCGCGCCGCCGCTTAGTCGCCCGCGAGGACCGCCGCGAACTCCTCGAGCAGCGCGCGGTAGAGCGGTTGCTTGAAATCGATGGCGATTGCCGGCAGTTCGTCCGGCGCGATCCACTTCCAGGCGTCGAACTCGGGCATATGTGCGTCGAGACGAATATCGACGTCGGTGCCGGCAAAGCGCATTAGGAACCATTTTTGCGTCTGGCCGGCATAGCGCCCGCCCCAAATCGACGGACGCAACGCCGGCGGAAAATCGTAGCTCAACCAATGCGCACTCTCGGCCACGATCGTGGCCTTGTCCGTGCCGACCTCTTCCTTGAGCTCGCGGTAGGCCGCGACCACGGGCGTCTCGGCGCCGTCGATGCCGCCTTGCGGCATCTGCCAGCCATCACTGGTGCCCAGGCGGCGTCCTACGAAGACTCGGCGTTCGTTGTTGATCAACATGATGCCGACGCCGCGACGGTAGCCGGCGGGCGGCTTGGCGGTCCTCATGCCGCGCTGCGCGCCGGTGTCAGTGCGCCGCCTTTGCCGGCGGTTTCGGCCCGAACAACGCCAAGCCACGCAGCATGTCGACCGCGCGGGCAAGCTGATAGTCGTTGGCGCTGCCGAAGGTCGCCGATTCGTCGCCGTCTTCGTCGGCGGGCGGCGTCGCGTTTTTATCCGGCGGTGCCGCCGGCGTCGCCGCCGAGGTCTTCGCGGCCCCTTCATCCGTGTTCTTAAGCGCGCCTTTGAGATCGGCTTCATGGATCGCCGGCCCGGTCGCGATCTTCTCGATCTTGGCCGGCTCGACGACGATATCGGGCTCGATGCCGGTGGCCTGGATCGAGCGCCCGGACGGCGTGTAATAGCGTGCCGTCGTTAGCCGCATCGCGCCGTGACCCGGCAGCTGGATGATGGTTTGGACCGAGCCCTTGCCGAAGCTGCGCATGCCGAGTAGCACGGCGCGGCGGTGATCCTTGAGTGCGCCAGCGACGATTTCGGATGCCGAAGCCGAGCCGCCGTTGATCAGGACAACCATCGGCAGTCCTTTGCTGATATCGTTGCCGGGCTTGGCATCGAAGCGTTGGGCATCGTCGGGATGCCGGCCGCGGGTCGAGACAATCTCGCCCTGCGGAATGAAGTCATTGGCGACGGCGACCGCCTGATCGAGCAGGCCGCCGGGGTTGTTGCGCAGGTCGAGCACGATGCCCGCCAGCTTGTTATGCGACTTATCCATCAGCGATTTTATCGCCGAGTGCACGCCGCTGTCGGCCTGCTCGTTGAAGCTGCTGATTCGGATATAGCCGATGTCGTTGTCGATCAGATTCGAGCGGACGGATTGAACTTTGATGACGGCCCGTTTGATCGCGACGGTGAAGGGCGGCTGCGCTCCGCGCCGGATGATCAGCTTGATCTGGCTGCCGATGGGGCCGCGCATCTTCTCGACCGCGTCGTTGAGACTCATGCCGGAAACCGGCTGGCCGTCGATGGCGACGATCAGGTCGCCGGGTTTGAGGCCGGCCTTGGCGGCGGGCGTACCGTCGATCGGCGACACGACCTTCACGAGACCGTCTTCCATCGTCACTTCGATGCCGAGGCCGCCGAATTCGCCTTGGACCTGCACCTGCATCTCGCCGAAGTCCTTGGCGTTCATGTAACTCGAATGCGGGTCGAGCGACGACAGCATGCCGTTGATGGCGGCCTCGATCAGATGCTCGTCCGAGACCTTGTCGACATAGTCGGCGCGGACGCGCTCGAACACCTCGCCGAACAGATCGAGCTCGCGATAGGTGTCGGCGTCGTGCTTCGGCGCGGGGGTCGGGGGCGCGTCGGCTGATTGCGCCGCCGGAGCCAGCAGCCAGACCAGGATCGCGGCCGAAACCGCTATATGACGGAAGCGCATCATCCATTTACCTTTTCATCGTGGATCGCCAACCACGGCAATGGGTTGATCGATTGCCCGTTATCGCGAAGTTCGAGGTAGAGATGGGGTCGTGGACCCGTTTGCGGCATGACCCCTATCGGCTCGCCTGCCACGAGCCATTGCCCGACGCTTTGCTCGATACGGTCGAGCCCAGCCAGGACCGAATAATAGCCGCCGCCGTGATCGATGATCAATATTCGGCCGTAGCCTTTGAACGGCCCGGCATAAACCACCCGGCCGTCGAATGGGGCGACAACCTGCGCGCCGGGCCGCGTCTCAAACGTCAGGCCCTTCGTGGTCATGCCGCCGGGTTGTGCTTCACCAAACCGTGAAATCAACAAGCCTGTCGCCGGCACCGCCAAGCGCCCTTTCGCCTGGGTGATCGGGCGGACGCCGGACGGCGCGCCCGCCAGCGGCCGAGTCGGCATTGCGGCCGTCACTGCGAGTGGCGCCTTGGTGCCGATGCTCGCACGCGACGCGGCGCGTTGTTCGGCGGCATGGCGGTCGGCTTCGAGCCGTGCAATCAAGTCGCGCAGGCTACCGGCCTTCGCTGCCAAGGCGGCTTCCTGACGGCTATTCTGATCCAGTCCGGCCTGGGTTTGCTGTTGTAGAGTTTGCTTGCGTGTGATGAGTGCGGCGATCTGCGCCTGGTCACGCGCCAAGCTCTCGCCTTCAGTACGATGCTCGGCCTCGGCGGCAACGATTTGCGCTCGGATCGCTTCGAGCTGCGTGATTGCGGCGCCCAACGCCTGTGCGCGCGCCGCCAGCGGCGGCACGGCACGGCCGAGTAGCAAGCCGCCGCGCACGGCATCGACCGGCGGCATCGGCGCCAACGCGAGCGCGGTCGGTGGATCGCGCGCCAATTGCACCAACGCCATCAGCACATGTGCCTCAGCGCGCCGTTTGCCCTGGAGTTCGGCCGCCTCGGCTTGTTCTTTCGCGGTCAGATCGGCCAGCTTGCGGTCGAGCTTGTCGAGCGCCGCCTCGTGCTGTTGCGCGCCGGCTGCGGCGGTAACCGCATTCTCGCGCAACGTTTGAATTTGATCGGCCAGATCCTGCGCCTGCTTGGAAAGATTTTGCTGTTGCTGGCGCGTCTGTTCGAGCTGACGCTCGACGTCGTTCAGTTTCTGTTGCGGCGAAGTCTGCGCGAAACCAGGCACGGCGACGGCAAGCGCCGCCACGAGTACGGCGACCGAAAGCGTCGCGCGCCTAGGCCGTGGCACGTGCGGCGGCGCGGGCGAGGTTCTGGCCCGTCATCGCCTGGGGTTGTGGCAGGTGCAGCAACGACAAGATCGTCGGCGCAATGTCCGCCAGTTTGCCGTCGCGCAGCGTGGTGGTGCCCGACGGTGGATTGACCAGCAATAGGGGCACCGGATTCGTGGTGTGCGCCGTGTGCGGTTGCCCCGATTTCGGGTCGCGCATCTGCTCGGCGTTGCCGTGGTCGGCGGTGATCAGCAGACAGCCGCCAGCGCGCTCGACTGCCGCGGCGACCCGGCCGAGACACTGATCGACGGCTTCGACCGCTTTGATCGCGGCGGCGATGTCGCCGGTATGGCCGACCATATCGGTATTGGCGTAATTGACGACGATCACGTCGAACGTACCGGTGTCGATCGCCGCGACCAGCTTGTCGGTGACTTCGAACGCCGACATCTCGGGTTTGAGGTCATAGGTCGCGACTTGCGGCGACGGCACCAGGATGCGACTTTCGCCGGGGAATTCGATTTCGCGCCCGCCGTTGAAGAAGAACGTAACGTGCGCGTATTTCTCGGTCTCGGCAATGCGCAGCTGCTTGAGTCCGGCGTGCGCCACCACCTCGCCGAGCGTGTCGTGCAGCTCCTCCGGCGGGAAAACCACCTTCATCAATTTGTTGAGCTCGTCGGAATACTGCGTCAGGCCAAGCGCCGCGGCGAACTTCACCGCGCGCGGGCGCCGGAAGGCATCGAACTTTGGATCGAGCAGTGCGAGCAGGATCTGCCGCACGCGATCGGCGCGGAAATTGGCGCAGACCAGCCCATCGCCGTCCTTCATGCCGGCGTAATCGCCGATGGCCGTTGGCGCGACGAACTCGTCGCCTTTGTCCTTGCGGTACGATTGCTCGATCGCCGCCCGCGCGTCGGCCGCGTGCGCACCGTCGGCTGCGACCAGGGCACGATAGGCCTGTTCGACGCGGTCCCACCGCTTGTCGCGGTCCATTGCAAAATAGCGGCCGATGACGGTGGCGATACGGACGCGCTTTTGGTCCTTTAATGCGGTTTCGAATGCGGCGATGAAGTCGATGGTGCTGCGCGGCGGCGTGTCGCGGCCGTCGAGAAAGGCGTGCACGTTCACCGCCAATCCTTGTTCGGCCAGGAATTTCGCCAGCGCGACGATATGATCCTGATGCGCGTGGACGCCGCCCGGAGATAACAGACCCATCAGGTGAACCGTGCCGCCGCTGCGTTTCATCCCGGCGGCCAAATCCTTGAGCGCCGCATTGCGCGGTAGCTCGCCGTGCTTAATCGCCTCGTCGATGCGTGGCAGATCCTGCTTCACCACGCGGCCGGCGCCGATGTTGGTGTGGCCGACTTCGGAATTGCCCATCTGATGTTGCGGCAATCCCACGAAACCCTCGCTGGCTTGCATGCGCGCATGCGGAAAGCGCGCCACGAAGCGGTCCCAATTCGGCGTCTTCGCCTGCAGGATGGCGTTGTCGTCGCGTTGCGCGCGCTCGCCCCAGCCGTCGAGAATGCACAACACGACAGGGCGCGGACGGTTCGGCGTGGACATGCCGGATATATAAAGGAACGACGCTGCCAGCGGTAGGGTCGGGGCGCCTATTCGCGGTGATAAGGGTGGCCCGCGATCAGGGTTTCCGCACGGTAGAGTTGCTCCAGCAGCATGCCTCGGGCGAGAAAATGCGGCCAAGTCGCGGGGCCGAGGGAGAGGACAAACGCGGCTTGGCGGCGGACCGCGTCGGCGAGACCATCGGCGCCGCCAATGACAAAACCGAGATCAGGTACGCCCGCGTCACGCCAACGGACGAGTCGTTTGGCGAAATCCGCGCTCGACAACGCCGTGCCGCGTTCGTCGAGCGCGACCACGGTCGCACCCTTGGGCAGCGCCTCGAGCAGGAGCGCGGCCTCACGCGCCTTGAGCTCCGCCGGCGGCAGCTTGCGGCGCTCCTCGACCTCGCGGATAGTCAGCGGCCAGCGCAGACGGCCGGCATAGTGCGCGACGAGATCGCGGTGCGGGCCGGATTTGAGCTTGCCGATCGCGGCAATGACGATGCGCATGATGCGCGACCGTGCTAGGCGATCGATTCGTCTAACGTGGCGAAGGCCTCGCCCCACATTTTTTCGAGATTGTAGTGGGCGCGCTGTTCGGGGCGGAACAGATGGACGATGACGTCGCCGGCGTCGACCAGCACCCACTCGCCGCGCTGCAATCCTTCGACCGACCGATGCCGGTAACCGGCGCCGCGCAACGTGTCGAGCACCCGCTCGGCCAGCGCCACGATTTGGCGCTGCGAGTGCCCGCTGGCGATGACCATGTAATCGGCGAGGGTGGATTTGTTTTCGAGGTCGATGACGGCGATCTCTTCGGCTTTGCCGTCGTCCAGAGCGGTCTCGATCAGGCGCAACAAGGCGTCATGGCGAGCGGCGCTGCGCCGCTTCTTGACCTTCACGGGTTTGCTACGCGGTATGGCGGTCACCTCGAATGTGTTGGCGGATTTGGGTCGCGGAGTGCGGGTCCAGCATCGACCACAGGAAAATCCAGGCCGGCGGCTTGGCGCCGGAGAGCCGTCGCGCCGAGGCGGCGGGTAAACGGTGGCGGGCGAAGCGATGGGCGGGCAGCGCGGCCAAAGCCCCCCGACAATACGTAGGGCGCGCAAAGACCGCAATGGGGAGCGACGCAAAAATTTCGCGCCAGCCGCGCCAATGACGGATTTGCGACAGATTGTCCGCGCCCATCAGCCAGATGAATTTGGTATGCGGAAGGCGCGCCTGCAAGGCCCGTAGTGTGTCCCGCGTGAAGAGCGTGCCA
>Ga0126373_10000797_pt1 | contig 21350 bp, 18 predicted proteins | sample PanSoiMetPlot_11_FD_92545 | JGI IMG/M metagenome (GOLD analysis project Ga0126373, IMG submission 92545) | Tropical forest soil microbial communities from Panama - MetaG Plot_11 | ecosystem: Environmental > Terrestrial > Soil > Tropical forest > Bulk soil | place: Panama | collected 2016-02-17 | reverse complement strand
GCGCTCAGCGACGAGGCGATTCGGCGGTATTTGCCTTTTCTGTATGGCCCAGGGACGATCGTCGAATTGGGGGCGCCGTCCGACTACTATCGAGCGTTTGCGCCCGCCGAGCAGGAGTATCACGTAACGGACAACTCCGGACATGCTCGCCATAAAGTCGATATGACCAAGATGCCTTTTGCCAATGATTCAGTCGATGCATTCATTTCGGTATTCGCCATGGAGCACGTGCGGGAGTATCGGAAAGCATTCGCCGAGGTGAACAGAACGTTGAAAAGGCGCGGCCGCTTCCTCCTGCTCATGCCGTTTTTGTATTACTACCATGCCGCCCCCGAAGACTATATCAGACTGACCAGGCCAGCACTCTTGGCGGAATTAGACGGATTCCGTTTTCTCGCGGTCGAAAATCTCGGTAATCGTGCGTTATGCGTGGCCGAGATGTACCATGAAAAGACCGACATGGGCCATTCTTCGTCCTGGCTTCGACGAGCGGTTCTTCGAGCGTTAGCATGTATATTTCTGATTTCATTTTTATGGAAAGGCAGGAACGACGAAGCCTATGCCTCTGCCATCCTGGTCTTGTGTGAAAAAGTCTAGCCTTCAATGTGCAGCCGGCAGGTGAGACGATGAGATCCATATCTGAGCTGCCGGTTCGAGTGTTTTCTGCTCGAATCCCATCGGGAAACATCGCGTCATCCCTGACTCGGGTTGTCCAAGAAGTGTGGACAACGAGAGGAGTCATCTGGCGTCTTTTTGCCAGAGATTTCACCGTTCACCTCCGGCAGAAATTGCTGGGATTGTTGTGGGCGTTTCTTGGACCAATCATCGGCGCGGCCAGCTTCGTGTTTTTAAACTATGCAGGCGTCCTCAATCCGGGGAACCTGACAATGCCGTATCCGCTGTTCCTCTTTGTGGGCATGACGCTTTGGGGACTGTTCACAAGCGTGATCACGGTGATCAGCGGAGGGCTCCTGACCCATAGCGACCTGGTCCTGAGAACCAACATTCCCAAAGTAACATTAGTGCTCTCTGGCACGGCGAACGTGCTGTATCTCCAACTGGTCAACCTCGTCATCCTCCTCATCCTCTTCATCTTTTACGGTGTCGTCCCGTCATGGTGGATCTTGATGTTTCCTCTCATGGTGATTCCCTTGATGGCGCTGGCCCTTGGGATCGGTCTCGTACTTGCTGTGATCGCCGTTATGGCACGAGATGTCACGGCGATGGTCACCACCGTGCTCAATCTCGTCATGTTCATCACTCCGGTCCTTTATGCGCGTCCTGTCGGACATGCTCTCCTACAACGAGTCATCGATGCCAATCCGCTGACGTACTTAATCGACGGCCCACGGCGACTGGTTTTTCTCGGGACGATGGAATCTGCACCCGCCTTCGCAGTGGCGTCGATCTTCTGTTTCGTTGTATTGGCTCTCGGCATTCACGCCTTTTATCTCGTTCAAGACAAGGTGGCAGAACGACTGTGACGGATTCACATTGGACAATTCGTGCGGAAGGGCTTTCGAAAAAGTTCGGTTTGACCCTTCGACAATCCATGGCCTACGGGCTGAAGGACACCTTCTCCAGATTGGTCAGGGGGCGAACACCGTCCAATGAGCTCCGTCCGGGAGAATTTTGGGCGCTAAAAGATGTGTCTTTCGAATTGCAACAAGGAGAAAGTCTCGGCCTTGTCGGCGTCAACGGGTCGGGCAAGACAACTCTGTTGCGAATCTTAAACGGTATCTTTTCTCCCGATCAAGGCTTGGTGACGATCCGGGGGCGGGTAGGCGCACTCATCGCGCTCGGGGCCGGCTTCGCTCCTCTGCTGACCGGGAGGGAAAACGTGTATGTCAACGGTGCTCTTCTTGGGTTCAGCAAACGGGACATCGATGACAGGCTCGAAGAAATTCTGGCCTTTGCAGATCTCGGTTCCTTTATTGATGCCCCGGTCAAACATTACTCCAGCGGGATGTTCGTCCGGCTTGGGTTTGCCGTCTCGGCAATGTGTCAGCCGGATATTCTCCTCATCGACGAGGTTCTTGCCGTCGGTGATCTGAATTTTCAGAAGAAATGTTACGACTATCTTCATCGGCTGAAGCAGCGGGGAACCTCGATCATTCTCGTCTCGCACTCCGTCGGTGCCATCTGGGCGCTGTGCGACAAAGGACTTCTGCTCCACGAAGGGCGGGTGGCCGTCGCCGGGTCAGTTCAAGACGTGTTGAGGGCGTACAACGATCAGAACGCACATGGCGCTCTCATGCAGTCGAAACAACGTCGTTCGTCGCGGGAGGCTGCGCGCAATGACCATTCGCTATCGGCGACTTACGGGGGTCAAAAAGGCGGCACAGGCGAAGTGCTGGTCCATGATGTTGCGGTTCTGTCACTCAAAAATCAGGCCGTCCAAACCGAGTCGTTGGAGTTTGGAGAGGGGTTCGCCCTCGAGGCTACGGTCGAGGTAAAGACCGCGATCGTATCGCCACTCTTCCGATTTACGATCGATGCGGTTCACTACAAGTACATCGCTTCAATCGACAGCCTGGAACAGGGTCTTCGGCTCAACACGGTTCCGCCCGGAAAGTTCGTGGTGCGGGTCACCGTCCCTGATCAAAATCTCATGCCGGGATCCTATATCGTCAATATGGCCGTCTGCCAAAAGGGCGTCGATGCGCATCTGTTTTTCTGGTTAAACACTGCCTCGTTCCAGATTCTGCAGCCGACCGAAAAATTCTTGTACTCTGAAGCGAACGCCGTAGTCTATCTAGGGGGGGAGTTCTCGTTTGAGGAGGTCGGCGGCGACCAACTTCGCGGTGGCATGGCCCTTGAATTCAAAGCGGCGTCATAGGAATGACGGTGATGAAAGCCACGGTAGGGGCCTTAGCGGGAAAGATACACAGTGGAGGCCGTATCAAACAGGTCCGGGAATGGATGGAAACGTGCTTGCGGAAGATGTTCGTTGTCGCCCGCCGGTTTCCGTACCGTATCGCCCACCGATCGAGAATCGCGGCGATCGATTTGTCGCAGTACGACATGATCCAGAAGGGATTGTACGACTATGTTCCCAAAGGGAGCCATGTGTACGGACCGAGGAGCGAGTTTTTGATGATTCGAAAGAATCGATACCGGCTCAGTTTGCTGCCGGGCCAGGAGAAGCGCACCGAGTATGGAGTGGGATGGCTCACCGAAGACAATGCGGCCAGCAGCTATGACCAACTGTGGGGTGATGGCCATCTCCTTTCCAAATTTCGCTCCGAAGGCGATGGCGTTCGAACCAAGCTTATAGAAGAAATCGTCGATGTGGCTGCCCCTCTGGTCAGCGGCGCAGGACGTGTCGTCGATGTGGGGTGTGGAGTCGGCGATCTCCTTGTGGCGTTGAAACGCCGATGTCCTTCCGTCATCCCGTATGGGTGTGACTTTTCCGAAAAGGCCATAGCCGGGGCGAAGGCGTGCATGTCGGACGGAGAATTCGTCCAGCATACGATTTTGGACCTTCCTTACCCCCATCGGTCGTTTGATGTCGTCCTTTGTACCGACACGCTGGAACACCTCGAACAGCCTCGGGTGGTGGTCGCAGAACTCGTCCGAGTTTGCGCTCCAGGCGGTGCGGTGGTCATCGTGGTGCCGGATGGTGATGTCGATGACTTTTGCGGTCATCTGTGGTTCTGGAGCGAACAATCTCTCGGGAAATTTCTTGCTCAGTGGAATGCCACCGTCGGCAAACTACCGCAGACCAAAGAACTGCTGGCGATCATCAGAATGGCCCCTGAGTCGAATGGTGACCAACAAAGTGCCCGATGACCGTCTCCGGATCCCATTGGTTCACCCGGATGGTGCTGGCCGCACAACGGCGCATTTACGACCGTATACTTCAGTGCATGAGTTCTAAAGCCGGCATCGAGTTTCTCGGAAAGGAGATGGAGGCCAAGCTGTCGCTCATCGCGTCTCGATCCGGAGCCCAGGCCCGCGTGGATCTCCTGGTGAATGCGCTCCGGACGGCGCTGGGTCATGATGAACAATTTCTCGTTCCCAGTTTGCAGCGGCGGCGTACAGAGCCTCTTAACACCTGGACGTTCCAGAACGAGCGGATGGCCTTCGACATCCAGCCCGGCGACAAGGTCCTCGACCTGGGATCCGGTGGGTGGCCGTTCAAACGAGCCACCCATCTTGCGGATATGCATCCCGGGAAGACGAGCCACAGGATGGAAGCCTTGCAACGCGATCACCGGCCGTTTGTCGTGATCGATGCGGAACGGATGCCATTTCTGGATAAAGAATGGGATTTCATTTTCTGCTCACACGTGCTCGAGCATCTCGACCGGCCGGGAGAGGCCTGCCGCGAGTTGATGCGGGTGAGTCGCAAGGGGTATATCGAAGTCCCCACACGCCTTTCCGACGTCATGCTGAATTTTACTTGTTTGAAGGAACATCATCGCTGGCATGGACTGACGTTGGGAAACACGCTCGTATTGATTGAATGGACGGAAGAGGAGCGCCGCGATATGGGCAGCAACTTCTTTTTCCAGTCGTTACAGTCCCGCTACCACAACCCATTTCAGCAGCTGTTCGAGGATAACTGGCGCATGTTCTATGCCATGCTTCCATGGGAGGGAAGATTTGAATACTTGGTGATCAGCAAGGACGGGAAAATTGTCGACGGCGCGCTCCATGGATATGCCTAGCACGACGCACAGGCCCTGCGTCTTCGTCGTCATTCCGGTCTTTAACCGGATACAATTTACGTTGACGTGTCTTCGACACCTTCTGGCTCAGACCTACCAGCCCATCAAGCTGATCGTCGTCGACGGCGGATCAACCGATGAGACCGTCGAGGTCTTACAGCGCGATTACCCGGATGCAACCCTCTTACGAGGACCGGGCGAGCTGTGGTGGGGAGGAGCCATGAGGTTGGGCGTGGAACACGCGCTCTCGCTCAGTTCCCGCGACCAAGACATGGTGTTGATGATGAACAATGACACCCAGATCGGCCCGAGCTATGTCGAAACCCTGGTGCGGGTGTCTTTGAAGGAGAATGCCGCTGTGGGGTCCGTGATCGTGGATAGCCGGAATCCATCCCGCATTCTCGACGCTGGCGAATTCATTGACTGGCGGACCTATACTTTTCCCGTCAACACTCACCTCGCTCCGGGGCACACATTCTTCGATCGGGTGGACGTGCTGCCCGGCCGAGGAACCATGATCCCGCTCCGCATGATTCGCGTCGCGGGCAATGTCGACGATGAACGATTTCCTCATTATATCGCCGATTATGAGTTCTTTCTGCGGCTGCGGCGCCATGGATTTCGGCTGGGAGTGTCGAGCGAGGCCCGTCTTCTTGCCCACATCGACGAAACCGGATTGTACGCGACAGGATTTCCGATCGATATGTGTCGGGCCTGGGCCCTGGTCGCGTCCAGGAAGTCGATGAACAACGTTCGGGATCATTGGCGCTTCATCGGTCGGTGCGCCCCGCGAAGATACAGGCTGCTGTCACGGATCCGCCTTTTGGGGCGGATCGCCCATCTGTTTCTTCTTCAAACACGCTTGCGGTATCTCGTGTGGCCGATCGTGCTGGGCTGGCGATGGCTGCGATTCGTGGTCTACGACCATTATTATGTGACCGCTCAAGACTGTGCACGGTATGGACTCGACGCAAACGCGCTTTCACAAGAGAGCATTCTGACTCCCTGGAGAAGAGAGGATTGGTACAAATTTACGCGGGATCGCCGTGAGTGGTGGAGAGTCCGTCCCGAGTTGCGGAAGTTGTACCGCTGTGCATGGAATCCATCCACAAAATTCAGCCGATGGATCAAGGCCAGAGCCTATCGCATGGAGCAGCAGCGAGCGGCATAAGGCCGATCGTGAGGGACCAGGTATTGTCATGTGCGGAATAGCCGGAATTATCTCGTTGGCTCCCCTCACGGAGAGCGAACGACGCGCCGTCTCGAAGATGAATCAGGCCCTCATGCATCGAGGCCCGGATTCGGAGGGCATCGCCGGCAATGCGCACGTCGCATTGGCGATGCGGCGGCTGAGCATCATCGACGTGCTTGGAGGGAAACAGCCAATTTACAACGAAGCGGGCACAGTCGCCGTTGTGTGCAATGGCGAAATCTACAACTATGTCGAACTGCGAGATGCACTTCTGAAGAAGGGCCATCGATTCTCTTCCAAGAGCGATGTCGAAGTCATTGTTCATCTCTACGAAGACGTGGGAATGGAATGTCTGACAATGCTACGAGGCATGTTTGCCATAGCCTTGTGGGATAGTGACAAGAACCGCGTAGTACTCGCTCGAGATCGAATGGGTGAAAAGCCTCTCTACTGGTATAAGGATCCAAGGGGTCGGCTCTGGTTCTCGAGTGAGATGAAGAGTCTCCTGGAAGGAATCCGCGAGTATCAGCCTAGGCTCTCGATGTCATCGGTTCGGCTGTTCTTGACCTATCAGTACGTTCCTGAGCCGCGCACGATGTTCGAGGGAGTGTACAAGCTTCCTGCCGGTCACTATCTGGATGTGTCATTCGACGGGCTCGACGTCAATCCTCAACCCTATTGGAACTACTTGACTGTGCCTGAGACCGAGGGCGACCCGATCCGTCGTGTCAGGCATGAGCTGGAAACGGCTTGCCAGGTCATGGGTCGATCCGACGTTCCCGTCGGAGTTGCATTGAGTGGGGGGATGGATTCGGCAGCGGTTGCTGCGTTGAGTGCAAAAAGTTATCCAGGAACACTTCAAGCCTTTAGCGTGGGATATGAAGGAAGGCCTGAGACGGACGAGCGGGCCAAGGCGGCTGAAATTGCGGACTATCTCAAGATTCCGTTTTTCGAGATTGAATTGGTCATAGACGATGTCGTCCGCCGCTTTCCCGATCTGGCGTGGGCGATGGATGATCCCATCGCGGACATCGCGGGGTTCGGGTACTACGCCGTCTCGGAACTGGCGCGTGACCATGGAGTCCCTGTCCTTCTTTCTGGGTTGGGCGGCGACGAGCTTTTTTGGGGGTACCCTTGGATTCGTGCCCTGGTCGTAGAACACGAACGCAAAAGAACGTCGTCAGGTCCCGCTGCATGGGTGCGGAAGCTGCTCGCGCCGCAATCTGAGAGCCAGCGCAAATTAGTGCTGAGCCAGCTCCATGAGGATTTGAAGAGTGCAGATATCTGGTCGCGCAAGTTATTGGATTCGGTGCCTGGAACGTGTCCATCGACAGAGGTTGCCGAAGAATGGATTCAATGCGCTGAAGGCGAGAGCATCGCCTTGCCACTGTCGCACCTGCTGAATCAGACGTGGCTCGCGTCAAATTGTCTCGCCCTTGCCGATCGAGTCAGTATGGCTCATTCGGTCGAGATGCGACTGCCGCTCTTGGACGCCAGGCTTATCGAGTTGGTTGTTGGGTTGCGCAAACACGGCATGATGGATTGGGACAAGCCTCACAAATGGCTCTTGATCGAGGCGGTCAAGGATATGTTTCCGGGACGGATCTTGGCGAGACCCAAGCAAGGCTTCACACCTCCAGTACGAGAATGGAGTGAGGCGATTCGTCAGCGATACGGCTGCCTGGTGCATGCGGGCTCGCTTGTTGAGCAGGGAGTGATCAACAAGGATCAGGTGGAGAGCTATTTCAGACGTGCTTCATCTCACATGATCTACAAGCTGGTCCTGTTAGAAGTGTGGTGTCGGCTGTACGTGGATGAGCACACTCCTGAAGAGATTGGTGAAGAAGTCGGTCTGATTAGTGCGGGAGGCTATCGTGCAGCCAACACCTGAGGTACGAACCCGTACCGCCGACAAAAAGTGCAAGTTATGCGGCAACTCTGCCGACATTTGGGCGATCCACTATCCGCATTATGTATTTCGAAGCGGAAACTTTGAGGCTCCACCCTGGTTTGCTCACTACAAGTACTATTGTCCTACATGCCACTTTCTGTGGGCCGAGGTGTTTGACAACCTGAGTTTGGCCGAATACGGCGTTAGGTACACCGAAAATAACTATGATCACCAGCGACGGCCCGTCGAACCCCGGATGGCCTTCGCTCCGCTGTTGCTCGCGTATTTGATCTGGCGAACCGGTGGAAGCCGGTTTCTGGATTACGGCTGCGGCTACAACTACTCGTACATCTACGAACTCCGGTCGCGTGGAATTGATCTGTGGGGGTGCGACATCAGCGCCGCGGTTCCGTACAGTCGCTACGTGCGACGTCTGCCGGATGAGGGGTACCCGCCCGCCTGGTTCGATGCGATCTACAGCATCGACGTGATGGAGCACGTAGCAGAGTTCTTCGCGGATTTCGCCACCATGGCACGAATCGTCAGGCCGGGCGGGTTAATGCTGCACAACACGATATCGCTCGACCGTTATTGGAAGGGTGACGGTCACCCGCCGGATGACCCGATGGTCTGGGCTCCGTGGCATTGCTCGGTATTTTCCGAAAAAAGTGCGACCCTTCTGGCTGAGAAGAGTGGGTTGGAGTTCTGTGGAACGGTCCGGACTCATAGCGATACGGGCCTCGCGTTCCTCTTTCGCAAGCCCGGACCACTGCACTGGCGTCGGTTGAATGTTGCGTCAATGGGGCTACGATTGCTGAAGCTCCTGAAATATCGGCTGTACTTCCGTCGCATGTACACTGGTGCACAAAACTTGCCTTCTCCGAACTAGAATTCCACGGGGCAGCAGAAGGGGCGAGCTGGATGATACTGGAGCAGAACAGATCTCTGCGGTTCAGCTTCGGCATGATCGTCTTCAATGGTGAAGCCTTTCTGCGGGAAGTTTTGGAATCGATCTATGACTTTGCCTTCGAAGTCATCGTCGTCGAGGGGCCTGACCTCAATGCGCTGCCCATGGCCGGACCGGACGGAGGAAGTCGCGATGGCACGATGGATATTTTGAGGACCTTTCCTGATCCGGAGAAGAAGATCAAAGTAATCCGAGGGGTCTGGCAATCGAAGGACCACCAGTGCAACAGATTTATCGAAGAGGCGAGCGGGGATTATATTTGGCAGGTGGACGATGACGAAATCTACAAGCGAGAGGACCTCCTGAAAATCGAACAAATCTTGCTGCAAGACCCCGACATCACCGCGGTCGCGTTTTATTGGCAAAACTTCTTCAAAGGCTTCGATCGAGTCATGGTGGCGGAGCCAGCGTATGAAGTGTGGCGGTTGTTCCGCCTCCGACCAGGGTATCGATTCTTGACTCATCGGCCGCCGACGGTTGTGGATAGGTCCACCGGCGCGGTGATGAATCAGCTGAAGCCCCTCCGCGGTCAGGCACTCGCTGACGCGGGGATCTATATCTACCATTATTCCTATGTCTTCGACTTCCAGGTGCGCGACAAAATCCAGTATCACACGAACTTCAGGCTCAATGAGCAAGAAGTGGGGGTGCCTCGTCTACCGAACGTCTTGTCTCGGCGAGCATGGATTCAGGAGGCGTGGAGGAGTCTGTGGGCGACCCCATGGATGCGCTCCCTCCGTCGATGGCTGGACAAGGGGTTTCACTACGACTACTACGAAAAAATCTGGAAGCAATGGGATCGCGATCCCAAAGGAGTCGAGGCCCGATACGGAATTAGCCCCAGTCCTTGTCCCTACAAGCGGACGACGGTCTTCAAGGGGGTTCACCCTGACGTGATAAGGCGGCGCCTGGCCGTGAACGCTCGATGATTCCGGTGGACGTGGGAGACCATGCGTTTGCCGTCGGCTTTGTGTTTCGAAAACCGGCCGGCATGTTGGCCGCGATGCTTGCCACGCGCAGCTGGAAACACGCTCGTCGGCTTTCGCGGGTGTGGCGGCTCTTCATGACTCAGGGGCGGGTCGAGCCAGATGTGCGGCTTTCTCTTACCGCACGTTTGGTCAACCTTGATGAGCGGGACAAGGTGACCATCCGTTCGAGGGCCATCGTGAGGGGAATAGTGAAGAATGAGCGAGGCGGCCGAATCGACGTCGGTCCGGGGGTCTATATCGGGGATGGCGTCATTATCAGTGCAGCCTGCGAGGTCGTCATCGGCGCCCATACGTTGGTGGCTCATGGTGTTCAGGTCTTCGATAACAATACCCATCCGATCGATGCGGCTGAACGAGTCAAGCACCTGCGAATGATTGTGGGTGAGGTGCCTCAGACGCCGGTATCAATCGGAAAGGCGCCGATCCACATCGGGCAACGCTGCTGGATCGGAATGAATAGTCTCATCCTAAAGGGAGTCACAATCGGTGACGATACGATCATCGGAGCCGGCAGCGTTGTGGTGAACGATATCCCGAAAGGTGTAGTGGCAGTGGGGAATCCCGCTCGCGTAATCAGAGACTTGTGATTGCTCGCCTCCTGGCTTCCTGCTGATGCACTGTTTGATGCGCGTTCGCTGAAACAGCAGACTGAACCAACCTCCTGGGGGTCACGCCCAGAATCGCCGGCCTCCAGGCCCTGCCAGATTTAGCCTTATCTGTGGGCAAGATTACCAAACACGGTTAGAGTAGGGTTGTCTCCTCCCTTCGGTCGGTTGGTCGTCAAGGTGGCGGCCCGTCTGCCAGGGATCTGGTTGCAGCTCAGGCAAAAACGCGCTGATGAAACGACTGTGGATCACAGGAGCCCATGGATTTATCGGGCGTCATGTCGCGCAGGCCTTTGGACGGGTGGGATGGTCTGTCTTCGGCATCGGTCATGGATCGTGGCGCAAGGCCGAAGCCCACTCATGGGGTCTCGAATACTGGCTTGAGTCGGATATTACGCAGGACTCGCTCAGGACGCTCACTGCCGTGTCCGGTTCACCGGACGTCATTTTTCACGCCGTCGGCGGAAGTTCCGTTGCACAATCCGTGACCCATCCAATACGCGACTTCGACAGGACCGTGAGAACCACGTCGGTGCTTGTGGATACCATTCGTCGGGTGGCTCCAGAGGCTCTTCTGATGCTGCCATCCAGCGCGGCCGTTTACGGAATAGCGGACGACGGCCCAATCAAAGAAACAGCTTCGCTGAATCCTGTGTCGCCCTATGGCTTCCACAAGTGTCTCGCCGAACATCTTCTCAGGGGCGCACACCAACTTTTCGGTCTCCGCTACGCCATTATTCGGTACTTTTCAGTTTACGGCCCGGGCTTACGCAAGCAATTGCTGTGGGACTTGTCCCAGAAACTATCATCAAAGCCGAAAGACGTCGTCCTGTTCGGGACGGGTGAGGAGACAAGAGATTTTCTCCACATTGAAGATGCGGCAGGCTTCGCGGTGTTGGTCGCAGAAAAGACGGTGGAGCCATTGATCGTGAACGGCGGGAGTGGTGAGCGCATTTCCGTCCGGTACGTGGCAAAAACCCTAGGGGGGTTGCTCAGCCCGGAGACGGACATCCGATTCAATGGCACCCAACGAACGGGAGATCCGTTTCATTATCAGGCGCATACTGGCCTGATGCGTCACCTCGGTTTTCATCCCATGTGGAACCTGGAGAAGGGGATGGCGGGATACGTGGATTGGCTCATGCATTCTGATGGTGACTACAGAAAGTGCGCATAGGAATTTTTCACATGGATGGATCTCAGTGGACCGGCGGAGAACGCTACGTCCGCAATCTGCTCCTGGCACTGAAGCAGGTGCCGTCGGCAAAGCCGGTCCTTCTTGTGCCCGCGAGTAAGTCCGATTCCGAGTTGGCTCCATGGATTGCGACAGGATGCGAAGTGCGGCGGATCCAAGCGTTGGACCGTTGGACGCCGAGTTGGTGGCTCCGGCAATTCGCGCGATTCACCAGACGGGTGGAGCATGACGTCTGGTCCGAGTCGTGGCTCAGACGTCACCGCATCGAGGTTACGTATCTGCGCCCTTGCGTCGGCCGGCCTGGCGCCATTCCAAATATTTCATGGGTTCCCGATTTCCAACATCTCCATCTCCCGGACATGTTTAGCGGAGAGGAGATCGAAACTCGCAGCGCGCAGATACGTCTGGCGGCCGAGCACTCTGCGCGAATCGTACTGAGCAGTCATCAGGCCTTCCAAGATTACCGGAGGTTCTGTCCCGTTCATGCGCAAAAAGGGCGGGTGCTGCAATTTGTCGCGTCGGTCAGCCCCGAGGTCTACCGACATCATCCCAGTGACACAGTGCAGAAGTATAGGATACCCGAAAAGTTCTTCTACTTGCCCAATCAGTTTTGGAAACATAAGAACCATCTTGTTGTTGTAAAGGCCTTGGGGCTGCTCAAGAAAATGGGACGCCTGGTGCATGTCGTATGTACCGGTAACCCCAAGGATTACCGTCATCCTCAGTACTGGGAGGAATTTCATCGAGCGATCCGTGAAAACGGGGTCGAAGGTCAGCTTATCGTGCTCGGCATGATACCGGCTGACGATGTCTTTCCTCTGATGAGGCAGAGTCTTGCAACCCTCAACCCGTCGTTGTTTGAAGGGTGGAGCACTACGGTTGAAGAAGCCAGGTCTGTCGGCAAACGGGTTGTGCTGTCGGATATTTGCGTTCATCTGGAACAAGATCCACCGGGCGCCACCTATTTCGATCGCAACAATCCGGACGATCTTGCTCACAAACTCTACGAACTGTGGCACGAGCTTTCTCCCGGGCCGGATATCGTGATGGAAACGAAAGCACGGGAAAGTCTGCCCGCTCGCCTAGCAGATTTCGGCGCGCGATTCTTTTCCATCGCAAAAGAGACATCCGCCGATATGACCCGTTGCGGAGTTTGGGGAGCGGCCTAGGGCATCGGAAGGAATGAGCAAGTCATGATGGCCGAGCAACAGGCCGAGACCTGTAATTACAATGACCTCCATGCTCGCCGTGCGGCCGATCTCATCAACTTGAAGGGTGCGACTGTTCTGGTAGTTGGGGCCAATACCGGGGCGGATTGCCGGTATTTTATGGACTGGGGCGCGAAGGAAGTCCACGGAGTAGACGTGGTTCCGAACGTGGGGTGTGACTATCAGGCGGACAACGTGCGGTACTTCCGTATGTCCGCCGAAGCGATGCAATTACCCAATAATTACTATGATCTGGTGTACTGCTTTGCCACGATGGAACATGTACACGACATCGTTGCGGCGTTCAAAGAAATGACCAGAGTGACCAAGCCAGGCGGATTCATCTATTCGGTCGCATCGCCGTTGTGGAACTCGAGAAGCGGTCATCATATGGCCTGCCTCGCATCACATCCTTGGATCCATCTCCGCATGGGTAAGCAGGAGATGGTGCATTACTGCAAGAGCGATGGCATTGAGGGCGAACGAGGGCTTTCAATCGAGGCCATTGTGGCTTACGTACTGGATTCAACGGAGTTCAATCGTCGACCTGCTCATGACTATACCCAAGCAGTGGCAACGATTCCAAACGTGATGATCGTCAGCAACCTGCTCTACAACGAACCGGAATCTGCTGTTCCGGAAGACCTGAAAACCGAGCTTGCCCTGAAAGGCATTCCGCACGATGAATTACGAGCAGTGACCCATGAGTTTGTGGCCATCAAGCGGCCACTTACGTGGAAACAACGAATCGTGGGAACTGCCAGGCGCATCGTGCGCGTGGGGCGCACGCAAATCAGCGGAATACGTAGACTTCTGAAGTGAAGTGGGTACCATGGAGGGGGACCACAAGAGCGAGCCTCAATCGCCATGACTGGTGGGGGCGTCACGCAAGGCAACATCATTTCAGAGGGATAACCAAGGAAGAGCAAGCAAGAAGGCGTGTTTCTTCGATCGTAGATCAGGTCAGATGATCAGTTACCTGACCGATACCCCTGAGCATCTCGGTGCCCGTTGTCCCCAACCAATCAGGATTGCGCTGCGGAGTGAAGTCTTTATCGACTGGTTGTACAACGCGGGGCAAGGTGCGGAAGGGATGGCCAAGAGGAGGGGTGGATAAGGGAATGGGAGTACCCCTCACCCGTCGCGGACGGAAGTCAATCATGCGACCACTGAAGCTTATCTTGTGCGTCGTGGGCTTGGGGATGGGAGGAACGGAAACGCATGTGCTCGAGCTCGCCTCCCGCATCAATCGGACCAGGTTTGACCTGACCGTATGCTCGCTCAAGTCCGGTGGGTGTGTGGCGGACGAATTGCGGGCACGAGGAGTTCGTGTGGTGTCTCTTGGCGGAACAGGAAAAATGGATGCTCGAGTGGTGCTGCGGCTCTGGCGGTTCATTAAGCGCGAGCAGCCTGATGTCATCCAGGCGTTCTTATTCTGGGCCAATATCGCTGCCAGGCTGGTGGGGCATTTTGCCAACACGATGTGGGTCATCTCGTCGTATCACGATGAAGTGGTGCCGGAGGGCTGGCTCACCCGCACGATCGATCGCCTGACCATGAAGTGGACAAAGTACTTGGTGTGTTGCTCTGAGGCCGTACGCAGATCCGTCGAGCAACGAATCGGGGGGAAAAAGGAGCAATTCGTCGTCATTCCGTTTGGGGTAGAGACACGTCGTTTTGGTGATGTGGGCATGACATCGGGGGTGGTATTGGGATTGCGTGAAGAACTGCCGGTCATCGGAACCGTTTGCCGTTTGGTCGAACCCAAGAAAGGTCTCAGGTTTCTCCTAGAGGCCATGGAACATCTGGAACGGGAGGCAGCCAAACCGGTCTGCCAGCTGTTAATCGTAGGAGAAGGTCCAGCCGAGGGGGTTCTCCGATCGTTGAGTGAACGGTTGGGTATCGCCACGCGAGTGATCTTTTCGGGAAGGCGGCGAGATATTCCCCAACTCCTTTCGCTCATGGATATCTTTGTCTTGCCGTCATTGTATGAGGGATTCGGGATCGCCATTCTCGAAGCGATGGCAGCGGGGAAACCGGTTGTCGCAACGACCGTTGGAGGAATTCCCGAATTTGTCGTCTCGGGAGAAAACGGCTTCTTGGTGCCACCGGGCGATTCCGTCGGGCTGGCAGCGGCCATCCGACATTTGCTCGCTCAGCCGGAGAGGGCCAAGGCCATGGGACGCAATGGACAAGAGCATGTGAGAAAGCACTACTCGATTGAATCGGTCGTAACACAGCACGAACAACTCTACGAGACGTGTGGGGCTGAGGCCTCGACGTTGATGTGTGCGTGACATGATCCACCTTTACCTCTTGACCTTCATTCTCGGCCTGTTTTTCTCGCTCTATGGAGTGCCGATCGCGAGGGAGGCGGCCCTCAAGTATGGCATCGTCGATGCGCCTGACGGACAGCTCAAGCATCAGCGCGAACCGGTCCCATATTTTGGCGGACTGGCGATCTACATCGCCTTCGTGATGAGCCTGGCCTTTACATTTGAGTTTCGACAGGATGTCCTCGGAATAGTTCTTGGCGGCACCATCGTCGTCATGCTCGGGTTGATCGATGATTTCGGCGTCCTGACTCCTCCCACCAAACTGGCTGGGCAGCTCCTGGCGGTCTTCGTCCTGATCAAGAGCGGGATACGAATCGAGATCGCGGTGTTGCCCGACTGGGTGGATCTCATCTTGACAGTGTTCTGGATGGTGGGGCTGATCAATGCGTTCAACCTGCTCGACATTATGGATGGCCTCGCAGCTGGGGTCGGGGCGGTCAGTGCCATGTTTCTCTTACTGGTGGCGTTATTCCAGGGAGATCAGACAACTGCCTTCATGTTAGCCGCGTTGATCGGCAGCTTGCTCGGATTTTTGCGGTACAACTGGCAGCCGGCGAAGATCTACATGGGCGATACCGGGGCCATGTTTATCGGGTTGTTGCTCGGCGCCATGACGATGATTGGAAAATATCCCAGCGATCATCCCGTCTCGCTGTTGACCCCAGTGTTCATTCTAGGGGTTCCCATCTTCGATACGCTGTTTGTGATGTACATTCGCTACATGAGGGGACTTCCCGTGTTCTGGGGAAGCCCGGACCATATCGCGATCCGCCTCCGACACTGGGGGCTCACCATCCCACAGATCGTCCTCATCAGCTACGGGTGTACGGCGATTGTGGCAGGGATCGGGCTGGTCATCATGGCAGTCAGTCAGGAAACGGCGTGGATATTGGCTGGAGCGACCGGCCTCGCATTCCTGATTGCGACCTGGTTGCTAAAGAAAGTCGAGGTGGGGAGGCCTCACGAATCGGTGCAAGTACCTTCTGAGCGCGAGAGAATGAACACCGCATGATCGTGATTGTCGGAGCCGGATTGGCCGGTCTCAGTACGGCATACCATCTATCTGATATTCCGTATCGCCTGTATGAGCGCGAACAGGAAGTCGGTGGCCTGTGTCGGTCGTATTGCAAGGATGGGTTTACATTCGACTACACAGGCCATCTCCTCCATTTTCGCCAGCCAGAGATCAAGGCGCTAATCGAACAGCTATTGCCCGGAAAACTCCAGCGTCACAGCCGGCGCTCGTTCATTTTTTCGCACCGGACCTACACCGAGTATCCATTCCAGGTGAACACCTATGGGTTGCCGCCGGAGGTGGTGCGAGAGTGCTTGATGGGGTTCATTACGACACTCACCACTTCCACAGCGACGGATGCGTGTCGAGAGCGATCGTTCAAGCAATGGATTGTCGAGAACCTCGGGGATGGGATGGCCAAGCATTTTATGGTGCCCTTCAACGAAAAACTCTGGCGTGTATCTTTGGACGAACTGACCTCGGATTGGGTTTCCTGGCTCGTGCCGAAACCGGAGCTCAAGGACGTCGTCAATGGAGCCCTCGGGATCAAGGATAAGGCCTTTGGATACAACCCATCCTTTCTCTACCCATCGACAGGAGGGATTAAGGTCCTGCCCGAGTCGTTCGTGCCCTCCGTGACTCATCTCGTGGAAGGTGCGGAGCTGGTGGAGGTGCAGACCAAACGGAGACGTGCGCTGTTTCGCAATCGTGCCACCGGTGCGACAAGGGACGAGCCATACGAGTCGCTGGTGTCCACGATTCCAATTCCTGAACTCATTCGTCAATGTACAGATGTCCCCACGACCCTCAAGGAGGCTGCGGAAGCGTTACGATGGGTGTCGGTTTCGAACATCAATCTGGCGGTCGCGCGCGAGCAGGTGTCCGACAAACATTGGGTGTACTTTCCTGAGCCTGAATATCCGTTCTACCGCGCCGGATTCCCGATGAATTTCGCTCCCTCCTTAGGCCGGCCACGATGCAGTTCGATTTATGTGGAGATGTCCCATTGGCCGAAGGAAACCAGATCAACGGAGCAACTGATTGAGATGGCCCGGCAAGGCTTAGAACGTGCGGGGATCCTCAAACCGGACGACGACTTGGTCGTCGCTGATGCCAAGGATCTGAACTATGCCTATGTCCTGTTCGACAAACATCGCCAACGGGCGATTCCAGCGTTGTTGGCCGAGTTGGAACGACGCGGCATTTATTCGATCGGCCGATACGGGCGCTGGGAGCATACGTCGATGGAGGACGCAATCGCACAAGGGAAACAGCTGGCTGATCGCTTGCGGGCTCAACACTTTCAGCGTGCGTCGGCCTAAGGCTGGGCGGAGTGGATACGATCTGTCACGTCATTACAAAGTTGGAACTGGGCGGCGCCCAAGAGGTCGCTCTCTATACGGTTGCCCATCTTGACCGGAAGAAGTTCCGTCCTGTTCTCGTCTCCGGTCCGGACGGCATTCTCACCGACGACGCCAAACGATTGCCTGGCGTTGAGGTCATGATCCTTCCTTCCCTTAGACGGCACATTGGCGTGGTCTCTGACTTGGCGGCGCTGGTTGCCTTGATAGAGCTTTTCCGGCGCCTTCGACCCAGGATCGTTCACACCCACAGTTCGAAGGCGGGGATTTTAGGAAGGTGGGCCGCCTGGTTCGCTCGTGTGCCCATCATTGTCCACACGATCCATGGATATGGAATTACTCCGGCGCAGCCGTTCTGGATGCGGCACTTCTTGACCATGGTCGAGCGCGTCACCGGATGGATCACGAGCCATTGGATCGCCGTGGCTCAGGCTGACCGGAGGACAGGTATGCACTGGGGCCTGTTTGACGAGCACCATGTCTCAGTGATACGACCCGGCATCGATCCGAGACCGTTTTATTCTGCCCTGCCGGCGTCCGATCGCAATAAATTGCGTGCAGAGTTCGGGGCATGCCCTGAGGATCAGTTGATCGGGACGGTCGCCTGTCTTAAACCCCAGAAGGCTCCTGAAGACTTTGTGGCTGTAGCCAAGCGAGTCTGCGAAATAATGCCTCGTGCACGATTTGTCTTGATTGGGGACGGGGAATTGCGGCCGTCCATCGAAGCTCTCGTGGAGCAATCTGGACTCAACAATCGAGTGCACCTCGCCGGTTGGAGGCGGGATATCTCGACTTCGATGAAAGCATTCGACGCGTTTCTCCTGACATCGCATTGGGAGGGATTGCCACGAGTCCTGCTTGAGGCCAGGGCAACCGGCATTCCGGTAGTAGCCACCAGAGTGGGTGGGGTCGAGGAAGTGATTGTGGAAGGTCGTCACGGGTGGTTGAGCAGAGCAGGTGACATATCCACTCTCTCCGAACAACTCTGCCGCGTCTTGCGGGAGCGGGAAGATAGCTCGGCAGAAGGTCCAGAATCCCTGGGAGCCCTTCCGAAAGAATTCCATCGAGATGAAATGGTCAAACAGTATGAATCTCTGTATGATAGTCTCCTGATCGATCAGCAAGGGAAGAACCACCCCTCGACAGCCTGGTCGGCATCCTGAGTCGGCTCATGAGGAGGCTCTTGTGAACGTTCCATTATTGGATCTGAAAGCCCAATATCGCACCATTCGGGCGGAAGTGCTCGAAGCTATCGCGACGGTTTGTGACGAGCAGGGGTTCGTGCTGGGCCCCCGCGTTTTGGCCTTCGAAGAGGCCATCGCGAAGTATGTGGGGAGTGCGCATGCAATCGGCTGCGCATCCGGCAGCGATGCGTTGTTGTTGGCGCTCATGGCGATGGGTGTCAAGGCAGGGGATGAAGTCGTCACTGTGCCGTTTACGTTCTTTGCCACGGCGGGTGCCATATCTCGGTTGGGCGCCAAACCGGTCTTCGTTGACATTCAATCGGACACGTTTAATATCGACCCTCAGCAGATTGAACGAGCGGTGACTGCGCGGACCAGAGCCATTATCCCGGTCCACTTATTCGGACAATGTGCCGAGATGACGACGTTGAACCAGATAGCGAGGCAGACACGTGTGTGCGTCATTGAAGACGTCTGCCAGGCAATCGGGGCGAACCAGCAAGGGAAGCGGGCTGGTATCCTCGGGGACACGGGCTGTTTCAGTTTTTTCCCCACCAAGAACCTCGGCGGGTTTGGTGACGGAGGAATGATCACCACGAACGACGGCCGGCTTGCGGAGTCAATGGCGATGCTTCGGGTCCATGGCAGTCGGGTGCGGTATCTGCATGAGGCAGTGGGAATCAACAGCCGTCTTGATGCGCTGCAAGCAGCCGTCCTCCATGTGAAGCTGAAGTACCTCGATCAATGGATCGAGGGCCGACGTCGGAATGCTGACCGATACCAGCAGCTTTTCGCCGACGCGAAACTTCTGGATCGAGTGATTCTGCCTCCGACGGCGCCAGGTAATTTCCACGTCTACAACCAATACACGGTCAGGGTACAGAAGCGGGATGAGTTGCGGACGTTCCTAAGAGAAAAGGGAGTCGGAACAGAAGTGTATTATCCACTCCCGATGCATCTGCAGAATTGCTATCGTGATCTGGGCCATCATAAGGGGGCGTTTCCGGTTTCGGAACGAGCGGCTGAAGAGGTTCTGTCCCTCCCTATTTACGCTGAATTGACCGGCGAGCAGCAGGGATATGTCGTTGACAAAATCGCCGAATTCTTTCGTCGCCAATAGGTGCGGGATCCACCTTCTCTCCCGACTTCCGAAACACCTGGTCTGTCAACGCCGGTTCTACCCAAGCGTTTTATGATCAGTCGTATAATAAGAGTATCCGTCGCACGGGGTTGAAAGGGTGCCAATCTGTGCCATCCCGAAGGAGGAGATGATGAGGTTCACAATCTGGGAAACTCTGCTGGTCCTGGCCATCCTGGGAAATGCCGTGGTTGCCTCGGGCGCGACCGGCGCGGACACCAGGAGAGAACTCTCGCCACGTGAGATCTATGAGCAGACTGCTCTGGCTGTGGTGATGGTGATGGGGCATTCTGATGGCGGGAGAAGCGGGAGTGGGGGAACCGGGTCGATTATTCAGGCTGACGGAACGATCCTCACGAATGCCCACGTTGTCATCGAGGAACGGACGGGAAAGCCCTACCCGCGCCTGTCGGTATTTTTGAAGCCGGCGCGAGTGACGGGTGACTCCAAGATGGATCTGGCGCGTATGTTTCGCGCGAGGGTTGTGGCATTTTCCCAACCGTTGGATTTGGCGTTGGTCAAGCTCGAGGGTGTCACGGAGCCCCTGCCAGTAATGAGCGTGTCCGAGTCGGACCGGAGCAGGATTGGGGATCATGTCGTGGCCATCGGGCATCCCGAACAAGGGGGACTCTGGACCTTGACCACCGGCGTGATCAGTGCAGAGGTCGACAACTTCAACGGGGTGAAAGGCAAGAATGTATTCCAAACGGAGACGGGGTTGAATCGCGGCAACTCCGGCGGTCCGTTGCTGGATGGGGAAGGACATATGATTGGGATCAATACAGCGATTGCCAGGGTAGCCCCTGACGGACTTCCGATCACAAGTATCAGCTTCTCATTGAAATCCAGTGTGGCGACCCAGTGGCTGCGAGATCAACATGTTGCAGTCCTGCAGACGAATGGAATGCCAACTGGGCTGGGGCAGACTAAAGTGGCAACAGACGGGCCGACTGGACCACCGGTTCAATCTCCTCCACAGGCTCGACCGATTCCTACCCCAAGAGCCGATGTGTCCAATAAACCTCCGGGCAAACCCGACATCGTCGATTCGAGTCCTGCTCGACCTTATGATCTCGATAAATTGATCAGTGAGCGGAGCAGGGCCGAAGCTGATCTCGACAACATGATTTCTGAAATGCGTGGAAGGATGAAAGGCCGTTGACCGAAGCATTCGCCTCGTCCACCGGGTGTCTGCTCATTCAGTCGTCGGCGTACTTATTTGGACACCTATCAAATCAGCCTCTCCCTGAAAACCCAAAACCAGCCGATATTCTGCCGGCCAGTGGAGCACCGTCCTCCGTTCAAGCTTGAACAGTTCTGTAGCCATCTGCTTCAGGGCTATACCCTACAACTTTATCCGAAGCAAAGCACCGTGGTCCGAGACAAGGTGCATGTGTTCATCTTTGTCGCGGCGTCTGGTGGAATACCACCAATGATGCGGCGGAAGCCCTAACGATTGAGTCCATGTGGGCTCATCAGGAATTGCAACGATGCAGTTTGAACGGCTGATTGTGTGCAAGAGTGGACGGCCCGGCCTAGCATCTTGGATTAATTTTCGATTAGAGAGAAAGGCATGAGCATTGCTGAGAACTATCT